>Ga0209839_10000215_pt1 | contig 29255 bp, 26 predicted proteins | sample OrgsoiDNA2013050_FD_185800 | JGI IMG/M metagenome (GOLD analysis project Ga0209839, IMG submission 185800) | Permafrost soil microbial communities from the Arctic, to analyse light accelerated degradation of dissolved organic matter (DOM) -... | ecosystem: Environmental > Terrestrial > Soil >... | reverse complement strand
GCGCGCGAGGAGAGCTATGAGCGGGTAGGCGATGGCATCTCGTGGCGCGTCTCGGTGACACCGCTCGCTAAACGCCCGAAGCGCTCAAAGCGCGGACCGAACTCGCCCGAGGGTGAGTTCTTCGCTGTGGTCATCGAAGATAAGGCCGAACTACACCGCCTGGAACGCGTGCAGCATGATTTCCTTGCCAACGTTTCGCATGAACTGAGCACTCCGCTTACCTCGGTGCGCCTGCTTGCCGAGACGTTAGAGGATGTGATCGACACAGATCCCGATAAGGCACAGCAATTTGTGGAGAAGATCGAAAAAGAAGTACAATATCTTACAGGGATGGTTGCAGAATTGCTTGAGTTATCGCGCATCGAGTCGGGCCAGCTTCCCATGATGATCGAACCAATCGAGGCGGCTCAGCTGGTACGCGAGGTGATGGCTCGTATGCTGCCATTGGCCCAGCGTCATCGCGTGCGCCTGCTTACCGCTATCCAGCAGGGCAAGACGCTCGTGGCAGCTGATAGCAAACTGATTACGCGCGTGCTTGTGAACCTGGTGCATAATGCTATCAAATTTACGCCATCTGGTGGTAGTATTGTGATTGGAACAGCCGTGCAGAAGGGTCAGTCTTTGCAGCGCTTCTTCGTTCGTGATACTGGCGCGGGTATTCGTGAGGAAGACCTTCCGCGTGTGTTTGAGCGCTTCTTTAAGACTGATCGCGCGCGCTCAAAGGCGGATTTCATCGGCCCCGGTGGAGGAGGAACGGGGCTGGGCCTGGCTATTGCCCGGCAGGTAGTGGAGGCGCACGGTGGGCGTATTATGGCTGAGAGCGTGATTGGAGAAGGCAGCACCTTTACCTTTACCCTCCCGGTAGCGGTGCGCGGCGAGGGTTGAGTTTGTATGCAAGATTAGTCATGGATGATATTATCTGAGAGGATGCTGCCATGGAGCAAGAGCTAGAACGCCGTTTACAGCATGCCAGTAAAGAGCAACTCGTTCTCCTTTTACAAGAACTCTCCGTACGTCACCCTGTCTTGCTTGAAGAGATGACCTCCATCCTCGCGCAATTCAGCGGCGGCACCGACGCGGAGATGGATGCCGAGGAGGCTACCGAAGATTGGGATTTTAGTGGCGATGACGACGATCTAAGGGCTTTTCACGCGACCCCTCGCCCGGACTTGCCTTCGCTTGATCTTGAGAAGAGGAGCCACCAGCTCAATAGCTATAAAGAACGCTTGCAATTTGGCGAGTCTCAGCAATCGCTTGATAGCGATCTCTTGCATCTCTTACAAGAGGCCGAGGAGCGCGCCGATCAACACGACTACCAGGGTGCCCTGGATCTCTATGCCCTGGTGCTTGATAAACGCCTGCTTGAGCAAGATGCGCTGCTGGTAACTATCTTCGATAAGGCCCTGGATGAGGTAATGCCGTTTCTTGAAACCCTGCTGAGCGAGGCGAGCAGTAGCATTATGTTTGACGCCTCTATCTCCCTCTCGCCGATGCTCACGCCCGTTATGCGGCGTTCCTGGCTAGAGCGGCTCTTTTCCCTATGGCTTAAGCGCCTGGATCTTCATCATATGGAGGAGGATGTGCCGGAGATAATCCTTGATGTGGCCTGGAATGAGGATGTCGCGTTTCTCCATACATTGGTGCAGGAGGAGCTGCAACAACTGCGCCAGGGCGACCATTCCAATATCGTAGATTTCTCACGCCAGTATCGCGCGCGCGCGCTGGAAAAATTTCTTAAGGAGCTGCCGCATCTCTAATATCTTGTGTGTTATAGTACGATTATGCTATGAAATGTTGCAGTTGCACGCGTCCATGTGGTAACATAGTGTATCGGAGTCCATCTCTTGTGGATGATACAAGTCTCGGGTACAATGGGTAGTGAGGACGAGAGAAAGAGGATAAGTAATGAGCAAACTAGTCATGATAATTGACGATTCTGCTACAGTTCGTAAAATTATCGAAACGTGCCTTGGCCGAGAAGGATTTCTGGTCAAGAGCTTTGGCGATGGCGTGGAGGCGGTGAAGTGGCTGACGGAGCCGGATGCGCCTGTGCCCGATCTGATTCTGCTTGATATCGAACTTCCCAGAATGGACGGCTACGAGGTCGCCCGCCGCCTGAAAACGAAGCCGCGCTTCCACGGCACCGTAATTGTGATGCTCTCACGGCGCGATGGTGTGATAGATCGCCTGAAAGGACGCCTCGCGGGTGCCAGGGACTACATTACCAAGCCCTTTAAGACACAAGAGATCATCGCGGTCGCACAGGCATATCTGGGAGTATCCACACCGGGTCAGGGATAATTCAAATGGACGCGGCTATTCCTTTCATATCATTGAGTCGTTCTCAGGCGCATCTCCTCGCACAGTTGAATGATGAGGAGTTCTGGCGCTACGCGGCTGAAATTGCAGCCTCTTCTTCCACGACGCAGCAGGTTGAAAACTACCTGTTCTGCGATCTTGGAACGAGGCGCTGCATATTTCCGCCTGGACTCGCCAGAGAGATTATTCCTCCTCCCTACCAGGTGACTCGGCTCCCTGCCACTCCCGCATGGATGCCTGGTTTAACGATGTGGCGCGGTGAGATTATCCCCCTGGTCGATGTACGGGCGTATCTTTGGGATGATAGCGGTTATACAAATGGCGCGCTATCTCTTGTACGTCCCCCTGACCTGCTGCTCGTGATACAGGTGCACGATTGCATCCTTGGCCTGCTGGTGGCGGCGATTGCTCCGGCAATAGGTTATGACGACGAACATATGGTGCCATTCGATCTCGCTCCTGACTGGTGTTCAGGGTTGCGTCCGGGAACAATCAAGGGAGTATTGGATGATGCGTTGGTGCTTGACGTTCCTTTCATCTTTAACAATATTGTGCAGCAAATAGGAGCACCCCGCAGTGACAGGGGAGCGGGGATCTCGCCTGAGATTGAAACAGATTGAAACAGATTGAAACATGAATGAAGAACGCTCCGATTTTGATGAGAATGAACTATCCGCTGAAGATCTCGCGGTGCTGCGAGCTTTTGATGCTATGGAAGACTGGTCCGAGCAGCCAGCTTCTGTAACGTCGCCGCTCGCGCCTGTCCTGCATTCCGCGTTGCGAGATGCAAGGCAGGAGTCTGCTGAGTACTCTCTGGATGATATGCTCCTGATCTTCGTTGCGGAGGTCGAGGAAGATATTGCCAGCATGCGGCGTATGCTCAACCAGCTCGAACGCGAAGCCCAGATTCAGCCTGAGCGCTTTAAGGCGTTTCGGCGGCTCGGTCACAAGATACGTGGCTCCGCCTCCGCCATCGAATGCCATCCGATCGCGAGGATCGCCGAACTTATAGAAGAGACCACCAATCAGATTATGCGTGGCACGCTCTTTCCAGTTATTGGCGTCAATGCCCTTGCGTATACTCTCCATGCGTTGGAAGCTACGCTGCAAAACATTGGCACGGATGAGGATGTGCTATCTGCTCCTCTGGCTGAACTCGAAAAAGAGCTGGCGCATCTCCTCGCGGACAATCCAGCGGTTGCTCTAGCTCTTGGGGAAGCAGAGGAACAGCTCGTGACGGAGGCGAACGCCCTCACCATTGATAGCGCATCTCCTCTGTTCGCGCGCGTGGATGGGCAGCGCCTCGAACGCCTGCTTCTCGATTCCGAACGGCTGGCGGAACTGCACACTCCTCTTGAGAGCGCGCAGAGGCAAGTAGACGCTGCTATCAAGGATTTGCACACAGCGCAGGCGCGCCTGGCCCAACTCGAAGCGGTGGTCTTCAATCTGCTTACCGCCAGCAGGCTTCCGCCTTTACTGGATGAATTGCCTATGTCGTCGCTGGCGGCGCGCATTCTCAGTAACGCGGGACAGAAGAACGATGTCCCGCGTTCCGCGCGCAGAAACCGGCCCCGCTCTCGTCTTGCCCAGGCGACCGAGGCGGCGCTGTGGGATGAACTGGATATCGAGCGCTATACGGAGCAGGACCTCTTGCTGAACGCGCTGCGCGAGGCCATTGCCGCCGTGAATGGAGCTACTTCCCGTGTCAGTACCGCCTTTGAACACCTGCGCGTGGTTACGCAGAATTATAGCGTGCAGGCGACCGCTGTGCGCAATGGTACGCTTCTGCTGCGTATGCTTCCTCTGAGCGTGCTGGTTCCGCGCTTGCGCAAGGTAATAACGACGCCGCACATACAATTCGAGGTAACAGGCGAGGCCGTCGAGGTCGATCAGCGCATACTGGAAGCGTTCTCTCCTTCCCTGGTTGACTTGCTGGAAGCGTACGCCCTGTCGCATACGGCGGATCAGGAACAGGTACGCGTCTGGCTGCACGCGCGAGCGATAGGCAATGAGATTGCGCTGGAGATTGGCTTCTCAGCTCCGGTTAGCGGAGGGGTCGTAGAGCCGCTGCAAGAGGCCATCCAGCGTTTGAATGGGACGCTTTTAGCGCAACGCAATGACGCCGGAGGCGTGAGTTTCCATCTTCGCTTTGCTCGCTCACAGGGGACTGTAAACTGCTTGCTGGTGCGTGTAGATGATCAGCAAATGCTCGTGCCATTTGCGCAGGTGCAGCGTATAGGCGATGGCAAACGAGAGCAGTTCGACAGGTTGTATAGTCTGCGCGATCTTCTCGACGCTCCTGCGGCTCCCACCGCCAGTGGGCGTGTTCAGCCCGTGCTGGTCCTCTTACAGGGTGCATCTCCCATATCTGTAGCCGTAGCTGTCGATGAAGTGGTAGATGAGGTCAAGCTTGTTGTAAAACCGCTCGCGCTCCACTTGCGGCGTCCGGGCATCGTCAATGCCGCCGTGAATGGACAGGGCCGCGTGCTGTTGCTGGGCGATCTACCCGCACTGATTCGTCACTATATACAGATACAGCAGGTAGCAAGTAGAAAGAGGTCTGCTCGTGTCAATACTGGGCAGGCTCCGGTCAAAATTTTGCTCGCTGATGACTCTGTATATCTCAGGCAGGTACTGGCCCAGATGCTGAAGCACGCGAACTACGCAGTTACGGAGGCGCGCGATGGCCTGGAAGCGCTTGAACAGTTGATTCAGCACACGCCGGATGTGTTCCTGCTGGATGTGGAGATGCCCAATCTGAACGGCTACGATCTGCTGGGCATTATGCGCCTCTATCCCTCGTTGGCAGCTGTAAAGATTATTATGCTAACTTCGCGCTCATCAGAGAGGCATATGCAGCACGCCTTTGATCTAGGTGCCCACGCGTACCTGACCAAGCCCTGCTCCCAGGAGATGCTGCTAGAGACAATTCAGCGCCTGCTCACGTAGGGAGTACGATGGCAAAATGTATGATCGCAACATATGATGTATGATCGCAACATATGATGTAGGGGCGCGGTTTACAAGCCCGCCGCGCCCCACAGGCGATACGCGGTTTTATACACTGTGCCCCTACATTTCATGCGTTAGCGATAAGAAGCGGGCGCGGCATCGATCGAACCGGTCTCGATCATAATCTCGCGCAACTGTTTGGCATCGACCGTCTCGTGCATGCGTAGCGCGCGCGCGATGCGGTCCAGCGTAGCGTGGTGCTCGGTCAGCAGGCCGACGGCGCGATCGTGCGCCCAAGTCACGAGCCGATTGACCTCTTCATCGATGATCGCCGCCGTCCTCTCGCTGTAGTCACGTGAGTTACTGGCCAGAGAGGTACCGGCAAAGGGATCTTCGCGGTCGCTGAAGGAGATGGTGCCGAGCCGCTCGCTCATGCCCCATTTCGTGACCATCTGGCGCGCAATTGCCGTTACGCGCTGGAGGTCGTTCTCAGCTCCGGTCGTGATGTGACCTATCGCGACCTCTTCGGCTGCTCGTCCGCCGAGGGCAGTGACAAGCTGGGACCGCAGGTAGTCCTGTGAGTAATTGTAGCGGTCGTCGATCGGTGTATACTGTGTAACGCCGAGGGCCTGGCCGCGTGGTACAATCGTCACTTTCGTAACGGGATCAACATTCTCCTGCAAGAGTCCCGTCAGAGCATGACCACCTTCATGGTAGGCGATGACGTTCAGATCCTCGTCGCTCAGAATCAGCGGGCGCTCGGCACCAATAAGAATCTTATCCAGCGCCTCTTCAAAACAGTTCTGGTTGACGGCATCCAGATTGCGGCGCGCCGCTAATAGAGCTGCTTCGTTGACAAGGTTTGCAATATCTGCGCCGACCATACCGGGCGTACCTCTAGCAACGCTAATCAGATCGACATCCTTTGCCAATGGGACATCGTGGGTGTGGATCTTGAGGATCGCCAGGCGACCGTTCCAATCGGGACGGTCCACGGTTACGCGGCGATCGAAACGTCCGGGACGCAGCAGCGCCTTGTCCAATCCGTCGGGGCGGTTCGTGGCTGCGATCACAACGACCGCCTGCCGGGTGTCGAAGCCATCCATCTCAACCAGCAACTGGTTCAGCGTCTGCTCGCGCTCGTCGTTGCTGTTGATGCTGGAGCCGCGCTGGCGGCCAACGGCATCGATTTCATCGATAAAGATGATGCTGGGCGCTGATTTCTTGGCCTGTTCAAACAGATCGCGCACGCGACTGGCACCAACACCGACCAGCACTTCAACAAATTCGGAGCCGCTTATCGAGAAGAAAGGAACTTCCGCTTCACCGGCGACGGCGCGCGCCAGCAGCGTCTTGCCGGTTCCCGGAGGTCCCACCAGCAGCACGCCACGCGGAATCTTGCCGCCCAGGCGCTGGAACTTCTGCGGCGTCTTGAGATACTCGACGACCTCCACCAGATCATTCTTCGCCTCATCGACGCCCGCGACATCCGCGAATGTTGTGCTGGGCCGATCCTCCAAGATCAATTTCGCCTTGCTCTTGCCGAAGCTGAAGATATTCTGCTGACTGCGCGAGGCGTTGCGGAAGATCAGGAAGAAGAAACCGATCAGTAGTATCCAGGGGAGGAAGTTAAAGACAATATTAAACAAGAGATTGTTGTCTGAAACCGGCTTCGCCGAGAAGTTTACCCCCTTCTGAATCAGAAGATTGGTGAGTTGGGGATCACCGTTTGGCAACTGCGTAAAGTGGAATTGATTTCCCGTCTTACTGGTGCCGCTGGAATCATTGACCGTGATGGCGCTCTTCAGTTGGCCGGTTGCGTCCTGGCCCTGGAAGACCACTGACTGGACATTGTTATTCTCGACCTCCTGGTAGAACGTGCTATAGGGTATCTCAATAACATTGGCACTGTTCGTGCTGGTAGTGCTTTGCGTGAAAAACTGGAAGAGATACCAGCCAAGTAGTAGAACAACAACGATGATGATCGAGCGAATCAGCAGAGAGCCGCCGCCCCCGCCTGGGCCGCCCGCGTTGTTCCCGTTCCCTCCATTATCGGGCCGCTGTGGTCTCCGCGAAGTCGGGTCGTTCGGGTTATTCTGAAACATATATCTAGCCTGAGCTTCCATTGGTTCAGACCTGCTTTCTTCGTCTGTCGAGGCTTCCACAGGGAATGTTCCTAACAGAGAGTGATGGTTGCGATACGGAATAGTCTGTGCACATATTACACTTTGTGATTCACTTTCGTCTACTTTCCCCTATGTCTCCTATCTATCAAGGTCAGTATGTATGATAGCACATATACCCGAGCGGATGGAGGACTGAAGAGAGATACGCTATAAATACGTTTCGGCATCCCGAAAGTTACAGCATCGCCGCTACGAAGCCGATGCATTCCTACCATCACTTATTTGACGCCGCAGAGCCTCGCTTCGTATACCGAAAGAACGGGTGTTTTTAGCGCGCGAGATTCTTGTAAAGCGTACCGCAGCCAGTGTGGAAGTGTGTTTACATAAATTCGCTCATTGTCGTGCTTGACAGGACGCAAAGAATGTAGTATCCTAGGAAACGTCGACGCGGGGTGGAGCAGTGGTTAGCTCGTTGGGCTCATAACCCAAAGGTCGGAGGTTCGAGTCCTCCCCCCGCTACCATTTACGTCGACGCATATGACGCGGGATAGAGCAGCGGTTAGCTCGTCGGGCTCATAACCCGGAGGCCACAGGTTCGAATCCTGTTCCCGCTACTGTTCTATAAAAAGAGACGCCCGAAGCTAGTTGAGAAGCGGCTTCAGACGTCTCTTTTGCGCTGAAAATCTCCGCTGTGTAGCAACGCGCTCGTTTCATTGTCTTTTTTCTCAATGTCAATCTCTGAGAACCTCTTTTTCCTGAGAAGGTGGCGATTTCAGAATGCTCTACTGGCACCGAGCAGGCGTCTGGTCAGTTCGCCGCCTTCGAGCGCCAGTTCTTTGAGTGCCTCTTCAAGATGACGATCTTCTACCACGATTTCACCGGACTGCTCATCAGCCGCGAAGAGCGCTGCTTTGCGAAGCACCTCTCGGATGAAGGTCGCGCTGACTCCTTGCGTTTGATCGATCATCTGCCCCAGTTGTTCGACATGCAGGGTCAAGCCCTGAGCATAGAGATCGAAGAGCCGCTGGCGGCACTCGCGATCAGGCAGTGGGATCTCGATGGCCTGGTCGATGCGTCCAGGTCGTGCCGCCAGCGCGGGTTCGAGAATATCGGGGCGGTTGGTGGTCAGCAGGAACAGGATATCGGCATCGTCGGCCAGCCCATCCATCTGGTTGAGTAATTCGAAGAGTAGCACATTGCAGCCAGGGGTTTGATGCGTGCGTTCTTCCGCGATCAGGTCGACATCTTCCAGAATGAGCGTGGATGGTTGCAGCAAGCGCGCCATTTTACACGATTGCTCCTTTGTTCTTCGACCGGGATCAACCCATCACTGGTGTATCCTGGTCGATCTATGCGTTCACTAAGCTTTCATAAAGAGATGACGACATAAAGGAGACCTGGTGAAAGTAGGTCGTGTACCGATTTTTAGTATACCAGAGAAATTGCTGCATCTTCAAAAAAGCCTTGACAATTGCTGGCAAGTTTGATATCCTACTATCCGTTGCAGCAAGGAGTGTCCGTCTTGCTGCACGAGGCGGCGTAGCTCAGTCGGTAGAGCAAGGGACTCATAAGCCCTGTGTCACAGGTTCGATTCCTGTCGCCGCTACTCTATAGGTCCTCGATCAGCGTTTCGGGCTGGTCGAGGGCTTTTTTTATTGTGACAGGCGGCGTAGCCAGTTCCACATCGAGCTCCCTCCCTGGGGCGCTGTCCCCAACTCGCGCCGCTCCAGACGAAACTCAGCTCCCAGGAGGCGATCGATCTCTTCGGGCGTACAGCCAGGGGGGCGATTGCTATTGCTACCAGGGAAGTGAGCGTAGAGGAGAAATAGCGCCCCCGGCATAGCCTGCTGCGCGACTACCCGCGCATAACCGGCGCGCAGTGGCGGCGGAACTCCGTTCAGGCAGCCCAGGTCGAGCAATAGCGTGTAGCGCTCGTCAGGCGCGGGCAGCTGCGTGACATCCGCTTGCTTGAAGCTGACGCTGCCACCCGCGCGCGCAATCTCATCGGCCAGCGCTGCGGCCTTCTGGTTGGCCCGCTCGATGGCGAGGGGCACGAAGTCGACGCCGACCGTCTGCCATCCCAGTAGTGCCAGCGTCAGACAGTTTGTGCCCGTCCCACAGCCAATATCCAGCATGCGTCCAGGGACTAACGCGGTCGGCCCTGTGACCGCCGCGAGCAATTCTGGCGGACTGATCCCCGAGTCCCAGGGTGTGTTGCCGCTGCGATAATGTTCGTTAAAGCTCTCTTGCACCTCATTGTCAAAGGCCATTGTTGTCTCCTTCGTTCCTGACAGTTCTTGTTAAAAGAGTATCACAAGATCTCCATCAATGCCCTTATAGAACTGTGTTATAGTGATGACGGTGCATTTGTCGCACCGCTACACAGTCTTATAGAACCGAAAGGAAACAGTCACCATGCAACGAAGAACGCTTCTGTTCTTCCTGATCGTCGTTGTGTTGGCCCTGGGGGCCGCGTACGTCGACCTCTGGCCCAATGCCAATAGCCGGGGCCAGAGCTTTCACGGACTCAATAACCCGTTCACCCTCAAACAGGGACTCGACCTGCAAGGAGGCGTAAGCGTCCTGCTGCTCCCTGATCCCAGGAAGCATTACGATCCCGCCACCATCAATAGCTCCTTGTAACTTTCTCCCCATGCACCTATCCACAGGGAAAGTTTAACGGTCCCTTAACTATTCCATAAAGCATAGTTAATTTTACGGTGTTACCATACGACTGAAAACAAAAAGCAAGCGTAGGCGAACAGGCTCTGCATCTGTGATCCTTCACGCGCTTACTCAAATTTTGCATTGGAGAGTTAGGAGCATTTATGTTGAAACAATGGCGCATCGGACTCATTTTGATGGTCGTGATGGCATTTGGCATTCTTATTTCTGCCTGCGGCAGCAGCAGTTCGACGCCCAGCAGCTCGACGCCCAGCAGTGGTTCCAGCAGCAGTTCAACCACCCTTGGCACACCCGGTTCTTATAATTGTGTATCAGGAAGCATAACAGCCGCTGGCTCAACGGCCCTGCAGCCGCTGGTCTCAGCCGTCGCCAAGCAGTACGAAGCAAAGTGCAGCGGTGCATCGATCACGGTTAATCTGGGAGGTAGCGGCACCGGTCTGGCGAACGCCGAAAACGGCAGCGTTGACATCGGCAACTCCGACATCTTCGCGAAGCCTGGTCAGGAAGATCTCGTCGATCACCAGGTCGCGGTCGTCGTCTTCAATCTTGTCCTCAACAGCAAGGTTACTGGCGTCACCAGCCTCACCACCGCTCAGCTCAAGCAGATCTACAGCGGCCAGGCGACGAACTGGAGCCAGTTTGGCGGACCAAGCCTGCCAATCGTCGTAGTGAGCCGCCCGACCAGCTCCGGCACCCGCGCGACCTTCCAGAAGTACGTCCTCGGCACCGTTGAGTCGGTCACCGGTCCCTCGAACCTCACTACTGACAGTACCGGCACTGTAATAAAGAACGTAGAGCAGACGGCGGGCGCGATCGGCTACGCGGCCTCGGCAGCGGCCAAAAAGTCTGGTCTGACGATCCTGAAGATTGATAACGTCCAGGCAACTGACGACAATGTGAAGAACAATACCTACAAGTTCTGGAACATTGAGCACATGTATACCAAGGGCAAACCGAAAGACCTTGCCCAGGCGCTCATCGACTACATGACCAGCGCTGATGGCAAAACGACCGCCCAGACGCTCAGCTTCATCGCTATCACTGATATGCCACAGACCGCTATTCAGACGCACCAGGTACATTAATACGACGCGTTGAAATGGCTGAGATGGATGTGGGTAGAGGCACGAAAGATCGCACCTCTACCCCATACGTCTTGTGGGAAGGAGATTGTTTGTGCAAGTACAGCAACGATCCTCGGGAGGAACCTACTTTGCTGATCGGTCCGCGCGCGTCATTTTTCTGATCTGTGCTATACTCATCGTTATCGTCATTGCCGGAGTGTTTATCTTCATTGGCCTGAACGCTTTCAAGGTGTTTGGAGAAGGCGCTAACTTAAAGGACTTTCTCTTCAGCACGAACTGGGACCCGACCGGGAATGGGGATGTCAATGGCAATCCCTCGTTCGGTGCGGGTGGACTCATTCTCGGCTCGATTGTCATTACGTTCTTCTCGGTGCTCATCGCAACGCCACTCGCCTTCGGTATGGCGCTCTTTTTTACCGAGGTCAGCTCTAACTGGCTGGGCAATCTGCTGCGGCCCCTGATCGAAGTCTTTACAGGTATGCCTTCCGTCGTCATCGGCTTCTTTGGCCTGGTTGTCATCGTTCCATCCTTGCAGCGTCTGGTAGGCGGCTTCACGGGCAATCATCAGACCGCTGGCAATGGCTGGGGCGCGGCCATCCTGGTGCTTGTGATTATGATCCTGCCGACGATTATCAGTATCTCGATCGACGCCCTGCGCGCCGTGCCGACCAGTGTGCGCGAGGCGAGCCTGGCCCTGGGCTCGACGCGTTGGCAAATGATGACCCGCGCGGTGCTTCCCGCTGCCACAACCGGTTTAGCCACCGCGGTTGTGCTGGGCATGGCACGCGCCATCGGTGAGACGCTCGCTGTAGCCCTGGTGCTCAACGGGAGCAGGCTACCTTCGTTCAGGCCGATCCTGAATCTCTTTTTCCAACCAAATGTGAACATCACCCAATATATCGCGATCGACTTCGGAGAAGCCACCGGGCCGGGACGTGACGCCTACTTTACGCTGGCCTTCTTCCTACTGGTGATATCCTTCCTGTTCGTGTGTATCAGCCGTTACCTGGCAAGCAGGAGTGTCTATAAATGAGTACGCAGCAAGTAGCACCGTCTCCTTCACAAGGTGATGAGCGACAAACAGAAATGCAGCGGGTGGTACGACGGATCGAGGCTCGCAATAGCGCGGGCATGAGTCTGCTCTGGGTCATTGCTGCCATCGTCGCCATCCTATTCGTAGGCATCATCGTTTACCTGATTATCCAGGGGGCCGCGTATCTCTTCAACCCCCAGTTCTATGGCTCAGGCGCGGTGGGCGTTGGGCCGGAGATATTCAATACCTTCTATATCCTTATTCTCGCTGAGATAATCTCGCTGCCAATCGCGCTGGCAGCTGCTATCTACCTGATCGAGTACGCCAGGCAAGGACCCCTGGTGACGGTGATTCACTTTGCCGCGGAGACGCTCGCCAGCATCCCCTCCATCGTGCTAAGCCTGTTCGGCGTGCTCATATTCAGCATCGCGTTTCACCTCGGAACAAGCCGTATCGCTGGCGCGCTGACACTCCTGTGTTTGAATTTGCCGCTGGCACTCCGTTTGTTCGAGGGCGCACTTTCTTCTGTCCCGCGTGAGATGCGCGAGGGTGGTCTGGCTCTGGGCGCAACAAAGTGGCGCGTTATTCGTACTGTAGTGCTTCCGTCCGCTCTTCCGGGCATTGTGACGGCGGTTATCCTGACTGCCGGGAAGATCATAGGCGAGGCCGCAGCCCTGCTCTTCACTATGGGACTCACCAATCCCCCGCGGGTGTTTACGCTGAACCCGTTGATTGCCAGCGATACCCTGACTACTCATCTGTACTACGTGGCCGGGCCAGGTGCGGGTAGTACAGGTTTGAGCACCGCGCAAGAACTGTCCATTACAGCGGGATCGTCGACATTGCTTATAGTGCTCTTACTGATTATCAACCTGCTTGCACGCGGCCTTGGTCGCTATATCGAGCGTCGCGTAACAGCGGCATAACGTAGTGAGACTTTTGGGGTTCCGCACTGTTGGGACCCTCATCTGCTAGAAGCGAGGACACGCGATTATGAACGTTTCACCCATAGACTCCCTGAGTGGGAATGGGGCAACCTTTACACTGCCAGAAGGCGCTAACATTTTTTCACGTAAAGTCGCGCGTAGTGGTCATATCTCATATGAAGGCCGTCCATACTTCATCAGCAAGGCTCTTGCCGGGCGCTATATTCGGCTCGTGGTTCTGGGTGATCGCCTTATTGTAGATGCGGCCATCCCTTTGCATAAAGAGTATCCACTTATGTAAAATAGAAGGGGTATCGCTAGTGGTACCCTGAAGGAGAGGTACTGAATTATGGGTATGGAACCCACACGTATAAACAATCCGCAGCCAGCGCAAGTAGTGACGACCGCCGACGGAAAGGCAGCAGCCGAGCAGGGAACTCCCCTGAACGGTTCGCCCTCCGAAATTATGGGCGATTTTCACGCGCACGAGAAGCTTGATACAGCGGCTGCCGTTAAGATAGATGTCAAAAACCTGAACTTTTATTATGGTGCCAAGCAGGCATTGTATAATGTTGCAATACCCCTGCGCGAACGCCAGGTTACCGCGTTGATCGGTCCCTCTGGCTGCGGCAAATCGACCTTTCTGCGCACGCTCAATCGTATGAACGATCTCATTCCAGGCACGCGTGCAGAGGGAGAGGCGACCTTCGATGGCTACAATATCTATGCGAAGCGCACAGATGTTGTAATGCTGCGCCAGCGTATCGGCATGGTCTTCCAGCGTCCCAATCCGTTCCCTAAATCAATCTTCGAGAATATTGCCTACGGCCTACGCATCCAGAGCAAGTCGGCCAGTGTGATCAAGGAGACGGTCGAGAAGAGTCTGCGCGGGGCCGCCCTGTGGGATGAGGTGAAGGATCGTCTGAATGCCTCGGCGCTGGGACTCTCCGGCGGCCAGCAGCAGCGTCTCTGCATCGCGCGCGCCCTGGCAGTCGAGCCGGATGTGCTGCTTATGGATGAGCCAGCCTCGGCCCTTGATCCTATCGCGACGCTGAAGATCGAAGAACTCATCAACGAACTCTCGCAGAATTATACAATCGTGATTGTGACGCATAACATGCAGCAGGCATCGCGTGTCTCGCAATACACAGGCTTCTTTCTGAGTGGTAAACTTATAGAGGTTGCTCCCACTGTCGATCTCTTTGAGCATCCCCATAGGAAGGAGACCGAAGATTACATCAGTGGACGCTTCGGTTAATAGGCAGGAGGTTAGCGTGGCGCGCAAAATTCTGGTGGTGGACGATGAGGCAATACTGGTAGAGACCATTGCTTACAACTTAGAGCAGGCAGGCTATCGTGTAGTAACGGCGGCGGATGGCGGTAGCGCGCTGGACGCGGCGCGCAGCGAGATTCCAGATCTGATTATTCTGGATGTCATGCTCCCCGGTATGGATGGCCTGGAGGTCTGTCGCCAGCTGCGTAAGGAGAGTGGTACGGCCACGACGCCAATTGTGATGCTCACTGCTAAGAGCGATGAGATAGATAAGGTCGTCGGCCTGGAGGTTGGGGCCGATGATTACGTAACGAAGCCCTTCGGTCGTCGCGAGCTGTTAGCGCGTGTGCGCGCTCTGCTGCGGCGCTCGGAGTATCCCCACCCTGGCGAGGACCGCCTGGGCGCGCAGGAAGCCGCCGAGGCGGTGCGTCCCGCCAGTCGCGATCTGGTGGCGGGTCCGCTGCGCATAGACCTTGCGGGTAGACGGGTCAACTGTCGCGGCCAGGATCTTGAGCTACAGCCCAAACAGTTCGATCTGCTCGCCTATCTCGTGCGTAATCGCGGCACCGTCCTGACGCGCGATCAGCTCCTGCACAACGTCTGGGGCTACGACTACGCAGGCGACACGCGCACCGTCGATGTGCATGTGCGCTGGCTGCGCGAGAAGCTCGAAGAGGACCCCGCCAACCCGAAGCTCATTCAAACGGTGCGCGGCGTCGGGTACGTTTTTCGCTGGTAGATGCGATTATGGTTGTGGAGGAAAAGCGCCAAGCTGACTGAGCAGGTGCAACTGATCGTTAGTTAGCCACTCCTCGACAACCTTGCCATCGGCGATGTGGAAGAGGGACTAGACGAGTTTCGCGAGACCAGGCATGTGCCTTGGGACTTCGAGGGAGCGGCAAAGCCCTGGTGGTATCCATATGGAAAGAAAAAATAGCTATACCGTTTGCAAGGATAGAGGCAGTACTTTACTCCTCGTTTTTCACCTTTGCCAGAGCATCCTTGAGCTGCTGATATACCGCGTCAAGGTGTTCTGGCATCACCTTGATATCCGCGAGCACGGGCATAAAGTTCGTATCGCCATTCCAGCGCGGCACGATATGATAGTGGACATGCTCAGCGAAACCCGCACCCGCCACTTTGCCCTCGTTAATACCCATGTTGAAGCCATCGGGATGCATGGCCAGGCGTAGTGCCTTCAGAGCGAGCTGCGCCTGCGCCATCATCTCAGCAAGCGTCACGGCATCTAGCTGCGAGATAGAACCCACGTGCTGGAAAGGTGCAATCATCAGATGCCCGTTATTGTAGGGATATTTATTGAGCATCATGTAGCAGAACTCGCCCCGGTAAATAATATGATACTCATCATCGCGGTTGGCCGCTGGCTGGGTACAGAAGATACAGCCCGGCGGAGGTGCATCCTTCGGTGTGATGAAGGCCATGCGCCACGGTGCCCACAAATTTTCCATACAAATCCTTCACAAGCTGGTCTTGCTTTCCTGTTTTATTGCAGCGTATCAAGACAATCCTTTGCCTGCTTCTTCAGCGAAGACTCAGGCTGATCGGGCAAAGGAATCCACTGCTGCGCCCATGTATGGATAGCATCAACAACGGGTTTCAGGGCGCGCCCCTTCTCCGTCAATTGATACTCGACGCGCACGGGGATCTGTGGATAGACCACGCGCTGCACAATACCCTCGGTCTCCAGTTCACGCAAGCGATCGCTCAAGACACGATCGGAGAGGCCATCCACCAGCGCCGTCAATTCGCAGAAGCGGCGTGGACCCTCCAGGAGTGCGTTCAGTAGTAGGCCCGTCCAGCGCTTACCAAGCAATTGCGCCGCGTGTTCATAGCGGGGACAAGATTGACTGAGAGTTGTAGATGTCATTGTTGTTGTTTCCATTGGCTTCATTGCCATGTATGCCTGCCATTTCCGGTTCAGGTCGTGGGGAACCCTGGTAAAGACGATCGATACGATTAGTCAGTAGTATACCACGTTTTCCACTCTAAGGCAAGTAACGCTACGTATAAAAAGTAAGCGTTAGAGACAACGCTGTTTGCTTTTGATGGATAGCAGCGTATAGAGGCTACCTATTGAGTAGACGCAAGAGTAGAGCACATCTTAAAAATGGTACCCCAAATGAGTATTTTAGGACGCGCGTCCTAAAATACTCATTTGGAGTATCGACATTGGGGTTTCGGCATGTTAAGCTTTATGCACATCGGATACGTGGAGGATGTGCAAATGGTCAAACCTTATGACGAGAGCATGAAAAAATTCGTAGGAGCTAATCCGCAAAGTTTTATTGAGTGGTTGCATCCAGGAGCAAGCTTTGTGCGCGCATTTCCCACAGAGCTGCAAAGCCGAGACATTTTTGTCGATGCACTCTGTGAAATACTATTGAATGGTGAGAGCTTGATGTTACACCTGGAGTTCCAGCGCGACATCAAGCCAGGAATGCCGTTACGGCTATTAGAGTACAATGTATTCGCGACGCGTACGTACAAAAAGCGGATACTTTCGTGCGTGATCTATCTTATCGACGATGGTATAATTGAAGAGCCGCCCCTGATATGGAGGCTTGAGGATGGAACCGAGCTATTGGAGTTTCATTATCTGAGCATTTGTATCTGGGATGTTGATCCAGCGAAATTTACGCAGCCAGGCAGGGAGGGCATTTTGCCCCTGGTGTTGCTCACAAAGGGAAATGCAACGCCCGACGTGGTTGAGATGGTAATCGAAAGACTTGTGGCCGCTGGCAAACAGGACCTGCTGCCTACTACCAGATTGTTAGCATCGCTTGTTTTTAAGGATAATCCGGCCTATATAGACTGGCTCGATAGGAGGTTTGCCATGCTGAGAGATATACTACGAGATACCGAAGCTTACCAGCAGATATTGCAGGAGGGCCGTACAGAAGGGGTAAAGGAGGGTGAAGAAAAGGGCCGCCAGGAGGGCGTGAAAGAGGGTGAAATATTAGGGCTGCGTCTAACTCTGCTGAATATTCTGCAGAAACGCTTCCCCGATGTGATGCAATTGGCAAGATCGCAGGTGGATAGCATCAATAATCCCGCTTTATTGCTTGATGCTATTATGAAAGCGATCGAGGCCCAATCTGTGGAAGAGATTCTGCGTCTCCTTTTGGAGTTGAGCCAGAAGAGGGATTAGACGGGTGCATTATAGAGGAAGCATGCGTGCTTTCCTCCTAGAGATAGGGCAGAAAGAATATGCATGCTCAATGTCGCACTTGAGACGCGTTTAAATACGTTCCATCTCTCGTTGAGTTTCGCGGCGGAGGTGGGCAGGACGACGGTACTATTGGGGGAGAGTGGGTCCGGCAAGACAACGGTGTTGCGCTTGCTGGCGGGATTGCTCTCTCCCCAGAGTGGGCATATTGCGCTCGATCAGGTGGTCTATTTCGATGGCGAGAGTCGCGTCGCCGTGCCGCCGCAGGAGCGTCCATTCGGCTACGTTTTCCAGGATTATGTGCTCTTCCCCCATCTCAACGTATTCGAGAATGTGGCGTTCGGCCTGCGCGCGCAATATGTACCGCGCCGGATTCTGCGCCAGCGCGTCGGCGAGGCGCTGGAGCGCGTGCATCTGGTTGGACTCGATCAGCGTCGCCCGGCGCAGCTTTCGGGCGGGCAACAACAACGCGTGGCGATTGCCCGCGCATTGGCATTGCAACCGAAACTCCTGCTGCTGGATGAGCCGCTCTCGGCGCTGGATGTACAGACACGGCGCGAGGTGCGCCAGGAGCTACGCAGCATCCTCGCCGATGTGAACATCACAACGATCCTGGTCACGCATCAATACCTGGAGGCGCTGGTCTTTGGACATCAAATCCTTGTGCTCGATCATGGCAAGGTGGTGCAGCAGGGCGAACAGCGCGATTTGCTAGAGTACCCGCGCTCCTCCTACGTTGCAGAGCTGGTCGGTGTGAATTTTTTTCGCGGCAGCATCGTTCGCCAGGAGAGCGATATGCTGTATGCCATCCAGCTACAAAACGGAGCGCAAGCGGTAGAGGTCGTGGCGGCCCTCAGAGAACGGGGACCGACAGAGAAGACACCTGAGATTGGCGCAGAGGCATACATCATTGTTGATCCGCGTAGCATAACGCTCTATCCTACAGCTCCCGATAGCTCGGCGCGCAACGTCTTCCGTGGAGAGATCGTGCAGATATTGCGCCTTGGTGTAGCGCCTGGCAGTGTGGATGGTCAGGATGGGCGGGTACGCGTGAGCATTCTGCTCAACGACGCTACAGCACCGCTGACCGCCGAGGTCACTGAGGCGTCGGTCGCGCGTCTGGGCCTGCGCGAAGGTCAAACAATCTCCGCCTCATTTAAAGCGACCGAGGCCAGCGCTTACACGTAACGCTTATTCGTGAACCGTCTCGCTCTGCCAGGCACAGCTCTCAGGAATGGTTTCCTTGAGCGCCTCGGCCAGCGCGTCGATATCCTTTACATCGTCGCGATAGACTGCCCAGGCTTTGGCCTTCTGCTGCGGTTCCGTGACCTTACGATACACAATCACGCCGATGCGCTTGCCATTGGGAAAAAACTCCTCCCTGATGCGCGCCAGGTCCTCCCACTGAATTGAGATAACCTCCCCGTTGCGGCTATGTTTGATCAGCGCCGACGGTCCAAGCTCAATAGTAAAGGGAATGGGAGCCACGATACGCAGGTAAAGGGCGAAGCCGAGTATGAATATAGCGGCGCAAATGGTACTGCCCACCGCCGACACGCCCTGGTGTACGGCAATCCAGAGCACAAGCGCGGTGATGCCGAGTACTCCGAGAATGGTCACTATTCTTTTGAATGGACTGAGACCCGGCCCGACAAAGGTCCGGCTCTGGGTCGTTGGCGATGTTGCCATAAGAAAGTCTCCACGTTTAGTCAGTAATATTTCTAATATTTGTATTGTATCAATAAGGGGAGGCATAGTAAAGGTAGGTAACACTTTTATCTCGTATTGCCAACATGGATTTTCGGGTATGTTCGTGTAGGAAATGGGTAATGTTATGCATGTGGCTGAGGGACTCCCTGACGTATACTCTGGTATGATGAAAAGATTAAGTCATGTATATATGTTATGATTGAGTCCTGGGAGGCTGATTATGGATGAGCGCCCGTCTATAGAAAAACGGATCGGGGCGGTGCTGGGCAACTATCGCCTTGAGAGGCTGATCGAGCAGAGCAAGTGGGGACCCATCTTTCTGGCAAGCGCCAGGACGGGGACTAACTTTGTCGTACGCTTTATGGAGCTTCATAATGCGCCTCCAGAGCAGTCGTCGGATGCGCATATCGTCTTTCTTGGACGCTTCCAGCAGGAGGCGAACCGGGTCGCTGCCCTGCAACACTCGCATATCCTGCCACTACTGGACTACGGTAACTATCGGGGAACACCCTATCTCGTGTATCCCAACGTCTCCCTGACCTCACTGCGTGGCCTGCTGGCACAAAACTTGCCGACCGATCCGATCTCTGTCGGCCACTACCTGGACCAGATCGCCTCCGCGCTGGAATACGCTCACCAGCACGCAGTGATTCATCGCAACCTTTCGACCTCCAGCATCTTTATGCAGGCAGATCACCAGGTGGTAGTGACAGAGTTCGGCCTGCTGCGCCTCCACGAGTTGAGCAGAGAAGAGAGCCAACCGACTCGTGCTTATACCTTTGATGGCAGCAGCGAGTCCAGCGCGCCTGAGCAACTGCTCGGCAAGCCCGTCGATGCATATACAGACATCTATGCGATGGGCGCTGTACTGTATCGCCTGCTCACCGGGCAGCCGCCGTTTCCAGGGAAGACACGCGAGGAGGTGGCGCGGCAGCACCTTTACGCCGAGGTGCCCCCATTGAAGACGTGGCGCAGTGGGCTCCCGGTCGAGCTGGATGCCATTATTATGAAGGCCATGGCCAGGGAGCCGATGCAGCGTTATCCCCAGCCCGTAGCATTCGCCCAGGCTTATCATCGCATCGTCGCGCCGAGCGAGCCATATTCAACGCAGATCGCTTCTCAGCCAGTTGCGCAGCCGCTTGCTCCCGTCCTGAAGAAGAGCACAGGCAGGATGTCGCGGCGCACGCTGTTTCCAGTGCTGGTGGGCGGCGCTATAGTGGTCGGGGGAGTAGCCCTGGCGGGTGTAAAACTCTTCAGCGGCGGCTCGACGACGGCTACAACGAGCGCGCCAGTTAGTAGTACTCCGGTGACAGTTGTGAAAGGAGCGGCGACTGGAGGTACGGTTATTGGGCACGTGTCGGCTATAAAGGCGAATAGCGCTACGACATTTCCCATTGCCAACCAGACGCGTCCAGGCATATTAGTACACCTGCCCGACAACAGGTTTGTCGCATTCGACTCTACCTGTACGCACGCGGGCTGCGGAGTCTCCTACGATCCGCAAAAGAGCCTGTTGCATTGTCCCTGCCACGATGCCCTGTTCGATCCAGCGAAGGGTGCCGCCGTCGTGCAAGGACCCGCGCCGACTCCGCTTGCCCCCATTAAGATTTCTGTCGGTTCGGACGGAACTATCACGACTTGATGATAGGCGTACATTGTGTTCATTCTGGGAGGGACAATAATGGCTGAGCAAACGGCCTCATCATATATGATTATTGGGAACGGCATTGCCGGTGCGACTGCCGCTGAGGTTTTGCGCGCTGAGGACTCTGCCGCCACGATCACGGTGATCGCTGATGATCCCTTTCCCGTCTACTACCGTCCCGCCTTGAAGGACTACCTGGCGGGCCGTGTACCCGAAGACAAATTGTGGGCGCGCTCAGCAAGTTTCTACCAGGACCACACAATTCGCTTCCTGCCCGATCGCGTGGTTGGTATACAGGCCGTTGAGCACCGCGTGCGGCTTCAGAGCGGACGCCAGGCGAGCTATGACCGCCTGCTGTTAGCGAACGGTGCTCGTCCCGCGTCCCTGCGCTGTCCAGGCCAGAACCTCGTGGGTGTTTACACCCTGCGTACCGTCGCCGACTACCAGGCGCTATTAGAGAATCTGAGCGCGACGCGCCGCACCGTAGTCAGTGGTAGCGGAACCCTGGCGCTGGAGACAATCGAGACGTTGCGCCATCGTGGTTACGCGGTCACGCACCTCGTTCGTCGCAGCACGCTCTGGTCGGAGATACTCGACGCCACAGCGTCTGATCTCGTGCTACAGCAGGAGCGGCGCGATGGCGTCGATGTGCGGCTGGGCGAAGAGATTATGGAGATCAGCGGGCGGCGCGGCGAGGTGAGCGGCGTCGTCACCAGCAGCGGTGCGCAGATTGCCTGCGAGACGGTCATTATCGCTGTCGGTATCGAGCCGAATATCGACTTTATCAAGGCGAGCGGTATTGTCTGTGGACGCGGCGTCAGGGTTGATGGCAGGATGCGCACCAATACTCTAGATATCTTCGCGGCAGGCGACGTGCTTGAGACGCAGGATACGCTGACGGGCCGTGTGCGCCTGATCGGGCAATGGTACCCCTCTATCCAGCAGGGACGCGCTGCTGCCTATAGCATGCTCGATCTGCTGGATACCAACCGGCCCTTCAATAGCGGTACCTTCTACAACGCGACGTTTCTGTACGGACTCGACTTCGCCTCCGTCGGTCTCACCACTCATGCGCCGGGTTTGCAGGAGATCGTCGCCGAGCCGAAGCCACGCATATATCGCAAAGTGCTGCTCAAAGACGGCGTGCCCGTGGGTATGCTCGCGCTCGGGAATCGTCAGCAAGCGCTGGCCTTCAAACGCGCCATCGACCACCGCGTCAATCTGCAGACCATTGCCTCTGTGCTGCTTACGGATAGCTTCAACCTGGATGAATGGCTGAATCGCCAGGGTGTGCCGCCGCCACTTCTGGGCGTTGCAAGACAGGGCGATGCTGCAATCAAGCAGGCTGCATACGCAGGCGCACAATTATCGCCTGGGGCAACAGCTATCAGGCCACAGCTCATGGAATCGCTGCTGATAGCCGCCGACAAGACGGAAGGCATTCCGGCGGAGACGCGTCTCAGCACTACACAGGTGACGACGGTCGGTCGCCAGCAAGGAGTACAACTGCTCATCGACGAGGCGACGGTCTCGCGCCGCCACGCCGAGATAAGCTACGCCAACGGCCAGTTCATACTGCACGATCTAGGGAGCAGCAACGGCACTTTTGTTAATAACGCACGCCTGCAATCTGCAAGCACATACGTGCTGAAGCTAGACGACACAGTACGTTTTGGTAAGGTGGTAAATTTCAAATTTATCGAGCGTGCTATCAGCGGGCAGGCAAAAAATATGCGAGGTGTCTCAATGGCTGGCATCACCGGTCTGCAGGACGCGATGGGTGAGAGGGCCGATCCACTGGGCCAGCCCCTACTCAGGCCCGACGGTTCGCTACTATTGCCGGGCGCGACGACGCCTCTCTCCTCCGCCGTGGTTGCCTCGTTCAAGCAATCCGCCGCGCTGGTTGTGCTGCCAGGTGGGAGCGCGGAGGAAAGTCATCGACCACCGCAGGTCTTTCCATTAAAAGAAGGCAAACACGTAGTCGTCGGACGCGATCAGGGCATGGACATTGAACTGGCGGACCCGGTCGTCTCGCGGCGTCACGCCGAGATATCTACGGGGCCGGACGGTTTCTACATTCGCGATCTGGGGAGCAGCAACGGCGTAACGGTCAACCAGACGCGCATCGATAACCCCTATCACCTCTCTCACGGAGATCGTGTCTCGCTGGGCGGTTGTATGCTCTACTTCGTAGACCTGCGCACCCCGCTTGATCATCAGAGAACGGAGCCAGTTATAAAGCGCTCGCCGGGGGCCGAACCGGTCGGCGCGACCGCGAAGCAGCCCGCGAGTGGGCGTGACGCCGGAGAGCAAACTGTGCGGCAGGAACGCATATCGGTCGCGCCCAAAGTGAGCGGGAGCGAAGAAGGCCGTCAGGGTGGATCTGCATCCTTGCCGCAGCTTGAAATCTGTAGTAAATGTGGCGGAGTCAACACGCGGAGCGCGCGTTTCTGCGCGAGTTGTAGCGCGCCGCTCTCGCCCAGGAAGGGATAGCGCGATGAAGGGGAGTGTACACAAATGTCGCAAAGGTCAATTCAATGAATAGCAGAGCCACAAAACAACCCTTTTTAGTCGGCATGTCGCATCGTACCGATGTGCAACCCTTGACGGAAGAGGGCGTGCGTTTCGAGATCGACATGTGCATCGGCTGCGATCGCTGCATGCGCGCCTGCCCGGTCCCACTCTCGGCCCATGTCAACATCGCCGACTTGAACCGCGCCACCATCTCTGACGAGATCGCCCCGCATGTGGCGCGCTTCACCGATGAATGTGTGATGTGCGGTTCGTGCGTCCCCGTCTGCCCGGTTGATAATCACCGCGACCTGCTGATGCTCTCGCTCAAACAGCGTCTGGGAGTGCCCTGGGATGGCAAAGTAGATATGAGTCGCGTGCTTGGTTATCTGCCGCCCGGCTGGAACATCCCTCTCTTGCTGAGCCGCCTGCGTGAGCAACCGATGTTCTACGATGAGAACCTGGTACCGGATAACTACCTGCTGCACTTTGTCGCGACCTCCAAGATGCTCACCTTGCTGCCCGGTTCGGTTGTCCTGCACGAGGGCGAGTTCGGACGCGAACTCTACTTCATTCTCGACGGACGCTTCGAACTCTCCACCGCTGGACCCGACGGCAGCGAGCTGCCCGTGGCGATTCTGCGCCGGGGAGAATACATGGGCGAGCATGGCATGCTGACCGGTCAGCAGCGCAACGCGAATGCGCGCACGCAGACCGCCGCCGTTGTGCTGGAGGTTCCAGAGCAGGTCATGCAGCGCCTGATGGAGATCGTGCCAGCCGTGAAGCAATTCTTCGACCGCCTGAGCGCAACGCGTTCCATAGAATCCATCCTCAAGCGCCTGGCGCTCTTCCAGGGCGTGGCAAGCATAGACATACGTCAGCTTGCCGAGCAGACCCAGGTCAGGCGTTTTGATCGCGACGAGCGTCTCTTCAGCGAGGACAGCAAGGGGCAGCCCGCGCGCGAATCGCTGCACATCCTGCTGGAAGGTTTTGTAAAGGTCGCGCGTCGCACTGCCGCCGGAACCGGGCGCGACAAGAGCGATGAGCGCATCATCGCCTATCGTCAGAGCGGCGACTACTTCGCGGGTGGCCTGGATATGCTGGGCGATCGACGCGCCGTGACCGTGACCGCGATTACGCGTACCAGCGTAGCAGAGGTGCCGCGCCAACTGCTCATGTCCCTCTTCACGCGCTATCCGGAAGTCAACCAGCGCTTCCAGGAGCGGCTGCAGCTCTATCGTGATGCTTCTATGAGTGCATACAGCGCCGTCTTCGAGCCATTTAACATAACAGCGCCCACCGACATCAATCCACTCTCGGACGCGGAGACGCGCGCGGGTCTGCACTCCCTGGTCGCCGATGGCGTCGTCGAGGGGACCGAGGTGCTTGTCATTGATCTCGATAAGTGTATACACTGCAACGAATGCGAAGAGGCGTGTGCGCGTCGGCACGGGCACTCGCGTATGAACCGTAAGGGTATGGTGGTTGGCAATATGAGCATTGCCACTGCCTGCCGCCAATGCCAGGATCCCGTGTGTATGCTCTGCAGCCGAGCGGGCATTGCGCGCATGCCGGGCGGCGAGGTCTATATCACCGAGAGCTGCATCGGCTGTGGCATCTGCGCCGAGCGCTGTCCCTACGACAACATCTCGATCATGACGCTTGACGAGGATGAGGAGCAGGCGACCCGCTCGGTCTGGCAGCAGTTTAGCAGTATCTTCACCAGGGGAGCTGGCAAAGAACGCGGACGACGCCTGCTGCCTATGGCGGCGGCCCCAGGTCCATTGAACGCAGCGCAGCCGCTCGACGCGTATGGCGAGATGCGCAAGAAGCTCGCCATCAAGTGCGACCTGTGCGCGGGCTACGACAACCAGGCGTGTGTGCAGGCGTGTCCCACGGGGGCCGCCATCCGCATCAATCCGATCACCTTCTTTGGTTCGACCGAAGAGATCCTGCGGCGACGCGCGAAATAGAGGAGTTGAAGTTATGTCTCTTACCGTAAAACAACCATCACAAGAACTCCAGCCGCGCCCATTGCGCCGCATCTGGCACGCGCCTGCCTCGAAGGCTAAATGGTTCTGGCTGGCGTCTGGCCTCCTGTTCTACGTCGCGCTCTACGCCTGGTTCTACATGGCCGCTAGAGCACAGGGGGAGGCCGCGCCGATTAATGATCCGTTCCGCCTGTTCGGTATCATCGCCTATGTACTGGTACTGTCTACTGCGGCTTACTCTCTGCGCCGTCGTTTCGCCCGTGGCCTGCCTGGCAAGGTGCAGAGCTGGCTATGGATGCATACGTGGATCGGCGTGCTCACCATCCTCATTGCCTTCCTGCACGAGAACTACCTCTTTATCCTGAATGGCTTTGTTCATCGCATAAGCGATCTGACAGATACGTACTGGGCGGGTACGGCCCTCTTCGCGCTGCTCTTCCTCGTGCTCAGCGGTGTGACGGGACGCCTGCTTGATCTATGGCAGACAAGGTTAATTGCCCACGAAGCGAGTACCAATGGCGTCGGCATTGTACGCGCGCTCGAAGAGCGCATCCTTGAGTTTGAGTACACCATTGAGCGCCTGTGCGCGGGAAAGTCCGAGCCCTTCAAAGCGTATTGCCTGCAGGCGCTCTCTTCTACCGATGAAAAGACTGGACTCCCTCTCATCGCGCCCAACGAGCGCCTCGACTTTCAGCGCGCCTACGAAACCTTTAGCAGGCGCGCCGTCCTGGTGCAGTCGCTGGCGCGCCAGAGGCGGGCGCGCAGGATTATTAGTATCTGGCGTACAGTCCATATAACGCTTGCCTGTATCGCGCTCATCGTCATCAGCTATCATAGCCTAATGGAGCTATTGACCAACGTATTCCATATCCTGCCGACGCAATAACGTCACACGCTGAAGTGTCTTAGACGGCCGGGCGGGCCGAGGGGGAAACGAACGATGGTATGTCCGAACTGCAATACTCCTTTTGATAGAGATACAATCTTCTGTGGCAACTGCGGCAAGCAAGTTGCGCCATTGCGCGCGCCAGGAGCCACCGTTGCTGAACCTGTAATAAGATCGAACGTAGATAGCTTGAATGCGGTTAATAACAACATTGCAGCGAACGAGCCAACTATGCTCTCGCCTCTGCCACAGGGACGCACGCCGCCCGTCGAGCCTTCCAGCCGACAAAGCGCATCTCCCGCAACCCCTCCTGGCGTGCTGCCTAAGTTCCAGGCGCGTAATGCAAGCAAGCATACAGGACGAAATATATTCATCGTGCTTGTCCTCTTGCTGCTCGTGGGAAGCGCTACGGCGGGCTTCATCGCCCTCGCGCATAATACTTTCAATAAGCCAGCTTCAAAAACGACCGCCGCGATTTCGTCCAATTCCACTGCCGCCGTCTTTTTTAGTGATAGCCCGGATGGTCAGCAACCAACCGGCGCGCTCAAATTGGTAACGAACGGACTCGCAGCATCCGCGACGGATTCTCACTATTATGCCTGGCTAGTTGATACCAGCGCGGAGAAAGTTTTGCCGCTGGGCGCGCTCACCGCCCAGGGTCGAAACTTCACCTTAGACTTCGCTGGTCAGGTGAATCTATTGGGGGCCGGTAATCAGCTGGAGATCACGCAGGAGAAGGGGACGCCCTCGTTGCCCTCTGGAAAGATCGCGCTTGCGGGGATATTCCCGCCGCTCGCCTTCATCCATATCCGCCACCTGCTCTTCAGCTTCGGCTCCACGCCCGGCAAAGTTGGCTTGCTGGTCGGACTACGCGAGCAGGTGCGGGCGCTCACCGAGCAGACGACGCTGCTAAAAAGTCTTACCAACAAAGGACCGCAGGCCGTAAGCTGCGGCGCGCAAAATATTATCAACCTCGTCGAGGGCGTGCATGGACATAACGTACAGCCACTCAATGCCGCGTGCAGCGGTTTCAACGTAACCAACGCGGGCGATGGCTTTGGCCTCTTCGATCCCAATAATGCCAACAGCGGTTACGTCATCCTCGCGAGCGTGCACGCCGCCCTTGCCGCGACCCAGAACGACTCGACCGACAATATCAGGCAGCATGCCGGTCGCGTGCAAATCGCCATGGATAACCTCAAAAAGTGGCTGACCAGCATCGACAACGACGCTCGCCAGCTCACTGTAAGTCCAGGCAACACGGCCCTGATTCAGGATATCGCCACGCTCGCCGACCACGCCTTGAACGGCTTCGACCTGAACGACAACGGACAGATCGATCCGATCCCTGGCGAAGCGGGTACCGTCACTGCTTATAACGAAGGACAATTGATGGCGCAACTGCCGCTTACCGCGAGCACGTAACGATACCAACGCGGGAGAATCAGCTAACGCTTCTCGACCGGGAACTGTACCTCTGTCACGAACTTCGCCTGGTCGCCACCGCGCTCATACTCAAGGTTGAGTTCGCGTGTGGGACCACAGACGGAGTAGCCGTTGGCCTCGATCCATTTGAGGATAGCGTTGTACGCCTGGTGCAACGTACTGAAACTGCCAGAATGGATCGCCGAGGCCATCGTCTCCACGGCAGGCAGTGTCTCCACTTTCACCTGCTCACCATCGGACAGAGAACCCTCAAAGGACATGCAGGCTCCGACACTGATATCGCGGTCGCGGTACTCACTATCATAGTAGAGAGTAGTGGCAGGTTCAACAATGGTCGCGCCATGTTGACCGATATCCGCCATCACCTGGTCGAAGAGACGATCAAGGGTCGGTCCAATCTGCTCCATGCTCGGAGCGATGCCGCGTACCTGGGCTACCTTGAGCGGTGCGACTTTCTTGAGAATGACATCATAGCCTGGCATAGTAACCTCCTGTTCAAATGCTTGCAGCCACGCCTCTATCCGTGTCAGGCGAGCCTGCCCCTCAACGAGCTGCTGCTGCAATTCGACCTGCTTGAGTCGAAGCATCCCCGTATCTGGTCCGGAGTCGGCTCCTTGTCCAGCAAGAGCGCGATCTGCTCCAGGGACAGGCCCATATCTTTCAGGGCCAGTACGCGGTTCAAGCGCGTGAGCTGGCTGGCAGCATAGTAGCGGTAGCCGGTAAACTCATCAACCCGCGCGGGTTTGAGCAGCCCGAGTTCATCGTAATAGCGCAATGCCTTGACCGATACCAGGCTCAACCTGGAGAAGTCCCCAATTCTAAACACAACTGCGTCTCCCCGGCATGTTGATTACGTAACTATCCATGATCTTTGTTTTGTCAGAAGGCCCTCTGTCTAAGAGTATCGTACCCTATCCCGTAAGGGGAGAGTCAAGGGGAAATGACGTGTCAATTGACCTATTCTGTTTGCGTAAAACTTCTAAATTATGCTATGCTTCAGGCTGACAAGGCAGGCACCAGCGTATTTTGTGTAGAGGGAGCAAGACATTATGAAAGTCACCTTTGATTGGGATGAAATCAATATGCTTATCGCTTTTCTACAAAGACAGGGGATCTCCTACCTCATGGGAAGCGACACTCCTTCGAATATTGAAAACGTTGAGATTGTCCACCTTATTCATCGGCTGGCAGCCTGTAACTATCCCCTTGTCGAGAATGCCAGTATCTCACTGTTCATTTTACATCCAGACTATGCATCTTCAGTTGTGACAGCGCTTCAAACTAGTGAGTCCGATATTGCTGAAAATATTGCCGTATTGACGCTAGCGACCCTCTATCTACAGCAATGGTGGTTCTTCCGGTTAACATTTGCGCTTGGTCGTCTTCCATCTTTTCCTGATGCACCGTTTGTATCGCTCTGGGAGGAACGTCGCTTACCATCACCCTCCTCTGGCTATGGATTACAAGGACTCCTGGCATT
>Ga0209839_10000214_pt1 | contig 29270 bp, 23 predicted proteins | sample OrgsoiDNA2013050_FD_185800 | JGI IMG/M metagenome (GOLD analysis project Ga0209839, IMG submission 185800) | Permafrost soil microbial communities from the Arctic, to analyse light accelerated degradation of dissolved organic matter (DOM) -... | ecosystem: Environmental > Terrestrial > Soil >... | reverse complement strand
GTCGTGGGCCGAGGCGTTTCCGGAATGGGAGCCGTGGACGCTGGCGTTGGTTGACGGGCCTGAGGTTCGTGCGGTGGCGCCCTTGGCGCGACGACGTGTGCGCTGGGGCTTTGAGGTTGCGCCCATCGGCGCCAATGCGCTGCACGAGTCGCCGGTGGCCGCCTGCGATGAAGATGCCTTGGTGACCCTCGGCGTCGGGATAGGTGCTGCGCTTCGAGAATTGGGACGTCCGTGGAGGCTCTCGTTGCAGCTTTCGAAAGTGTCGACTCTGGCTACCGTCCTCGCTGCGGAGGTCCCAATCAGCGCCACGTACCCAGGTGGTCGCAGGCCGATCTTCCGGTTCAGGGGTGATGATCCTTCGCCCAAGCAACTGCTGGGACGCAACACCTACAACGCTTTGGCCAAGGCCCGCAATCGGATCCGCAAGGAAGGGCACCGCCTGGAGGTGAGCTGGGAACCGATCAGTGAGGCCCTTCCTGAGCTGGTGACCGTTCACCGCGACCGTGATCTTGAACTGCGTGGCGCGACGCTGGACGCTGCGGAGTCGCGGTTCTACCACCAGGTCATTGATGGCCACGCCGGATACTGGCGACTCTTGACGGTACGGATCGACGGATCGCTGGCCGCCTACGCGCTGTGTCTGAAAGACTGCGACGCTCTGCATGTGTGGGATAACCGGCTCGCACCAGGATGGCAGCGTTACAGCGCTGGACTGATCTGCAACGCTGAGCTTGTTCTGAGAGCAGCGAGGGCAAGCGCGGTCGGGGTGGTCGACTGGGGCTGCGGAGAGCAGCGTTACAAGATGAGCCTGTCGAATGAGGTGATCGACGCCCAGGTCTTGATGGCGTGGTCAAGTCCGTGGCTGCGCGCTGCCTTGGCCTGCCGAACCATAACTCGCCACCAGCTGCGCCCGACGAGCGGGAGCAATGCCCGGACCACTCGAGTTCCAGCTCGTGATTCACCGGAACCATCACCAAGGCGTGACCGGCGGGACCGGTCGCTCGTTTGACCGCTCTGCGAACACGGGTTTGCTCGGGCGTCGTGCCGGCTCAGCCGGTGCCGGCCGACGTCGGGCTACCGATCTGCGGCCCGAGCCCGACCAGTCGCCTGGCCGCCTGCGCGATGTGCTCGGCGTCGATCCCCACGTCGGCCAGCAACTCGGCCATCTTCCCGGATCCGGGCAGGTGACTCACGCCGAGCTTGACCACCCGCGGGCGCTCGTCGCTGTCGGCAAAGGCTGACAGCACCGCGTCGCCGAGACCGCCCTCGGGCCAATGGTCCTCGGCCACTATCAGGCGTCCCCCGGTCGCCGCGGAGGCGGTGGTCAGGGTCTCGATATCGATCGGCTTGACCGAGTAGGCGTCGATCACGCGAGCGTTGATGCCCTCGGCGGCCAGCGCGTCCGCTGCCTTCAGCGCTTCGTGCAGCGTCACGCCGGCGCCGATCAGCGTGACCTGATCCTCATCGGACTCGCGAACGACCCGTGCCCCGCCGATCGGGAACTCCTCGTCGGGCCCGTAGATGGTCGCGAAGCCCGAGCGGCTGGAGCGCAGGTAGGAGATCCCGTCGTATTCAGCCATCTCGGCCACCAGCTTGACCGTCTGGTTGGGATCGGACGGGTAGAGGACCACCGAGCTGCCGAGCGCGCGGAACTCCGCGAGGTCCTCGAGGGCCATCTGCGAGGGTCCGTCCTCGCCGATCGAGACGCCTGCGTGCGAACCGTTCAGGCACAGCTTGGCCTCCGAGATCACCGCCATGCGGATGAAGTCGTAGCCCCGCGAGAGGAAGGCCGCGAACGTCGACGCGAACGGCGTCCAACCACGGACCTGGCAGCCGACCGCGGTCGCAATCATCATCTGCTCGGCGATGTAGACCTCGAAATAGCGCTCGGGCGCAACCTTCAGCGCCTCCTCGAGGTGGGTGGAATTGCCGACCTCGCCGTCGATGGCCACCACGTCTCCTCGGCGACGCATGACCGCGGCGACGCCGTCGCCGAACGCCTTACGCGTGGGGACCGGGCCGCCACCGAGCTCGTAGCGCGGCAACGCCGCCCCCGGATCGGACTCGAACCGATGCGGCGAGCCCGAGCCATCTGGCACCTGCACGTCGACGTGGACCGGAGGCACCTCGCCCAGCTCGAGGTAGGCCGCCTCGGGGTCCTTCAGCGGCTGGCCGTGCTTGCCCTCGACGTTGGCCGTCTCCTTGACGCCGTAGCCCTTGATCGTGCGCGCGACGATCATCGTGGGACGGCCGTCGATCGACATCGCGTCAGCGTAGGCACGGTCGATCTCGCCGATGTCGTGACCGTCGATCTCGATCGTATTCCAGCCCGACGCCTCAGCCCGGCGCGCGTACGAGCTCAGGTCCCAGCCGTGCATCGTCTGCCCGCGCTGACCCAGCCGGTTGACGTCGATGATCGCGACCAGCTTCTCGAGCCCGGCCACACCGGCGTGGTCGACGGCCTCCCAGATCGAGCCCTCGGCCATCTCGGAGTCGCCGCACAGGCACCACACGCGATACGGCAGACGGTCGAGCTCACGGCCGCACAGCGCGATCGCCGCGGCGATCGGCAGGCCCTGTCCGAGCGAGCCCGTGGCCACATCGATCCACGGCAGCACCGGCGTCGGATGGCCTTCGAACTTGGAGCCGAACCTGCGGAAGCTCAGCAGGTCCTCGTCGGAGATCGCGCCGGCGGCGCGGAACATCGCGTACACGAGGGGAGACGCGTGCCCCTTGGAGAAGATCAGGTGATCGTTGTTGGGGTTCTCTGGGTGCTTGTAGTCGTAACGCAGGTAGCGCGCCATCAGCACCGCCATCAGGTCCGCGGCCGACATCGAGGAGGTCGGGTGGCCAGATGCGGCGGCCGCCGCGGCACGGATCGAGTCGATCCGCAGACGCTGGGCCAGGTCGTGCAACTCGTCGTTGTTCATCGGTCAACCTCCGGGACGGTGAGCGTTCCAGTGCATGATGGCGCGCCCGGACCCGCAACGAACAGACCAGACGCGATCGAGGTTGGTCATCGGCCGAGGCTGGCGCGCAGCGCCTGGTCGATCGTGTCCTCGCCGCCGTTGAGATACAGGGTCAGGCCCGCCGAGCGCGGCTCGGCCAGCAGCGCGTCGAGCACTGCCGCGACGTCCTCACGCGAGATCTCGCCGCGGTACGGCTCGGCGTCGATCCGGACCCGACCGACGGGCGGACCGTCGGTCAGCGGACCCGGCCGCACGATCGTCCAGCCGCGGTCGCTCGCCCGCACGGCGGCGTCCGCCTGCGCCTTGGCGCGCAGGTAGACGCTGAACACATCATCGTCGTCGGGAGGATTCTCTGCCCCGACGCTGCTGATCATCATGTAGCGAGGAACATCGGCGGCCACCGCGGCCTCCAGCAGCCTGATCGCGCCGTCGCGGTCCACCGTGAGCTTCCGCCGTGCGCCGCTCCCCGGCCCCGCTCCGGCGGCGAACACGACCGCATCGGCTCCGGCGATCGCGCGGGCAACCTGGTCGACCGTCGCCCGTTCGAGGTCGCAGACAATCGGCTCCCCGCCCCGGGCGCGCACGTCGTGCTCGTGATTCGGGTTGCGAATCAGGCTGGCCACACTGCCGCCGTGCGCATCCAGCCGCCGGGTCAGTGCCAGGGCGATCTTTCCATGGCCGCCGGCGATCGCGATCCGCATCGCTTGAGTCTAGTGTCGTGATTCGGAATCTCGGCAGAATCAGGCACCTGGGCGGGGATTCTCCGCCCACATTTGGGCGGCTCGGTGAGGCTCACGTCGAGGCCTCGGCGATCGCGCTCGCCGGGGCGCGGCGGGACGCCGCGGGTCCGAGCAACGCCAGGGCAACGCCGGCCGAGAGGCCGCCGAGAAGGCAGATCTCCCATGATGAATGGAAGTCCGCCGCGGTGCTGGCACCCGTACCGAGCACAGCCACGAGGATCGCGACGCCAAGCGCGGAGCCGACCTGGCGCCCCATTGTCAGGACTGCGGCCCCGGTCGCGAATCGCTCCGGGGGCAGCGAGGCCGCGCCGGCGCCGGTGAGCGTCGGGATGACCAGGCCAATGCCGGCACCGCCGACCAGCATGCCGGGCAGGTACTCGGAGGCGTAGGCGGGCGTGTCGCCGGTCTGGGTGATCCAGAACACCGACGCGCCGGCGAACATCAGCGCGCCCAGAACCCCGGGAATCCGGTAGCCGACGCGCGCGCCGAGCCGGGCCGAGGGGACGCTGAACAGAGTCGCCATGAACGGGCCGGGGAACAGCATCAGCCCGGCGGTGAGAACGCTCTCGTGCCATACGCCGGTGAGGAACAACACGCCGGAGAGCAGCATCGCGGCGAAGCCGGCGAAGAACAGCACCGAAGCCAAGACCGCGAGGCTGAAGCTCCGCACCCTCAGCATCGCCGGATCGATCAGAGGCGAATCGTGGTGCGCGGAGCGGCGCCAGATGGCGGGCAGGAGCAGCGCCGGCGTGGCCAGCAGCGCCAGCACCGGTAGCGAGGTCCAGCCCCAACTCTGACCGTTGACGATCGCCAGCACCAGGGCCGCGATCGCGATCGTGAACCCAAGCGCGCCCAGCAGATCCGGGCGCAGCGCCAGCGCCTCGCGACGTTCGGCGAGCACGCGGGCTCCCATCACCAAGGCGGCTAGGCCCACCGGCACGTTGACCAGGAATACCAGCCGCCAGTCCGCCTGGACCAACAGCCCACCGAGCGGCGGCCCCGTGGCCGCGGCGATCCCCCCGGTGGCTGCCCAAACGCCGATCGCTACATGGCGCTCACTCGGCGCGAACTCGGGCAGGATCAGCCCCAGCGACGTCGGGAGCATCAACGCTCCGCCGGCTGCCTGAATCAGCCTCGCGGCGATCAGCAGGCCGACCGAAGGCGCGAACGCGCAGCCGACACTGGCGAGCACGAAGACTCCCAGACCGAGCAGGAACGCGCGCTTTCGCCCGAACGCGTCAGCCCACCTTCCGGCAGGCACGAGCAGCGCGGCGAACACGATCGCGTAGCCGCTCACGATCCACGACAGCGATCCCAGCGACGCATGGTTGAAGTTCTGCGCGATGCTGGGGAACGCGATGTTGACGATGAACAGGTCGAGGCTCGCCATGAATACACCGGCGCAGACGATCAGCGTGATTTGCCACTTGCGTTGCATCATGAAACGAACTGTACCATAAGAGTTGCATGATGCAACTGCCAAGCGCTATGATTGGCTTCAGATGCTCGGCAACGACTACAAGAACCAGGTCTGCAGCATCGCCGGCGCCCTCGAGGTGGTCGGTGAGCGCTGGTCGCTGTTGATCGTGCGCGACGTGCTGCTGGGCGTGCGCCGCTTCGACGAGCTCCAGACCGACCTCGGGATCGCGCGCAACGTGCTGCAGGCTCGCCTGAGGCGCCTGATCGACGCGGGAGTGTTGGAGAAGCGCGAATACCAGCAGCGACCCACGCGCTACGAGTACCGCCTGACCGAGAAGGGGCTGGACCTGTGGCCGACGATCGTCGCGCTGTTGCAGTGGGGTGACAAGTACTCGGCTCCCGCCGCCGGACCTCCGGTGCTGCTCCAGCACCGGGACTGTGGTGGAGCGGTCGACGAGCACCGGATCTGCGCGGCCTGCGGGACGCGATTGTCGGCCCGGGACGTGCACGCCAGCGCCGGTCCCGGCGCCCGGAGCGATCATCCGCTGCTTCGCCGTGCGGCCAGCCAAGTGGAGCACGCGACCTAGCACCCGCGCCGGTCCTCACCCTCGGCGCGATCGCACTGTTCAAGTTCGGTCACCGGGAGCTGGCGCGAGGCGTACGATTCTGGGATGACCGAAATTGGTGTTGCCCTGTTGGTGATCGGCGCGATCGTGGTCGTGATCGAGTCGCACCTCCCGTCACTCGGGATGATCGGTGGTCCAGGGGTGGTGGCGATGTCGGCCGGAGCAGTGCTCGCGGTCAGCGGACTGGGCGGCGGACTGGTGCTCGGAATCATCGCGGCGGTCGTCCTGGCCGCGGCCGGTGTGTGCCTGTTGACGTTATCGCTGACCAAGGGCGCAGCGGTCCACCGCCGGCGTGTGCGGACGGGTTCGGAGGGGATCGTCGGTCAGATCGGGGTGGTGCGCAGCTGGGCCGAGTCGGGCGGCAGCGTGCTGCTCGACGGCGCGTTGTGGCGCGCGCGCCGCACCAGCTACGACGAGGAACAGGGCGAGGAGCTCGGAGCGCTCAGAGAGGGCGACTCGGTCGTGGTCGAGCGCCTCAACGGCCTGACGCTCGCTGTCCGTAGGGCCGAGGACTGGGAGCTCGTGCTGTGATCATCGCGATCGTCGTCATCCTCAGCGTGCTGCTGGTGCTCGGGCTCACCGCGCTGGGGACTTCGGTTCGGGTGCTGCGAGAGTACGAGCGCGGCGTGGTCTTCCGCCTCGGGCGTTTGATGGACCAGCGCGGGCCGGGACTGATCCTGCTGGTCCCGTCGATTGACCGGATGGTGCGGATCAGCCTGCGTACGGTGACGCTGACCGTGCCGCCGCAGGAGATCATCACCCGCGACAACGTCCCGGCTCGAGTGACGGCGGTCGCGTACTACCGCGTGATCGACCCGCGGCGCGCAGTGACGGAGGTCGAGAGCTTCGACCGGGCGACGATGCAGATCGCACAGACGACCCTGCGCTCGGTGCTCGGGGGTGTGGACCTCGACCAGCTGCTGGCCGAACGGGAGCACCTCAACGAGTCGCTGCAGCGCATCATCGACACGCAGACCGAGCCTTGGGGAATCAAGGTCACGATGGTCGAGATCAAAGACGTAGAGATCCCGGAGCGCATGCAGCACGCGATCGCTCGGCAGGCGGAAGCCGAGCGCGAGCGCCGCGCCAAGATCATCAATGCCGAAGGCGAGTTCCAAGCCGCGGCCAAGCTGGGGCAGGCGGCCGAGGTGATCGGCCGGCATCCGGTGACGATCCAGTTGCGCTACCTGCAGACGCTGCGCGAGATCGGCGGCACGCAGAACTCGACGGTGGTGTTCCCGATGCCGATCGACCTCGTCGGCGGAATGATCGACGCGGTTCGAGGGACCGGGGGATCGGCAGCGCAGCAGGGCAACCAAGCGGACGGCCAGATCGATCCCGGCGAGCCGCGGGAACTGAGCGCCGGCGAGCCCGACGCCGCGATCCCCACCGCCGAAGATCTGGTCGCCCCCGCCGCGGCCGACACGGCCGACCCGGCCGACCCGGCCGACCCGGCCGACCCGATCGACCCGATCGCGGCGGCGGAATTGTTCGGCATCGCAGACCCCTAGCCGCACACCACACGGCACACGACAACCAACCCAGGAGAAATCTCTGATTTCTCCCCACGCAAACTCGCCCGCGAGTTTGCGCTTTCTCCCACGCAGTTCGCTTGCGATTTTGCGCAGTTTGCGCGGCGTCTATCGTGAGCTCAGGACATGGCCACCCGTTCTGACATCCGCAACGTCGCGATCATCGCTCACGTCGACCACGGCAAGACGACGCTGGTCGACGCGCTGTTGTGGCAATCGGGGGCGTTCCGCTCGGGTCAGGACGTGGCTGAACGAGTGCTCGACTCGACGGACCTCGAGCGCGAGAAGGGGATCACGATCCTGGCCAAGAACACGGCTGTCCGCTACGGAGACGTCAAGTTCAACATCGTCGACACGCCCGGTCACGCCGACTTTGGCGGCGAGGTTGAGCGCGGTCTGACGATGGTCGACGGCGTCCTGCTGCTAGTCGACGCAAGCGAAGGCCCGCTGCCCCAGACGCGGTTCGTGCTGCGCAAGGCGCTCGAGGCGCGGCTGCCGGTGGTCCTCGTGGTCAACAAGGTCGACCGGCCTGATGCCCGCATCGACGAGGTCGTCGACGAGGTCTACGAGCTGTTCCTCGATCTCGACGCCGACGACTCCCAGATCGAGTTTCCGATCGTCTACACCAACGCCAGGGCCGGCCGAGCCTCGCTCGATCCCGCCGTCCAGGGGACCAATCTGCAGCCCCTGCTCGACGTGCTGCTGGAGCGTGTTCCCGCCCCTGAATACGATCCGGGGCATCCGCTGCAGGCGCACGTGACGAACCTCGATGCGTCGCCGTACGTGGGCCGGATCGCGATCTGTCGCATTCGCCACGGAGTCATCCGCCGCGGCGAAACGATCGCGTGGTGCCGAGCCGACGGGGAGATCAAGCGCGTCAAGGTGACGGAGCTGTACGTGACTGAGGCGCTGGACCGGGTCGACGCCGAGGAAGCCTCCGCCGGCGACATCATCTCGGTCGCCGGAATCCCCGAGATCACGATCGGCGAGACGCTCGCCGACGCGGAAGATCCGCGCCCGCTGCCGGTGATCACCGTCGACGAGCCATCCCTGTCGGTCACGATCGGGATCAACAGCTCGCCGCTGGCCGGGCAGGACGGCAGCCTCCTGACCGCCAGCCAGATCAAGGCGCGGTTGGATCGCGAGCTCGTGGGCAATGTCTCGCTGCGCGTCTTGGATACCGAACGCCCGGATGTGTGGGAGGTCCAGGGTCGCGGCGAGCTGGCGCTGGCGGTGCTGGTCGAGTTGATGCGACGCGAAGGCTTCGAGCTGACGGTCGGCAAGCCCCAGGTCGTGACCCGCGAGATCGAGGGCAAGACCCACGAGCCGGTGGAGCGGATGAGCGTCGACGTCCCCGAGGACTACGTCGGCGTGATCACGCAGCTACTTGCGCTGCGCAAGGGCCGCATGGAGCAGATGATCAACCACGGCACGGGCTGGGTTCGGATGGAGTACCTGGTGCCGGCGCGGGGACTGATCGGGTTCCGCACCGAGTTCCTCACCGAGACCCGCGGCACCGGTCTCGTGCACCACGTGTTTGACCGCTGGGAGCCGTGGCATGGCGAGCTGCGCACGCGGCCGTCGGGCTCGCTGGTCGCCGACCGCCTGGGCACGGTAGCCGGGTTCGCGCTGTTCAACCTCCAGGAGCGGGGCACGCTGTTCGTCGAACCGGGCGACAAGGTGTACGAGGGCATGATCGTGGGTGAGAACTCGCGCCCGGAGGATCTCGACGTCAACGCCACCAAGGAGAAGCACCTGACGAACATGCGCATGTCGACCGCGGACGAGCTGATCCGCCTGGTCCCCAAGCGCGAGCTGTCGCTCGACCAGGCACTCGAGTTCCTCCGCGCCGACGAGTCGGTCGAGGTCACGCCGAAAGCCGTGCGGCTGCGAAAGCTCCAGCTGGATAAGACCGGTCGCGTGAAGCTGGCCCGCGCCGCGGTCACGCAGCGCTAGCGAGCGGCTTCGCAGCCAGTTCGGCGACCAGCGCGGCCCATACGCTGTGGGCCACCGCCATGCCGACGTGGCTGCTCTGCACCTCGCGCAGGCTCGCCGCCGGATCGAGGCAGGCCTGCCAGCGAATCACCTCGTCGCTGCGCGAGTAGAGCGATAGGAACCGCACACCATCGGGGAATGCGGCGCTCACGGCTCCCCGGGTACGTACGCAACAGTCTCCGAGCAGGCAATTGAGGCTGAACATTCCCGGCACGCCGAGGGTGCCCAGCAATCCCACAGCTCCGATCGATGGCCACACGCGCCGCGTGACGGCGAGCTGATCGAGCAGCGGCGAACCGAGCGTCACGAGTGTCTGCACCAGGTCCGGCCGCAGCACCGTGAGCGCGCGGCCGATGCTGCCCCCACGGCTCTGCCCGATCAGCATCGCGCGCTGTCCCGTCTCATCCACCGCGTGCTCCAAGCGGCGCTCGAGCGCCTGGACGATCGGCTCCATGCAACCGACATTCCGCGCGATCCCGCTGCGGACGAGCGAATACCCGCCACTGCGCAGCCACACCGCCATGCGAGTGAGGCTCGCATCGCCCGCCAGGAATCCCGGGACCAGCATCACCGGACGCCCGTCCCCCTCGGGTGGCGCCGGCCAGCCGCTGCGATCGTAGGTCGACAGCCACTCCGCCGCGAGGCGCGGACCACGGATTGCCCGCGGTAGGCCAAACCGGGAACTCCTCTGGGCATCGGTGCTCATCGTCACGTCCTCCGTACTCAGCGCGCCCTGTGGGCGTAAGCGTACCGGGCACGCGACTCCCGCGCGCCGGAAGCCGGCACCCAGGCCGCGCACATATCGGCGCGATATGGTCGGCGCGTGGACGCAGCCACACCTGTGCCGTGGCCGGGGGGGAGACAGGGCTCGGCGGAGGGAGTTCGCGCGGTCCAGGCGGCACCGCTGCTGGCCGCGCTTCTGACACTCGGCGCGTTCGCCCTGCGCGCCAGCCAGCTGCACCAAAGCCTGTTCGGCGACGAGGTACTCGCCTATCGGGAGGTTGCCGGCCAGACGCTGGGGCATACCCTACGCACCGTCGGTACCGGCGTCGAGAGCTCCCCGCCCCTGTTCTTCGTGCTCGCCTGGCTGTCGGCCAAGCTCGGCGATCCGACGGTATGGATCCGGCTGCCGTCGCTGCTGCTCGGATCGGCGACGATCCCGGTCGTCTACCTGCTCGGGCGTGAGACGATCGGGCGCACCGGCGCACTGATCGCCGCGGCGATCATCGCGGCGAGCCCGTTCGCGACCTACTACGGGATCGAAGCGCGGCCGTACGCGACGATGACGTTCTTCGTCGCCCTGTCGACGCTCGCGCTGCTGCGCGCGATCCGGACCGGGAGTCGAGGCTATTGGGCGCTCTACGCGGCGGCGAGCGCGGCGGCCGCGTATTCGCACTACACAGCGATCTTTGCCCTCGTGACCCAGGCCGGGTGGTCGATCTGGGTCTGTCGGCGCCGGTGGCGGCCGGTGCTCACCGCCAACGCGGTCGCGATCGTCCTCTATCTGCCATGGCTGCCGAGCCTCCACGGAAGCGCGTTGGGCGTCTATGCGCTGCTGGAGCGATTGACCACAAGTCACGTCATCCGCGACGTTTTGCATCCGGTGGTCGGATACCCCTACGCTTCGCTGCGGGCGATTCCGACGCTCGTGGGCCTGATCGTGGTCACCCTCTCAGCCCTCCTCGGCCTTGTCTGGCTGTATCTGAGTTGGCGCGGGCGCACCGCAGCTGCGGTGCGTGAAGATACATTCCCCCGAATCCTCCTGATCGTGCTGCTCGCGTTGGCGACGCCGGTCGGGTTGCTGCTCTACAGCCTGCTCGGAACCGACATCTGGTCCTCACGGAGCTTGATCGCTTCGACACCGGCGCAGGCACTGGTGCTCGGCGGCCTGCTGGGCGCAATTCCCCGGCCGGGGCGGGCAGTGGCGGTCGCAGTCACATTGGGGTTCCTCGTGTTCGCCACGGCTCGCTCGATCACCCCACGCTACGCCCGACCGCCCTACCGCACTGTCGCCCAATACCTGGATCGGGTCGCCACACCGACCGATCCGCTGCTGATGTATTCGGCCGCGCTCGTGCTCGACGATGCCATCCCCGCCCAGCTCAAGCGCCCCCACACGGTCATCGACGGCATCCCCAAGCACTGGCCGCAACGACCGGCCGGCACCCAGGCGTTCGTGGTGCTCGACGACGCTGTCGGACATGCTCTGAAGCTGAGCACCCCAGAGCCGTCGGGGTTCGAGTTGGTGGCGCGCCACCACTATGGCGGGCTGGTGCCGTTCGGCCTGCTCACCTACCGCGCGCGCTGATTCCAGCATCGGATTCGACCTCGTCGTGGCTCACGCGTCCCGGGGCCGCGCGTGACGGGATCGGTGCCCGATCGCGCTCGGACCCCGAATTGGCGCCCGCGGCACGACGGCTTGGATCGACATTTGCGCGCCGCCACGCAGCCGCCGTCGCTCACGCAGCGCCGGGGCCGCAAGCGCCAGTCCTGCCCCGAGCCCGCGGAGGTGCTCCACGAGCCGCCGCTCTCGCAGCGCATGCCAGAGCCAGGCCGCCTGGCGGTAGGCGATCAACGGCAGCCAGCGCGCGGGGAACCACTTCGCCAGTAGCAGCAGCGTGTTGCGCGCCACCAGCCGCTCGTGAGCGCCACGGAGCTGATGCGAGGACCCTTCACCGGCGTGCCGCGCAACGGCGGGCTCGTATCGGCAACGCCACCCTGACAGGCGCAGTGCCAGCGCCAGATCGACGTCCTCGAGGTAGGCGAAGTAGCGCTCGTCGAAGCCGCCCACGGAGAGCACCGCAGCGCGGCGGTAAAGGGCCGCACCGGCGCACGCCCCGAACACCTCGCCCGCCTGATCCCAGCCGCCGTCGTCGCGGCAGAACCGCCCACGCTGCTCGCACGCTCCATCGCGCCTCAGCACGTCGCCGGCATCGTAGACCCGCGCGTCGTCGCCGAGCTCGAGCATCTTGCAGGCGACCGACGCCGCATTCGAGTCGGCGTCGAGGGCCGCGGAGGTCCGTTCCAGCCAGTCGCAGTCGAGCACGACGTCGGTGTTCAGCAGCGCCACGAGATCGCTGCGGGCCACCTCGATGCCACGATTGACGGCGTGCGCGAAACCGGTGTTGGCGGCCAGCTCCACCACGCGGACGCTCGGGTGGGCAGCGCGCAAGTGGGCCACCGAGCCGTCGCGCGAGCCGTTGTCGACCGCGATCACCTCCAGCGGGGCGAGCGTCTGCGCGGCGAGCGCGGCCAGACAGCCATCGATCCAGCGCAGGCCGTTCCAGATCGGGATCACGATCGAGATCGCCACCCCGGCCCCACCGGGAGGATCAGCGGAAGTCGACAGACCCGCGATATTGTCGGATCCGTGTGGCGAGCGCTGCCGGCGTTGCTTTCGATCATCGTCTGCGCGTGGTTCGTTGTCGGAGCCCGTCAGGCTCAGGACACGGCGCGGGCGACCACGCTGCTGTCAGCCGGTAACCGGATCGACCGGGCTGACGCGGCACGGGTCTCGTCGCTGCTTCACGGCGCCGAGCTTCTCAACCCCGATCGGCAGGTCGATATCCTGCGCGCCCAGCTGGCCGACGAGCGCGGGGCCAACCGCAGCGCCGAGCGAATCCTTCGCGCGGTTCTCGCTCAGGAGCCGTTGAACCTCGATGCCTGGGATTGGCTGGCGCGATCGGCGACCAACGCCGCCACGCTGCGGCTCGCCTACGCCAAGCTCGGATTCCTTGAACCGCCGGTCCGGGCCGCACCGTGAGGGTGGGCCGGGTCAGCCCGAGAACCTGAGCGCCTGCACCAGCCGCGTGAGGAGCGCATCGTCGAACGACTGGTCCCAGTCCCGGCTCCACCGGACCTCGCTCCCTGAAACGCGGCGCTCGAAGTCCGCGACGCCGGCAACCGCCTCGCCCAGCGCCGCGGCGATCGCCTCGACCGTTGGCGGCACAGCGATCAGGTTGGGCGAGATCGCGGCCATCGCCTCGCGTGTCTTGTTCTCGAACGTGTTCGTCACCGTCAGCATTCCGGCAGAGGCCATCTCGATCGGGACCAGGCTGGGATGCGGCGTGTACATCAGCGCGAGGCCGACGTCGTGCTCGCGCAACGACGCCGCGTATGCCTCCTGGCCGGCTCTGGGCAGTAGCTCCAGCATCACTCCCTCGGCGAGCGACACGCGTCCCCGAGCACGCAGCGAACCGATTCCGTTCAGCTCCCACGAGGCGGGCACGGCGCCGAGCGCCAGGGCGCGCGTCAGCCCGAGCACGCCGAGCTCGAACAGGTTGCGCGCCGCGTGCGGCTCGGGGCGCGCGTAGAACAGCAGCCGGCGCGGCCCGCGGGCGGCCAGCTCCGCGGCGCGGGGAGGCCGAACGGCGGTGATCGCATTCTGGAACGAGGCCGACATGAGCTCGCCGTCCTGCTCGTCGGCAAACGCGCCGAGCTCGTGACGGCGAAAGTACTCGCGCAGCGGCTCGCTTGAAAACAGGCCGAAATGCGGAAAGCCATACGACTCACTGGCCAGCGCCGCGTAGGTGCCCATGGGAAACGTGAACGGCTCGTACTCCTGGATCAGGTACAGGAAGCGCGGGGCGCCCAGCGACCGCGTCGCATGGTGGGCGATGTGCGCGGTCCACCAGGTGGTGGCGATGAACCGGTCCGTCGGGCTGACCTCCAGCGGTCCCCCCTCACGACCGAACGCCAGCTCGACCTTGTCGAACACCCCTCCGAGCCCGGCGTAGGCTTCCACCGTTCGTCGCCAGGACCGAGGCAGCGGCGCCACGGGGTCGACGGTCACGATCCTGACTCGTACGCCGAGCTCAACCAGCCGCCGCGCCAGGTTGAACTTCGTGATGTAGCCGCCGAAGAAATGCTCGAGATCGACCGTCGGGACGAGGAGGTTGACCCGAGCCGGCGAGCGCTCCGACGGCGCCAGCTCCAGCGGCGCGATCTTGGCGGCGATCGAGCCGGCTCCCCCGCCCTGCCGAGCACGACGCCCGGGCCGCGGCGCCAGGTCCGGCGGCGGCACAGCGTCCAGGCGAATGCGTCGCTGCGGTCGCTTGCGCGCGGTGGCGGACAGCAGCCGGCGCCAGGCCAGAGCGTGAAACAGCATCCACTCGGCGCCGAGCGTCTGCCGGCGCCCGAGTAGCTCTCGCATCCCGCGCAGGCATAGCTCGGCCAGCGAACACAGCGACTCATCCGCGCGCAGGAATCTCTCCAACACCCGGTGCTTGGCGGGCGAGATCCGCTCGCCGCAGCGTAGCTCCAAGATCGTCGCACACTGCAGCAGACGACACACGTCGACGAAGTAGTGCATGCGCCACATGCGCACCCGGTCGCGCCGATCTCCGCCCCGCGCGCGCAACCGCTCGCGCAGGGTGGGCATCCGGTTCGCGGCAGCGTGCCCGAGCGTGGCCTGGGGGTGCTGCACGTAGTCGTACAGCGGGCGCCCGACAAACGCGATCTCGCCCAGTGCGAGCGCCGTCAGCGCCAGCCAGTGATCGTGGTAGTGGGCAAACTGCGCCGGCGGGAACGGCAGTGCGTCGTCGAGCAGGTCGCTGCGAAACAGCGAAGCGGCCCCCGTGACCGAGTTCGCCACCAACAGCGAGAGCAGGTCCTGGTGGTTGTTGCGCCGACGGCTCCAATAGGTTTCGCAGATCAGCTCGCCGTCGCGGGCGACGACTCGCGCGTCGCTGTAAACCAGCTTCGCGGAGCCGATCCTCGCCGCCAGCGCTGCGAGCTTGTCCGGGTGCCAGAAGTCGTCCTGGTCGGCCAGCGCGACATACTCGGCCGCGGCGGGCACCATCGACAGCGCGCGTTCGAAATTAGCGTAGAAGTCAAGCCGGCGCGGCGACCGCGAGACGACGAACCGGGGGTCGCCTGCGGTCGAGGACTGCAGGGCGTGGAACCGCTCGGGCGAGGAGCAATCGTCGCTGATCAGACACACCCAGCGCCGATGCGTCTGCGCCCGGATCGACTCGAGTTGGCGCACGAGTAGGTCTACGGGCGGCTCGTGCGTCGCCATGCAGATCGCGATCAACGGGCCCTCGCCCGACATGTCCGCGGGCTCCGGCAGTGCCACACCGGGCGCCGAGATCGGGATCCGGGCCAGCTCCGCGGTCACGATTGCCTCCGGGTCGAGCTCAGCCCGAAGCCCGATCGACACGGTCTCGAAGCTGGGTGCGGGCGGCGCGATTGCGACCATGCCCCAGAACCCGCTTTGGTAACTGTGGAGCGCCGGATCCTCGGGCGAGTCGAGGTCGACCGTGACCGCGGCGGTGGCGTGGCGGCCGAGCCGAGGATGCAGCCTGACGAACGGGTCGAGCCGCGGCATTCCATGCGCCATCACCGGTTGGCGCTCCCCGTCAACGATGAACTCCAGCGAGCGGATCCGAGCGCTGCGATGAAAGCACCAGCCGCACACGAACAGCGCCGTGCCGCGGCCGATCGAGAGCTCGCTCGGCAGCGGCACATCGAGCGTCACCTGGAGCCCACTCGCGGCCGCTGCTCGCACGGGGTCGGTACTGGTCGCAGACACCGCGGCCACGCTAGTGGAACGCCGGTGGGGCTGCCTGCTCGCTGACCAGGCCTCTACTACACTCGCCGCTCGCGTGCAGCGGTTTGCCCTGAAGACCGATCCGATGGCGACCGACCCCGGGCGTTGGGGGCACTCGCTGGGCAACCTCGCCGAGATCGTGATCCCGTGCCTGCAAGCGGCAGCGCCGACATCAGTGGTGGAGGTGGGCGCCTACGCCGGCGACGTCACGCGCATCCTGGTGCAGTGGTCGGAGGCTTCAGCGGCGCGAATCTGGACGATCGATCCCGATCCCCAGGACGCGCTGGTGGCGCTCGCCCGGGCTCACCCGCAGGTCGAGCTGGTGCGGAGCACCAGCCATCAGGCGCTGGGCGAGCTCCCGTCGGCGGAGGCCTACATCATCGACGGGGACCACAACTACTTCACCGTCGCGGAAGAGCTGCGCTTGATTGCGCAACGAGCGGCCGACGCGACCCCGCTGCTGATTTGCCACGACGTGTGCTGGCCGCATGCGCGACGCGACAGCTACTACGCGCCCGAGGCGATTCCCGCCCCGCAGCGCCAGCCGACGGTTGAGGGCGGATACGTGTTCCCCGGAGTCTCCGGCGTACACGACGGCGGTCTGATCTACCACTGGCCCGCGGCCGAGGAAGGAGGTCGGCAAAACGGCGTCCTGACCGCAATCGAGGACTTTCTCCAGGGTCGCGAGGAGCTGCGGTTCGCGCTCGTGCCGGCGTTCTTCGGGCTGGGCGTGATCTGGTCGCGCGAGGCGCCCTATGCGGACGCGCTGGATGCGATCCTCGAGCCTTGGGACCGCAATCCTGTGGTCGCGCGCCTGGAGGCCAACCGGGTGCTGCACCTGGCGGCGTGGCAACGGGAAGCTGCGCGAGCCGCGTGGTGCCAGGAGCAAAGCGGCCGCAAGGACGCGCTGCTGCGCAAGCTGCTGCGGTCGGGGACCTTCGCGCTCGCGGTCGCCCTCTCGCGACTGCGTCAGCGCGGCGAGCCGGCGTTCTCCAAAGCCGAGATCCGCGACCTGCTACCCGAGTAGGACGGCGTCCGCGGCCGCACGCACACGGCTAGCCGTGGGCTCGGCGGCCCCGGAGGCGGTTGCGCCAGTAGTTGAGCTTGCGCAGGGGGGCGGTCATCCGCCAGCTGAGACTGGTCTGCATCACTTCGAGCTCGCGTTGCAGCTGCAGCGCCCGAGCATCGCCCTTGAGCCGGTTGGAAACCGCCTGACCGACGGCCGCGGCGGCCTCCGCTTCGGCCCGCCGCGCGCGCTGCTTCCAGTCGCCGCCGACGAAGCCGACATTGGGCATCCGGCCGTCCCACTTCTCGGCCACCAGCATGTGTGCGGCGATCCACGCTTCGTGGTCGTTGATCAGATCCAGCGAGTGATGATGGACTGCCTTGAAGTCTGCGGTGAGCACCTTCCGGCCGGCCTGGCGCACCTGCAGGCACAGGTCGAAGTCATACCCGTGCAGCGCGCCGAGGGACTCATCGAAGCGAATGTTTCGCACCGTCCAGGGGGACAGGCCGAGGACGAAGCCATCGACGGTGTCGACCTCCCCCGTCCGAGCGTACGGCGGCAGCTCGCTTCCGTTCCAGGAGAACGCCGGAATATCGCCTCCTCCCAGCTCCGGATACCGGTGGACGAACGAGCCCCAGGTCACCGACCCCTCCCACCACGCGATGCTCCGCACACCGATCGCTCCCACGCAGCCCACGACCCCGGCGTCCGGGTCGCTCAACGCCGCTCGCAGCTTCCGGCAGAACTCGCCGTCGACGATCTCGGCGTCCTGGTGCACCAGCACGAGCGCCTCGAGATCGTCGCGGGCCGCCGCCATGTCGAGGATCAGGTTGTAGCTACGAAACAGCGATCCGGCGGGCGCGTTGGCGAACACCTCGGAGTCCGGCTCGGCCGCCAGACGGATGCCCGCCTGCGCGTACCGGCGATAGGACTCGGGATCGGTGATCGCCGAGCCGAATGCGATCACGCCTTGCTCCGGAGGGCTCGCCGGAGCCGACGGCCCATCCACGCTCGCGGCCCCCTCAGCGGGGAGGCCGCGAACCAGTCGCGCTCGGCCTCGGCAGCCGTGAGCCGGTGGCGAAGCTCGGAGACCTCGTGCCGCAGCGCCACCTCCTCGATCGCGGGAACCCGGACGCGCGGCGCCCGGGTCACGGGGGCCGCCCTGCGGCCTCCGGCGCCGCGCGGCGCAGCCCGGGTCGGCGCGGTTGAGCCGTTCGCCGCCGGCTCGCGCTGCCGCCGCCACCGCGCGCAACTCCAATCGACCTCCTCGATCGGCTCGGTGATCCCGTGCTCGCGGCGGAAATCATCGACGGCCTGCCGGCACTCCTCGAGCGGCAGATAGTCATCCACGATCAGATAGCCACCGACGGCAAGACCGGGGTACAGCGATTCCAGCGCGAGGCGGGTAGCGTCGTATGTGTCCCCGTCCAAGCGAACGATCGACCAGCGCCGGTCCGACAGAGCCGGCAGCGTGTCCTCGAAGAAGCCGGGAACGAAGTTCACTCCGCGCCGTAGCCCGAATCGGGCGAAGCTGGCTTTGACCTCGTCGAGCGGAACCGCCAGAAAGTCGCATCCCGCCAGATCGACGCTGAGGTCATATCCCTCGCGCCCGTTCGGTTGCGCCTCCGGGAAGCCTTGGAAGGAGTCGGCGACCCAAACCGTTCGTGGGTCGCCGCCCAGCGCGTCCAGCGTTGCCCGGATCAAGATTGAGGCGCCGCCTCGCCACGATCCAGCTTCGATCACGTCTCCCGCCACGCCGTCCCGCGAGATCGATTCCACGCACGCCTGCAGATCGTCGAGCCGGGCGAGTCCGACCATCGTCAGCCCTTGCAGCGGCCAATCCAGGCCCGCCGTGCGGAAGCGCAGCTGATCGCCCACAAGCTCGCGCGACATCACGTCGCCCTGAGTCGTCCGGGCGACCGACAGGGTGCGCGTGCCCGCGAGGTCGCACAGGCACAGCTTGAGCAGATCGAGGTACGCGCGTCGCAGCCCCTCCGCGCCGGGTCGCGGGCCACTGGCGCTCGCCGCGCGGGCCGATTCGAGCCCGTCGCCAAACCGCGCTTCGATGATCGCCAGTAACCGATCGGCGGCAACGTGCGGCGGGTCGGCGGCGGTGCCGGTCAGCGACATCGGCCCGATGATAACGGCGGACCCCCGCTCCTCACGGGTCGCGTAGAGTCCCGCGGTCTTGGTCTCCGAACGGGATCAGACGGACCCCGACACCGCTGCGGCGCGCGCGCGAGGCCTGCGGGTCGCGCTGGAAAATCACCTCCCTGACTCGCTGCCGGTCGGCCGCGCGACGGCGATCTTCTGCTACGGCCATTGCTTTCATCAGCGCGAGGCGGTGTGGGAGCTGGAGCTCGCGGTCGGCGGTGTCCGCCATCGACCTGCCGCCGTGCGGATGCCCCGCCGCGATCTGTTCGAGTGGCTCACCGGGCCACACGGCGCCGGCGAGGACCCCGCCGGGCGAAGCTACCGCAGCGGCTTCTGGTCGACCGTGCCGATCCCGGCCCAGCCCGATCCCGGACCGCTCCACGTGCAGGCGATCGTGCGCCTGTGCAGCGGCGTCGAGCTGCTGGCGCCGCTCGGAGCGATCGAGGTCGCTGCGCCCGATCCGCGCGATCCGATCGAGCGCTCACTCGCGCCCGGGACGGTGGCGGTCTGCATGGCGACGTTCGATCCCGAGATCGCGCTGTTCACGACCCAGGTTCAGTCATTGCGCGCCCAGAGCGACGAACGCTGGATCTGCGTGATCAGCGACGGCGGCACCAATCCCCTGCGCTTTCAGCAGATGCTGGCCGTCTTGGATGGCGATCCGCGCTTTGTCGTGTCCCGCTCGGAGCGGCGACTCGATCCTTACCGCAACTTCGAGCGTGCGTTGCGAATCGCACCGCCGCAGGCGGAGCTGCTGGCTCCCTGCGATCAGGACGATCGCTGGTACCCGGACAAGCTGGCCGCGCTGCGCGACGCACTCGGATCGGCTCGGATGGTGTACTCCGATCAGCGGCTGATCAGCGCCGACGGCCGCATCCTGCGGGACTCGCTGTGGCGCGGACGCCGCAACGACAGCGCCAATCTGGCGTCGCTCCTGGTCGCCAACAGCGTTCCCGGGGCGGCGATGCTGTTCGGACGCGAGCTCGCCCAGCTGGCGATGCCGTTTCCCGACGCGCCCGGGATCCAGTACCACGACCACTGGCTCGCGCTCGTCGCGCTCGCCTGCGGCGAGATCGCCTACGTGAACCGGCCCCTGTATGACTACGTACAGCACCCGGGGGCGGTCTCGGGGGACGTTTCCGGCCGGGCCCGGGCGGCGCGGCGCAGGAGATCGGCGCGCGGCTCGCGCGGTTGGCGCGCCGCGTACTTCGGCGGCTACCTGACCCGCGAGGTCCAGGCGCAGACGCTGCTGCTCAGGTGCGCCTCGACGCTCACCCCGCGCAAGCGGCGGGCGCTGGAATGGTTCGCCGACGCCGCTCGCCGGCCGCTCGCCTTCACCTGGCTCGCGATCCGCCCGCTGCGCGGCCTGATCGGCCACGGCGAGACGCTCGGCGGGGAATCGGCGATCGTCCGCGGGATCCTGTGGCGCTGGTTGATCGCGCACGCCGTCGGACGCGCTCAGCGGCCCGGCCGGCGCGCCTACGACGCCAGCTTTCCCGATCCCCCACGCTTTGAGCAACCGCGCTTGCGACGCTGGCGCGCGGGAGGCTGACCCGGAGGCCGCTGGTACGCTCAGAGCTCGGGCCGCCGCCCGACTGCTTGGCACTCCGACTCCGTGAACGCTCCGAGCCGCATGTCGTTTGACACCGAGACCGGGGCGAGCACCCTCGCTCGGGCGCGCAGCCACCTGGTCGATGGCCCGGTGGTGATCGAGGCCACCGATGTCGCCAAGACGTTCCGGATCCCCGACCACCGCTTCGACTCGTTCAAGGAGCGAGCCGCGCACCCGCTGACGCGTCGCACCTACCGCGAGCTCCACGCGCTGCGCGACGTGTCGTTCGAGGTACACCTGGGGGAGTTCTTCGGCATCGTCGGACGCAACGGCTCCGGCAAGAGCACGATCCTCAAGATCATGGCGAGCATCTACCGCGCCGATCGAGGGCGGATCCGGATGGCCGGCCGCCTCGCTCCCTTCATCGAGCTGGGCGTCGGCTTCAACCCCGAGCTGACCTCGCGTGAGAACGTGATCCTCAACGGGGTGCTGATGGGACTCAGCCGCCAGGAGGCGAGGCGGCGGCTCGACGCGGTGCTCGATTTCGCGGGACTGGCTGAGTTCACCGATCTGAAGCTGAAGAACTACTCATCGGGGATGATGGTGCGGCTGGCATTCGCGGTGATGGTCGAAGCGGACGCCGACATCATGCTGATCGACGAGGTGCTCGCCGTCGGCGATGCGGCGTTCGCACAGAAGTGCATGGACGTCTTCCGCGCCCGACGGCAGGCCGGCAAGACGGTTGTGCTGGTGACTCACGACATGGCCACAGTCCAGAGCTTCTGCGATCGAGCGATGTTGATCCACGACGGTGAGATGCGCTACCTGGGCGATCCTCAGGAGGCCGCCCTGCGCTACTACCGACTCAACTTTGGCGGCGAGGGCGACGGAGCCCGCGGTGGCGACGTGCCCGACGTGAACGCCCGCTTGATCGGCGCGTGGCTGGAGAACGGCGCCGGGGACCGGATCGAAAATGTCGAGCAGGGCGAGCCGATCGGCTTCAACGTGATGTTCGAGGCGCGCCACGACCTGGTCAACCCGGTGTTCGGATTTCATTTCCTGACCGCGGACGGCGTTCAGGTGTTCGGCTTCAACCGCACGCTCGAGCTGGGCGATGGTGAGCCGGACGTGCTCCGGGCGGGCCAGCGCGTGCGAATCGCTGGACGGGTCGAGAACCGATTGCTACCGGGCCACTACTACGTCAGCTCGATCATCTCCCGCAACCGCACGATGGGCGACCTGGCGCTGCACGTCCTGCGGCTGCTCGATTTCGTCGTCTACGGGACCAAGCCCGGGCCGGGCAGCGTGTCGATCGAGGCCGATGTGCAGGCCCTGGTGGAACCCGGACCGTGACCGAATCGACGCTCGAGCTGCGCGATGTGAACGGACCGTCCGCGCTCGGAGGCGGCCTGCGGCGCTCGCTCGAGCTCCTCTACCTGATCGCCTCCACGGAGTTCAAGCGCACGTACTTCGGCACGGCCCTCGGTTACCTGTGGTCGTTGTGCCGGCCGCTGCTGTTGTTCGCCGTCCTGCTGGCGGTGTTCACGCACATCGTTCGGCTCGGTTCGCAGGTCGCCCACTATCCGGTCCTGCTGCTGCTCAACATCGTCCTCTTCGGCTTCTTTCAGGAAGCCACGTCCACGGCGGTCGGTTCGGTCGTGAGCCAGGAGGCGGTCGTCCGCAAGACCCAGTTCCCGCGCCTGGTGATCCCGCTGGCGGTCGTGCTGACGAGCGTCTTCAACGTCGGCCTGAACCTGATCGTCGTGTTCGCGTTCATCCTCGCCTTCGGGGTCGACCCGATGTGGACGTGGCTGCTGTTCCCCCTGGTGCTGATGCTGCTGTTCATCTTCACCACCGCGGTATCGATGATCGTCTCGTCGCTGTACCCGCGCTTCCGAGACGTCGGGATCATCTGGGCGGTGTTCTCGACCGCGCTGTTCTATGCCACACCGGTGCTGTATCCGCTGCAGAAGGTGCACGGAACGATCGGGCAACTGATCGCGTTCAATCCCCTCACGCCGCTGTTCGAGCTCGCGCGTCGGTGGGTCATCGACCCACACGCGCCGATCGAAGGTGGGGCGCTGAACATCCTGGTGCCGAGCGCGATCTACGTCGGGGTCTGCGTATTCGCGGTCTGGATCTTTGCCCGCGAAGCGCCGCGGATCGCCGAAGCGCTCTGAGCGGCGCCATCAGCCAGCGCCAGCAGCGCCCCCGCCAGGATCATCGCGATCAGCGTCACCGCGGGCATCTGCCAGTCCCAATCCAGCGGTGCGTGCGCGATCCAGACCACGAAGCCCGCGATCGGCCCGGCCGCGAACCCCGGCGCCGCTCGAACTGCAGCCCGCGCCGCGATCGCGATGCCGACGAGAAAAGTCGCCAGCAGCCCAACCCCGATCACGCCCAGCTCGGCCAGCGTCTGCAGCGGCAGCGAGTGAGCATCCTGGGCGAACTCGCCGAATGGGCGCCAGCGCAACCAGTACACCGACCAGCCACCGGCGCCAACCCCGTGCAGCGGCTGCTGGCCGAAGGCGCGCAGCGCCACGCGCCAGTACGCGTAGCGGTTGCTCTGCAGCGTCACGTATCGAGTTGCGCCCCCGGACAGTGGTTGGGATGCGGTGCTGCTCTCCTTGGCGCCAGCGGCGATCGCCAGCGCCAGCCCGGCGCAGATCACCACCGCAGCGATCGCCGGCGCCCGTCGGGGCAGGCGAAGCGCGGCCGGGCGCTCGCGCCGAATCAACCACCCCTGCCAGCCCGCGGCGCCCAGCATGATCACTGCCAGCGCCACCAGCGTGATCGCGCCCTGGCGCTCGCGCGTTGAGATCGATCCACTGAAGGTAGTTACGCCACGAAACGGCGCTGAGGCCAACGACGCCAGCGCCCCCGCCACGATCGCCAGCAGCAGCGACCACAGCTGCTCGCGCCGCTGCGCGACGACGATCAGCGTGACCAGACCCGCCGCGCCGGCGAACAGCGCGCCGCGCGAGAACGACAGGTACAGGCCCAATCCGAGCGGTGCACACGACGCGGCGGAAGCGATTCGCAGCCACGCTGCTCGCGTCGCGGTCCCGGCCACGCGGGTGCAGAGCACGAGCCCCAGCGCAGCCACCTCGCCCATCGCATTCCAGTAGGTGAGCGGCTGCTCCAAGCGTCCCTGCGCGCTGAGTGAACGCGCGAAGCTCAGCAGCCCCGGCAGCAGCCGTTCGGAGATTCCGTAGCCGATCACGACCAGCGCTCCGGCGGCCAGCGCCGGCTCGACCGCGCGCTGCGGGCGACCCGCACCCAGCAGCAGCGCGGCGGCGGCCAGCACCCCTACGTACAGGACCGCGATCTGGCCGGCGTGGTACGCATTGCCCGCGATCGGCGACCATACGGTCGAGATCAGCGTCCAGGCGGCGAGCCCACCCAGGCCCGCGAACGCCAGCCACACGCCGCGGCCACGCGGCCGCGGCCGTGGCTGGGCGATCAGCCCGACCGCGACCAGGATCCACGCCCCGAGACCGGCCCAGGCACGTGGCGAATCGAAGTACCCCCCCGCGAAGAAGGCCAGCCCGGTAGGCCCGGCCAGCAGCACCAGGCGCGCGGCGCTGAGCGCGGCTGACCGCATCGAACTACTGATGCGGATCTCGCACGGTGCGCCTCATCAGGCGCGTGGAGGCGAGCGCCTGGCGCTCGCCCACCGCCGGGCGAGATTCGGTCGCGTGCGCGGCCGCGATCTCCCTGAGCAGCTCGTGCCGGAAGCTGGCGACGTCGAACTGCGCCGCGTTGCGCCGGCATGCGAGCGGATCCACCGCGGTGTCGTCGAACTGCACCACGGCAGACGCCAGCTCCGCCGGGCCCCCAGACCAGAAGCAGCCGGTGACGCCGTCGACGATCGTCTCCAGGGCGCCCCCTCCCCACTTCGCGATCACTGGACGACCCGCGGCTTGGCTCTCGACCGCGGCGATCCCGAATTCCTCGACCGAGGTCACGATCAATGCCCGGGCGCCCTTCAGGACTTCGGCCACCGCGGCATCCGAGAGCCTGCCCGTGAAGCTGATCGTCGAACCGGCCTCACGACGCAACCGCCGCGCGTCGGGTCCGTCCCCGATGATCACCAGCGGTAGGTGCAGGGCGTTGAATGCGGTGATGGCGTGCTCGATCTGCTTGTGCGGCATCAGTTCGGAGACGACCACGTAGTAATCGCCGGTGGCACCCGGTGCGAAGCGCGCGGTGTCCACCGGCGGGTACACGATGGCTGAGTCGCGGCCAAAGTAGGCGCGGATCCGAGCCTGGGTCGTGCGGGAGTTGGCGACGTAGCGGTCGGTCCGTTGCGCGGCGATCCAGTCCCACTGCCGCCAGCGCCTGAACGCCCCGCGCAGGAACGCCCGGGTGATCGGGTTGCGCCGCCGCGCCAGCGTCTGTTCGCGGTCGTTCCACGCGTAACGAAACGGGTTGTGACAGTAGCTGACGTGGACGGAGCGCTCGTCGCACAGCACCGCGTGTGCCCAGGCCGAGGAGCTCGACACGACGAGATCGTATTCAGACAGGTCGAAGGACTCGATCGCCGACGGGTACAGCGGCAGCAATGCGCGGAACGTGCGCGCGGACGGGCGCAGCCGCTGCAGGAACGAGCTGTGCACGGTCCGGCCCGCGAACCTTCCCTCGGTTCCCTCCTCGTCGTACACGGCGGTGTAGATGTCCGCCTGGGGCCACAAGTGACACAGCTCGACGAACACCCGCTCGGCGCCGCGCACATCCAGCAGGAAGTCATGCACCAGCGCAACCCGCGGCGGCGCGCTCGCGGTCGGACTCTGAGACGGGTGCCCCACGGTTCCAGTCTATGCACGGCTCCGGCCCTGCGGAGCCCGATCGGGCGCCGGTAACCACGATTACCCGGGCGGTGGATAGCCTGCCGGAGCGGTGGGTGCGGTTCTGTTCATCAGCTATTCGGGCGTGTTCGGCGGCGCCGAGCGGGTCCTGATCGACTGCGCGAACTCGCTTGCCCCGGCATCCTGCGTGGCCTGTCCCGAGGGACCTCTGGCCAGGAAGGCTCGCGTCAGCGGGCTGCCGGTGTTCGCCCTCCCCGCGCGCCCGCTCGACGTCCGCGCGAGCGCACGTGATCGCCTCCTCGCACCCCAGCGACTGGCCGCTCACGCACTCGAGGTGCGGTCGCTGGTGCGCGCGCTGCAACCCGATCTGGTGGTCGCCTGGGGGATGCGCTCGGCGATTGCCTGCCTGCGCCCAGCACGGTCGGGGACTCGGAGCGTGTTCCAGCACAACGATCTGCTCCCCGGACCGATCATCGGTGCGCTCGTCCGCGGCGCGGCCACGCGAGCCGGGTTGGTGATCGTGCCCTCGCAGGCCGTGGCCGACGACCTCGACCCCGGGCGACGCCTGCGAGCCAGGCTGCGGGTGGTTCACCCGGGCATCGACGTCGCGCAGCCGGCCGGGGACGGCTGGCCCGTCCAACCGCCCGAGGCACTTGTGCTGGGAGCCCTGGTCCGGTGGAAGCGGCCGGATCTGGCGCTCGAGGTCGCCGCGCTCGCGCGCAGGCACTCCCCGGAGCTGCGAATTCGCTTCGTCGGTGCACCGCTGGACGGCGACGATCCGATCATCTCGACCCTGCGGGAGCGTGCGCGTCGGCCTGATCTGGCCGGCGCGGTCGAGTTCGCGGGGGCCAGCGATGATCCGCGCCGGGAGCTCGCGCGGGCCACCTGCCTGCTGCACTGCGCATCGCGCGAGCCGTTCGGGCTGGTGGTTCTCGAAGCGCTCGCCGCCGGTCGGCCGGTGATCGTGCCCAACGCCTGCGGACCGGCGGAGATCGCCGACGAGTCATGCGGGATCCTATACCCGCCCGGCGACGCGGCGGCTGCCGCGCAAGCGCTGCTCGAGCTTCTGGACAGCCCCGAGCGAGCCGCCGCGATGGGGTCCGCGGGGCGACGGCGAGCCCTCGCGCGGTTCGATCGCTCCCGGACTCAGGCCGGCTTTGCGGCGGCGGTGGCCCCGGTGACTCGAGCGCGGCCCCCGGGGGCGGTCAGTGCGGAGGCGATCGCGCTGGTGACGGTCACCCACAACTCCGAACGCCAGCTCGAGTCGCTGCTCGGATCGGTGGACCGGCACCTCCCGGGCGCGCCGGTCGTGGTGGTCGACTGCGCATCGCACGATCGCACCGTCGAGGTCGCCCGCCGTCGCGACTCGGTGCGGTCGATCGCCCTCCCCGAGAACGTCGGCTTCGGGCGTGCCTGCAACCGGGGCCTGCAGGCGGTGTCGGCGCCGATCTCGGTGCTCGTCAACCCCGATGTGGAGCTGGTGGATCAGTCGCTGCTCGGCCTCGCCGCCGAGGCTCAGCGGGCGGACCGCCCGGCACGCCTGCTGGCGCCGTTGGTGCTCTGCACGGACGGCACCCGGCAGGATTCGGTGCACCCGGCGCCGGGATCGCCCGCGGACCTCGTGCATGCGCTGATTCCACCCGTGCTCGCGCCGGGCCGGCCCGGCGTCGCGCTGGCCCCATGGAAAGCGTCAGCGCCGCGGCGTGTCGGCTGGGCAGTCGGCTGTGCCCTGGTGGCGCGGACCGACGTCCTGCGCAGGCTCGGGCCCTTCGACGAGACGATCTTTCTCTACGGCGAGGATCTGGAGCTGGGGCTGCGCGCCGCGCAGACCGGGGTCGAGACGTGGTTCTGGCCATTTGCGCGCGTCGTTCACCATCGCGCTCACTCGAGCTCGCGGGCGTTCGGAGGCGAGCCGTTCGAGCTGCTGGCGGCGGCGCGCCACGACGTGGTCGCCCGGCGTTTGGGGATCCGCCGAGCGAGGCTGGACGACGCTGCGCAGGGGGTCACCTTCGCCTCGCGCTGGGCGCTCAAGCGAGCGTTCGGCCGAGCCGCTGAGCGGGAGCTCCGCCAGCTGCAGGCGCTCATCCGGGTGCGCTCTGGCCCAGCACCCCGCCACCGCTCACCCGTCGCACACTAACTACGTGCGCATCGGACCGCGACCCCGATCGAGGCGTCCGAGACCCGGCCGACAGCAAGCAGAGCCTACGAGGCCGGCCTCGCGCAGCGCGACGCTATCGCCGCCTTCTGCCGGCAGTGCTCGAGCGCCAGCGCGCCGGTCCGAAACGCGGACAGGGCGGGCTTGGCGACCAGCCGACCGTTCTGGAGGCTCAACAGCCCGGCGAACGAGAACGCGGGCGCACGGCGTTTCTCGGCCCCGACCCAGGTGTAGTAATAGAAGCCGATCAGCCGCAACTGGGTGCGCTGCGCGCCGAGCATCGGCAGCACGGCGGCGATGTTGCGCGCCTGGCCCGCGTCGGTCGTGTTGAAGTCGTAGTGCTGCGGGGACTTGCCCTGCGCCGAGGGCCAGCTCACCTCGGTGGCGAGCAGCGGCCTGCGCGCGTCCCCCAGGCGGATCAGTGCGTTGCGCACGATGCGCAGGAACAGCATCACCCCGCTCGGTGTCTTCGTGAACCCGTTCACCGAGACGATGTCGAACAGGCTGCGGGCGCCCCGCACCCGATAGATCTGGCCGATCGATTTCCAGGCGAAGTTCGTCAGCGCGCCGAGCACCACCTTGGCGCCGGGATCCGCGCGCCTGATCGCGGTGTGCGCGGCGCGCAGCAACGCGACGTAGCGGGTGGCGAACGGCTGCGGCCAGTAGTACGAGAGGTTGGGCTCGTTCCAGATCTGCCACCTCCGCACCGGGAGCTTCCGAACGCCGGGATGCATCGCCCAGAAGCTCCCGTGCGGTCCGTAGCGACGCACCAGCGCGGTCAGGTAGCTCGCGTACGGGGCCGTCTTCGCCGGCGTGCTGAGCCCACCCCGATTGGTCCTCGCGTCCCACCTGGGCGCGTAGAGGACCGTCGGCAGCAGGGTTAGCCCGCGCTGCGCGGCGAGGCCCACGAGCTCGTCGGTCGTGGCGAACTCGGTCGGCACGCCGCCAACGTCGGTGAACTCGGTCGCTTGATCCGCGGGCACCTCGGCGGAGCTCTTGAAGGGCTGCGCAGCCGCCCAGTCGAAGGCCACGCGCACGCTCTCCACCCCGCTCGCGACCATCTGGTCGAGCTGGCGCCCCAGGTTGAGATCGCTGGCTGGATCGAGCAGTGGGCCGTCGGTGTCGACCCCGACGAAACCCGGCGGTGTCGGCGCCAGCACCGGCACGGGCGGGGCGAGCGAGCGCCCGAGCGCGGACGCCGGCATGACCGCGCCGCCGGTCGCGAACGCCGCCAACACGATGCGCAAGGCCAGGCGCAGGCGCGACATCGTCGGCGAGCCCGACCAGCGTCGGGCGCGCGCGATCACGGTTGCCCCGGCTCCGCCCACGCCCCCACGCGTGGCTACGCGCCGCGCGCCTTCCTGCGTAAGCCCAGCCCGCCGGCGATCAACGCCATTCCGAAGCCGGCGGCGAGCCGCGCATCAAGGCCCGTGAACGGCAACGTCCGCGCCGAGGTGGTGGACGGATCGGCGGCGCTGGACGCGGTCGTCGCGGTCGGCATGGTCGCGGCCTGGCTTGACCCCGTGGAACTCGAGCTGGAGCTCGAGCTCGAGCTCGAGCTGCCCGAGGAGGCCGCAGAGCTCGATGGCACGCTGGAGCCGGAGGAACCCGACGTCGACGTCGGGGTCGAGGTCGAGGTCGAGGTCGAGGTCGAGGTCGAGGTCGAGCTGAGGGTCGAGCTGAGGGTCGATGACGTGGCGGGGTGCTGGGTGTGGGATTTTCCGCTGGCGCCGGAGAGCGGATCGACATACTGCTGATCACCTG
>Ga0209839_10000213_pt1 | contig 29273 bp, 25 predicted proteins | sample OrgsoiDNA2013050_FD_185800 | JGI IMG/M metagenome (GOLD analysis project Ga0209839, IMG submission 185800) | Permafrost soil microbial communities from the Arctic, to analyse light accelerated degradation of dissolved organic matter (DOM) -... | ecosystem: Environmental > Terrestrial > Soil >... | reverse complement strand
GTCGAGCAGGACGGTCAGTGGATCGTCGAGGATCTCGGATGCTTGGGTCCAGATCCTCGGGATCGGGACCACGCTCGGCGTCGTGGCGCAGACCATCGCCCTGTTCCCCTCATTGCGGCGGGCCGGGTTCCGGTGGCGGCCCACACTGGGGTTCCAGCGGACCGAGGTCTCAGAAATGGGCCGGATGGCCAGCTGGATGCTGGTCTACGTGATCTCCCAGTGGGCCGGCAACCTGGTCGTCCAGAGGGTCGCGAACACCGCCTCGCCCGGCCTGAACGGCTATTCCGCTTATTCCATCGCGTGGCAGCTGTTCCAGCTCCCGTACGCGATCGTCGGCATCTCCGTGATCACGGCGCTGCTGCCCCGGATGAGCGAGCACGCGAGCACACGCCGGTATTCGCTGGTCCGGGACGACTTCTCGATCGGCGTCCGGCTGGCCGCCGTGATCGTGGTGCCCGCCGCACTCTATCTCGCCCTGATCGGCGGCCCGCTCGCCGAGTTCCTGCTGTTCTTCGTCACCCCTGCCCACGCCAGGTACGTCGGAGAGGTCTTCGGCCTGTTCTCCCTCGGCCTGGTGCCGTACATGCTGACTCAGCTCCAGCTGCGGGTGTTCTACTCGTTCCAGGACAGCCGAACGGCCGCCTTTGTGGGCCTGCTCATGATGGTCGTCAGCATCGTGGCCGACTACATCGCGCTCTCGGTGCTGCCGAAGCTGAACGTGGTGGCCGGACTGGGAGTTGCCTACGGGATCGCGAACCTGACCGGCACGATAGCCGGATGGTTCCTGCTGTGCCGCCGAGTCGGCAGCCTGGACGGCTGGGCCATCGCCCGGAGCCTGGCCAGGATGCACCTGGCGACCGTGCCCGGGCTCATCTTCGCAGGGGCGGTCATGATCGGCGCGGGGCATGTGGTGGCCAACCCGAGCGCACTATATGGCCTGGTCGTGATCGTGGTCGGCGGCGGCGGCGCGGTGGCTCTCTACGCTCTGTGCGCCCGGGCGCTGCGGGTGGCCGAGTTCGGATTTCTAGCCAGGATGGTGGCCGCAAAGTTCGGCGGCCAGCGCAGGCGGCATTAGCATGGGTGGCAACCTATGAGCACATACACGTCGGAACCAGGAACCCGGCTGGCGGGACGATACCGTCTCGTTGAGCAGGTAACCGCGGGCGCCGGCTGGACGTACTGGAAAGCCACGGACGAGACCCTCGCCCGCTCTGTCACCGTGCTCACCTTCGCCGCCGGCTTCCCCCGGGTCGCCGAGGCGGGCGCCGCGGCCAGGGCGGCGAGCAGGCTCAATGACCCGCGTTTCCCTCAGGTATTCGACGTGGAAGATGCCGAGGAGCCGCCCTACGTGGTGATGGAGTGGGTCGTCGGCGAGTCGCTGCTCGACATGCTCTCGGAAGGTCCCCTCGACCTGCCGCGCGCCGCTGCGCTGGTCTCGGAGGCGGCCCAGGCGATCACGGCCGCGCATGCGGCCGGCCTGGCTCATCTACGGCTGGACCCGGCCTGCCTGCACTGGACTCCGGGCGGCGGCGTGAAAATAGCCGGGCTCGGTATCGACGCCGCCCTGGCCGGTGAGACGGCCGAGGATGCGGGGGAGGACGCGGTCGACGGGGAGGACCCGGCGCTCACTGATACCCGTGATCTGGCCCGGCTGCTGTACGCCGCGCTGACCGGCTACTGGCCGGGGCAGCGGGGTTCAGAGCCGGGGTTGCTGCCGCCCGCACCCGAGACCGATGGCGCCTTGTGCACACCGCGCCAGGTCTCGGCCGGCGTCCCGGCGAACATTGACGCCGTGATCTGCCAGGCGCTGTTCCAGCGCCCGAGCCGGTACGGCCCAGCGCTCAGCACGCCCGCGATGTTCGCAGATGCCCTGGCCAGCGTGGCCCCGCCCGTCCCGTTTCCGCTCGCGGCGACGTCAGCCAGCCGGACGACGGGCGGCCCGCGCCGCTCCCCGGACTGGTCCACCAACTCGTACCCGGCCGCCGCTGACACAGCTGCGCAGTCCCAAGTCGGTAACGGCAGCCGCAGGCCGCAGGCCAGCGAGCGGGTCACCGCGACCCGGGCTATCGTCGGCATCGTGGTCGTGCTCGTGCTGGCCGCGGTCGGCTTCGCCGCCTGGTCAGTCAGCCACAACTCGCACCACTCGGCGACTACGCCGCCCCCGCGCCCGCACTCGTCGTCCCCGGCGGCGGCGGCCGTCCCGCTCAAGCCGGTGAGCGCCAGCAGCTTCGACGTCCTCGGCGGGCCGGGCAGCAGTGAGGACCCGGGCGGCGCCCAGTACGCGATCGACGGCAACACCAGCACCGCCTGGCATACCAGCTACTATCTCGGCTACTCCGTATTCGGGAACCTCAAAAAGGGCACCGGCCTGCTCCTCGACATGGGCAAGCAGGTCCAGCTGAGCCAGGTGGCGGTCCAGTTCGGCACCAGCTGCTGCACCCACGCCGAGATCGAGATCGGCAACACAAGCACGGCTGATGCGGCGGGCTTGAGCAGCTTCACCGAGTTGCAAAGTTCCACCACGGCCCAAGGCGTCACGACGTTCAACGTGACCAAGAAGGCGGCCGGCCGTTACGTGCTGATCTGGATTACCGACCTGCCGCCCCTGCTGGGCAACCCAGGCAAGTACGAGGCTTTCATTTATGACGTCAGCATCCGCGGATCCGCCGCGGGCCAGTCGGGTTGATGGGGCATGCGGGACGCCGGCGAGCAGTGGCCTTCGGACGCCGAACTGCTCCGCCGTCATGTGGCGGGCGATAACGAAGCGTTCGGCGAGCTGTTCCGCCGGCACCGGGACCGGCTGTGGGCCGTCGCGCTGCGCACCGTCTGCGATCCAGAGGAGGCCGCCGACGCCCTGCAGGACGCCATGGTTTCCGCGTTCCGCCGGGCGGCCGATTTCCGCGGCGATTCAGCCGTCACCACCTGGCTGCACCGGATCGTGGTGAACGCGTCCCTTGACCGGCTCCGCCGCCGGGCGGCCAGGCCGGCCGTGCCGGCCGAGGAGCAGACGTTCGAGGCCCTGGTGGCACAGGACGGGGATCCCGCCCACGCCACCGACACCAGGCTGGACGTCGATGCGGCGCTCCGCATCCTGCCGCCGCAGCAACGGGCCGCGCTGGTGGTCGTCGACATGCTCGGCTTCTCCGTCGCCGATGCCGCCGTCATCCTCGACATCTCCACGGGCACGGTCAAGAGCCGCTGCGCCCGCGCCCGCGCCAAGTTGCTTCCCCACGTAGCGCACCTGCGAGGGAACCGATCGGCCGGCGAGAGCGTCTCACCTGCGCAGGGAGGAGACCCATGAGGGGGCAGATGACCCATCCGGACACCGATGTCCTGGCTGATCTCCGCGCGGGGCTCGTCACCAGGCGCCGGGCCGCCATGATCACAGCGCACCTGGCCGACTGCGCTCGCTGCGCGGCCTTGGCCGACGAGCTCGCCGGGGTTTCCGCCCTGCTCGCAGCGGTTCCGGCTCCGGCCATGCCGGACCGGATGGCACAGCGGCTCGACACCGTGCTCGCCGCCGAAGTGGCTCACAGGAATGAGTCCGAACGGGCCCGTGGTGTCAGCCCGCGGGAACGCGCGACCCGCCCCCGGCGGACCGGAAACGGTGGTTTCCGCTGGATATCCCCGCGTGTGCTCGCCCCCGCCGGCGCAGTAGTGGTGCTAGTAGCCGCGGGCGGGTACTTCCTGAGCAGCCACGGCAGTTCCCCGCAGATGGAAGGTGCCTCTTCCGGGGCCGCCCCGGCTACTGCCGCGCAGCCGGCCAACGGCGACACATCCGCGCCTAAGGCAGCCGCGGGAACGGTCGGCGGGACGTCGCCGCGGTCACAGCGGATGTCGCCGGCCGAGTTCACCTTCGTGGTCAGCCCTGTCGATTTCGCGGCCGGTTCCCTCACCCAGCAACTGGAGGCCGACCTGCGCGTACCGCGGACGACGCACGCCGCCACCGCGACCGTCAAAGCGTGCGTGCAGCGCGTGGCCGGCAGCGCCGCTGTGCTCCGGGTCGAAAGCGCTCACTACCAGGGTCAGCCGGTCACCGTCGTCGTCACCCGCGCGAGCCAGGGCGACCTGGTGCAGCTGGCCGGTCCTGGCTGCTCAGCCACCGGCAGTCATGTGCTCGCCACCAGGACCGTGCCGGCGGGAATCTTAGGGCCCTAGGATCGGTTCACTGGAGTGCCAGTCAGATGAGGGGTTGATACGGTTGGCAGAGGTGAACGAAGCCCGGAACGTGATTGTCATCGGGTCCGGCCCGGCCGGTTACACGGCGGCGCTTTACGCGGCTCGCGCCGAGCTGAAGCCCTTGATCTTCGAGGGCTCGGTCACGGCGGGCGGCGCGCTCATGCAGACCACCGACGTGGAGAACTTCCCCGGCTTCCCCGACGCCATCATGGGTCCCGAGCTGATGGACTCCATGCGCAAGCAGGCCGAGCGGTTCGGTGCCGAGCTGGTCCCCGACGACGTGGTAGCGGTCGACCTGGCCGCGGACCCGAAGGTGGTCAAGACCGACAGCGAGACGTATCTCGCCAAGGCCGTGATCATCGCCTCCGGCTCCAGGTACAAGGAGCTCGGGGTGCCGGGCGAGAAGGCGCTTGGTGGCCACGGCGTGTCCTGGTGCGCCACCTGTGACGGGTTCTTCTTCCGCGGTCATGACATCGCGGTCATCGGCGGTGGCGACTCCGCCCTGGAAGAGGCCATGTTCCTGACCCGGTTCGGCAAGTCGGTGACGGTGGTCCACCGGCGCGACACGCTCCGCGCTTCGAAGATCATGCAGGACCGGGCGCTCGCGAACCCGAAGATCGAGTTCCTGTGGGACAGCGAGGTGGCCGAGGTCCTGGGCTCGGACAAGGTCACCGGCCTGCGGATCAGGAGCACGGAGGACGGCACGGAACACGTGCTGCCGGTAACCGGCGTATTCGTCGCTATCGGCCACGACCCGCGCTCGGATCTGTTCACCGGACAGCTCGCCACCGATCCCGACGGATACCTGCTGGTGGACGAGCCGTCGACGCGCACCGCCATCGAGGGCGTGTTCGCCTGCGGCGACGTCGTCGACCGTACCTACCGGCAGGCCGTCACCGCGGCGGGAACGGGCTGCGCGGCGGCGCTCGACGCCGAGCGCTGGCTCGCCAGCAAGGAACACTGACGCCCGCGTACGTCACAGAAATTTATTCAGCACAAGCTAAAGGATGTGATCGCCGTGGGAGCGACTAAGGTCGTGACGGACGAGACCTTCGAGGTAGAGGTCCTGAAGAGCGACAAGCCGGTCATCGTGGATTACTGGGCCGAATGGTGCGGCCCCTGCCGCATGGTTGCCCCCGTCCTGGAGGAGATCGCAACCGAGTACGCCGACAAGATCGACGTGGTCAAGCTGAACATCGACGAGAACCCCGCCGTGTCGGCGCGCTACGGGATCATGGCCATTCCCACCATGAGCGTGTTCTCCGGCGGCCAGGTGGTCAAGCAGATCGTCGGCGCCAAGCCGAAGTCAGCCCTGCTCCGCGAGCTGGCTGAGTACATCTGAGGCACCGGTTCGCTGGCCGGCTGACCCGTTAGACGGGTCGCAGGGCCCCCTGCGGGGCCGACGGGTTCATGGAGCCGAGGAGACGCTCAAGCGCCACCTCGACATCCTCCCGCCAGGTAAGAACGGTTCGCAGTTCCATCCGCAAGCGCGGGTAATGGTGGTGCGGGCGGATGGTCTTGAATCCGACCGAGAGCAGGTAATCCACCGGCAGCATGCAGGCGGGCGATTCCCACCGCCGGTCGCCGAAGGCTTCGATCGCCCTGACCCCGCGCCGGGTCAGGTCCTTGGCCATCGCCTGCACCAGCATCCGGCCGATGCCCCCGCCAGTGAACTCGCTGAGCAGATGGGCCGTCATGAGCAAAACGGCGTCGGCGCTCACCGGGCTGGTGGGAAAGGCTATCGAGCGGGGAACGTACTGCGGCGGGGCGAAGAGCATGTACCCGGCGGGGACGCCGTCGACATAGGCGATCTTGCCGCAGCTTCCCCACTCGAGCAGCACGGAAGAAACCCACGACTCCTTCTCGAGTTCCGGGTCACCGCTCTCTTCGGCGCGCGCCCGGCTGACCGGGCCAAGCTCCCAGAAGACGCATTTGCGGCACTTCGTCGGCAAGTCGCCGAGATTATCCAGCGTAATATTGACGATACGTCGCGACATCCTGTTCCCCGGCTGAATCCACAAGCGTTCCCGGGAGATACCCCGTATCCTGGCATGGTACTCGCCCTAGGCCCGAAGGGGCCTAGGGCCGAATAGTCCCCCCCGTAAGCGGGGGCCCAGGGGGCACGGGGGGGCGGGTAGCCCCCCCGTAAGCAGGGGGGGTCTGGGGGGGATCGTCCCCCCGAGGATAAAAGGAGAGTCCGTGACCGGCGAACAGCAATCGGCAGCGCAGCCACAGCGAATTGACCGCTACGTCGGCCAGTACGCCGCCCGTGCAGTTGACATGGTGGCATCGGAAATCCGCGCCCTGTTCGCTGTCGCCGCCCGGCCCGAGATCGTTTCGCTGGCCGGCGGCTCGCCGTATGTGGCCGCGCTTCCCCTTGATGTCGTCGGCGAGATGATCGGCCGGCTGATCGCCAACCACGGCACGACCGCGCTGCAATACTGCACCGCGCAGGGCGACGCGGGACTGCGGGAGAGAATCTGCGACGTCATGGCGCTTGAGCAGATCGCCGCCCACCCGGACGAGGTCGTGGTCACCGTCGGCTCCCAGCAGGCACTTGACCTGCTGACCAGGATCTTTATCGACCCTGGAGACGTGGTGCTGGCCGAGGCGCCGTCCTACGTGGGTGCCCTGGGAGCCTTCGCGGCCTACCAGGCCGACGTGCGGCACGTGCCGATGGACGACGACGGGCTGATCCCGGAGGCCCTCGAGGAAGCCATCCAGCGCACCGCGGCGGCCGGAAAGCGGGCCAAGTTCCTCTACACGGTGCCGAACTTCCAGAACCCGGCTGGGGTTACGCTCGCGGCCGGACGCCGGCACCGTATCCTCGACATCTGCCGTCGCGCCGGTTTGCTGGTCGTTGAGGACAATCCGTACGGACTGCTCGGCTTCGACGGCGACCCGATGCGGGCGCTGCGGGCCGATGACGCCGAAGGGGTCGTCTACCTCGGCACGTTCTCCAAGACGTTCGCCGCGGGCGTGCGGGTGGGCTGGGCGGTGGCGCCGCCGGCCATCAGGGACAAGCTGATCCTCGCCGCCGAGTCAGCCGTGCTGTGCCATTCAAGCTTCTCGCAGCTGACCGTGCGCGAATACCTGAACACCCAGCCGTGGCAGGAGCAGATCAAGACCTTCCGCGAACTGTACCGGGAGCGCAGGGACGCGACTCTGACCGCCCTGTCCGGGATGATGCCTCCCGGCTGCCACTGGACCCGGCCGGCCGGCGGTTTTTATGTCTGGCTCGGGCTCCCCGACGGGATCAACGCCAAGGCCATGCTGCCCCGGGCGATTTCGTCACGGGTCGCCTACGTACCAGGAACGGGCTTTTACGCGGACGGCTCGGGCAGCCAGTACGCCCGGCTGTGCTATTCCTTCCCCGATCCAGATCGTATTGCCGAGGGAATCCGGCGGCTCGCCTCGGTGATCGAGAGCGAGATCCAGCTGCGGGACGACTTCGCCCCGTCCACGTCCGACCGCAGCTGATAATTAATCGATCCTAGCGGGGAACAAAACTAGAAATCATGCGCGATCTCGAACGTGTCGTCATACTTGCCGGCGGCCTATCTGCCGAGCGAGAAGTTTCGCTGCACTCCGGACACCGGGTCCGCGACGCCCTGGCCAAGGAAGGTATCGACGCCATCGTCGCGGACGCCGACTCGGGCCTGCTGGCCCACCTACGCGCCGCGCCGCCCAGCGTGGTGTTTCCGGCCATTCACGGGGCGTGCGGAGAAGACGGGGCGATCCGGGAGGTGCTCGGCCTGCTCGGCGTGCCGTACGTCGGCTCGGTCGCCAGCGCTTGCCAGATGGCCTTCGACAAGCCCACGGCCAAGGCCCTCGTGACGACGGTCGGGCTGACCACGCCGCAGTCGGTGACCCTACCGCGCGAAACGTTCCATGACCTCGGCGCCACCGCGGTCATCGACCTCATCGTGGCCAAGCTCGGGCTGCCGCTGTACGTCAAGCCATCCCGCGGCGGATCCGCTCTCGGCGCCAGCCCGGTCCATACCGCAGCCGAACTGCCCGCCGCGGTGCTGAGCTGCTTCGCCTACGGGGATACCGCGCTCATCGAGCGGTTCATCACCGGCACCGAAGTGGCGGTCGGGGTAATAGATCTCGGCGACGGCCCGCAGGCCCTGCCCGCGGTCGAGATCGTGGCCGGTGAGAACGGGTACGACTACTCGGCCAGGTACACCGCGGGCAAGACGGAGTTCTACGTTCCGGCCCGGCTGTCCAGCGGGGTCGCGAGCGAGGTCGCGAGGATTGCCGTCACCGCGCACGCGGCGCTGGGCCTGCGCGACCTGTCCAGGACCGATCTCATCGTCGACGACACGGGCACGGCGTACTTCCTTGAGGTCAACGTGGCGCCGGGCATGACGGAGACGAGCACCCTGCCGCTGGCGCTGGAGGCCTCGGGTCGCACGTTCGGCAGTACCTGCGTCAGCCTGCTGGAGTTCGCGGCCGCCCGCGGCGCCTAGGTCCGGCCCGCGGCCCCTAGGCTCGTGTCCATGACACAACGCAAGAGCTTCGGCAGCGATAACCACGCAGGCGCGCACCCGGCGGTGCTGCGCGCGATCATGGATGCCAACTCGGGCGATGCGGTGGCGTACGGCGCCGATGAGTGGACCGAGCGGGCGACCGCCGCATTGCGTGAGACCTTCCGGTCTGACGATGCCTTCCTGGTGCTGAACGGCAGCGGGGCCAACGTACTCGGCCTGAGCATGCTGCTGCGCCGGCATGAGGCCGTCATCTGCGCCGAGTCCGCGCACATCAATACCGACGAGTGCGGTGGCCCCGAACGGCTGCTCGGCACCAAGCTGCTCACCGTGCCGGCCTCAGACGGGAAGCTCACCCCCGAGCTGATCGCCCCCCGGCTGTCTGGCCGTGGCGACGATCACCTCGCGCAGCCGGGGGTGGTGACCATCACCCAGTCCACCGAGCTAGGAACCTGCTACACCCTCGCCGAACTGCGGAAGATCGCCGACTTCTGCCACGCGAACGACCTGCGCGTGTACCTGGACGGGGCCCGGCTGGCCAACGCGGCCGCCGACCTAGACTGCTCGCTGGCCGACCTCGCGGAATGCGCGGACGCGCTCAGCTTCGGCGGCACCAAGAACGGCGCGGTCGGGGCCGAAGCTCTCATCGTGATGCGCCCTGGTCTCGCCGCCGACGTGCCGTACCTGCGCAAGCAGCAGACCCAGCTCACCTCCAAGATGCGTTTCGTGGCCGCCCAGTTCCTAGCTCTGCTGCACGACGAGCTCTGGCGATCCAGCGCGTCCCACGCCAACGCCATGGCCCGCCGCCTAGCCGCCGGCGCCGCCACCATCCCCGGCATCGAGATCGTTTACCCCGTCCAAGCCAACGCCGTCTTCGCCCGCCTGGACCCCAAGCACATCGCTGCCCTGCGACGCGACTGGTTCTTCCACCTCTGGGATGAACAAACCTCCGTCGTCCGCTGGATGGCCGCCTTCGACACCACCGAGTCGGACGTAGACACCTTCCTCGCCAGCATTCGGACCACGGCCGTTTAGTAACCCGCCTGAGCTGAATTACAAGAGCGTGGTTTCACGTGAAACGGGCTGGGGGTAATGGTGGGTCCCGGGGGTGTCTCGCCGGGCGTTGCGACACCCCCGGGACCCCCTTTACCGAACTCCGGGCCCACGCGCACTCCCCCCAATTTGCGCCCACCACCCCCCAGCACGCACCTTGCCTAGGCGCAGTACCCCGCAGGTGCCTCCCCACCAGTAAAGGCAGCAATCGCCGTCCGCGCTGCATGAAAAGAAGCGCACCCCCTGATTCGTGTGCCACTCAAAAGTCGGAGTGGAGGTTGGGGTGGAGGGTTCGTGCCCCGGTGAAGGTGAGAGGGGGCCGCAGGGGTGTCACGCCGGGCGTTCGGGTGCTTGGGCTGTAGCACCCGAACGCCCGGCGAGACACCCTCTGTGACCCCAGCCCAGCCCAGCCCACGCCAAAGCCTGCAACGGCGAGTTGGAAGCCCCCACTAGGGTGTTCTATCCCTCAGTCTCCGCCGATTTGGAAGGACTCATCATCTGCACAATGCGGTCCAGGTCACCTGTCGTCGCGAACTCAACGACGATTTTGCCTTTGTGCCGACCCATTTCTACTTTGACGCGAGTTTCGAAGAGGTCGGAGAGGCGGTCGGCTAGGTGGCGGAGGCCGGGTGCGGTGGGCTGCCTGGCCGGGGTGGAGCGTTTCTTAGGCGTGTCGTCATCGCCGAGGGAGACGATCTCCTCGACGGCACGGACGGAGAGGCCTTCGGCGACTATCCGGTGGGCCAGACGCTCCTGCGCTTCAGGGTTGTCCAGACCGAGCAGGGCACGGGCGTGGCCGGCGCTGATGACACCCGCGGCGACACGCTTCTGCACGGCTGGGGGGAGGTTGAGCAGCCGGAGGGTGTTGCTGATGTGGGGACGCGAGCGGCCTATCTTCTGGGCCAGCTGCTCGTGGGTGGTACCGAAATCGTCTAGCAGCTGCTGGTAGGCCGCCGCTTCTTCCAGCGGGTCAAGCTGCTGACGGTGCAGGTTCTCGATCAGGGCGTCTCTGAGCAGGTCGTTGTCCTGCGTCTGTTTGACGATGGCGCCGATTTCGGTAAGGCCAGCGCGCTCTGAGGCACGCCATCGACGCTCGCCCATGATGAGCTCGTACTGGTCTGGGCCGGCCGCGCGCACCACCACAGGCTGCAGCAGACCGACCTGCCTGATGGACTCCGCTAGCTCATCGAGGGCGTCCTCGTCGAAGGTCCGTCTCGGCTGCCGTGGGTTCGGGCTGATGGCGGAGACCGAAATCTCCTGGTAGTGAGCGCCCGGAACCTCGACCGGAGAATCGGCCGACCCGTCCGGCCTGTCCCCAGCTGTCCATGCGGCCGTTTCCGCGCCCCGTGCGGCATCACCATCAGCCGGGCGCGGAGATTCCGGGATCAGTGCCCCGAGTCCCCGCCCGAGACCACGCCTCTGCTGAGCCACTGCCTCTCCCTGATCTCGGCCTGCTACCGGGTACCCGCCGACTGCAGCGCCAGCTCGTGCGCCGCTTCGGTGTACGCGATCGCGCCGCTCGATGCCGGGTCGTACGTGATCACCGATTGCCCCCGGCTCGGCGCCTCCGACACCCGGACGCTCCGCGGGATGATCGTCTTCAGCACGGAGGCACCGAAATGCGCACGGACGTCATCGGCCACGTCTGAGGCGAGACGGGTGCGTCCGTCGTACATCGTCAGCAGGACGGTGGAGATATGCAGTCCCGGGTTGAAGTTCACCCGGACCAGCTCCGCTGTGTTCAGCAACTGCTGGACACCCTCGAGCGCGTAGTACTCGCACTGGATCGGCAGTAGCACCTCCTCCGCGGCCACGAGCGCGTTCAGTGTCAGCAGCCCGAGCGATGGAGGGCAGTCCACCAGCACGTAGTCCAGGTGTGAGGTGTCGTAGGCGCGCAGCGCCTTGACCAGCCGCAGCTCTCGCGCCACCACCGGCACCAGCTCGATCTCCGCCCCGGCGAGATCTATGGTGGCGGGAACGCAGAACAGCCCGGGCATGGCTCCGGCTGGTTGTACCACATCAGCCAGTGGCCGGTCGTCGATCAGTACGTCGTAGACGGACGGAGTGCCGGCCCGATGCTCCACGTCGAGCGCGGTGGACGCATTTCCCTGCGGATCGAGGTCCAGCACCAGGACACGTGAACCGTGCTGGGCGAGGCTGGCGGCCAAGTTGACCGCCGTGGTCGTCTTCCCGACCCCGCCCTTCTGGTTCGCGATGGTCATCAGCCGACAGCGCGGCGGCCGCGGCCACGGCTGGCGGTCACTCATGCCCCGAACGACAATGGCGGCTTCCGCGGCTCGTCCTATCGGGGTATCAGTCGGGTCAGGCGGAATCTCCGGGATGACTACCGGCCTTGTTCCACGTGAAACCATCGCCGAAACCGCTGGCTCCGGGCGCTGGGCGCCCATCTCTGAATCCCGGGAGCTCCCAGAACCTTCAGAGACATCAAGAGCGCCAGGAGCCCTGTGGCCACCAGCTTCAGACCTTTCATCGTTCACCTGAACGCCTCTCGATCCTCGGCCCGCGCCAGGCCAGCCCAAACCCCCGATTCTCGCGGGTCCGCCCGTCCACGCGACGCCATGTGGCCTTTCCACCAGCGACTCGTCTGGCCACCCCAGGCCTGCTGCGCTCAAGCTCCCCGGGCCCAATTTCGCTGTGCCCTGCCTGCCGTAGCTCAGCCCCACCAATGCCCTGCCTCACCTAGCGAAGAACCGCACGACGGTAGTCGCAGGAACGACCTTACCCTGCCCCGCCCGCACAATCTCGGCGCTGCGAACCCCAATTCGCCGCAGCACCGGTTTGGCCTTCCTCAATTCGTCCGCAGCTGCTTGCCCCTTGATCGCAAGCACCATTCCGCCCGGTCGTACCAGGCGGACAGCAAGCTCCGCGAGCCTGTCCAGCGGTGCCACCGCTCGGGCGGTAGCCACATCCGCTCGCAGGACGGTGTCCTCAGCCCGCCCGCGCAGCACGGTCGCATTGCTGAGCCCGAGCTCGGCCACGCAGTCGGACAGGAACCGGCAGCGTCGCTCCATGGGCTCGAGCAGGGTGACGCTCAACTCCGGGCGCAGCATGGCCAGCACCACGCCAGGCAGCCCAGCGCCCGACCCGATGTCAACAAGCGTCCTGGCAGAGGAGTCGATGAGTTCCGCCACGACCGCACAGTTGAGCAGGTGCCTGTCCCACAGCCTCGGTACCTCATGGGGCCCGATCAGCCCATGCTCGACCCCACGGGAGGCCAGCATCCGCGCGAACGCCTGAGCGTCGGAAAGCGCGGACCCGAAGACGATGGCCGCACCCTCCGGGGGTGGCGGACACTCGGCCGACGGTGATCCGGCGGGATCTGATCCGGCCGGGTCCGGCGGCACCGCCGCCGGAGCAGGCTGATCCCCGGTTCCCCCGATCGCGGAAGGACGGAACGTCACTGTGCGGGGTAGATCACCACACGCCGGCTGGGCTCCTCGCCCTCCGACTCACTTCGCTGGCCCGCCGCCGCGACCGCATCGTGCACGATCTTCCGCTCGAACGGCGACATCGCGGCGAGTGTCTTCGGCTCACCGGTCCGTGCGACCTCCTCGGCGACCGTCCGACCGTAGTCGGCTAGCTCCGAGCGCCGTCGCGCACGGTATCCGCCGATATCCAGCATGAGCCTGGCCCGTGCGCCGGTCTGCCGGTGCACCGCGAGCCGGGTGAGCTCCTGCAGCGCCTCCAGAACCGCGCCGCTGTCGCCGACCAGCTCGTCCAGGGTCGCGCCGACTACAGACACGATGGCCCGGTCGCCTTCGACGTCCATGTCGATGTCGCCATCCAGGTCCGCGATGTCCAGCAGGCCCTCGACGTAGTCCGCGGCGATGTCGCCCTCGATCTCGAGATCACTCAGCCGGGAGCCATCGTCTGCGACGTCGTCCCCGAGACCTTCGACTTCCTCGAGGGCGTCGGCCGCGTCGGTGACATCGACGTCCTGCTGGCTCACGATCGGACCTCCCACTGTGCCCTGCGCTGGCGTCACCGTTTGCCCGATCGCTTGCTTTTCGCCTGCCGGACCGGCTGCTGCCGGACCACCTTAGCGGCAGGTACCTCGGGCTCGGGTTCAGGCTCCTGTTTCGGCCGGCCCAGCCGGAGCAGCCCGCGCTTTTCGCCGCCCTTGGGCCGGTTTGCCGGGACCGACGCGGTGTTGGCCCTGGCGTCGCCCCGGGCGGATCCCGTCCGGGTCCCGCCGGATCCGTTCGTCCCGGCCGTTGATCCGTTACCCGCGTTAACGGGCCGTGCTCCCGAAGACCCCGGAGACGCCGAGGACCCTGAGGACGCCGTGCCAGACCTTTTGGCCTGGGCCGCACTCGACCCAGGCCGGGTAGTAGCCGATCCGGTCCGCGCACCGCCGGCCGAGGTCTTGGCCGCTCCGGTCTTCGTGCCGGAGGCCTGCCGCGGCGAGCTCTGCGCGGTGCGGGCCGTGGCGCCTGTAGTGGCGGCGGCGGTGGCCCCAGGGGCGCCCGTCGGCTCAACCGTCCAGTTCCGGAACATGAAGTACTGCTGGCCCAGCGTCCACAGGTTGGTCGTTACCCAGTACAGGACCAAGCCGTACGCCCAGTACAAACCGGTCAGCGAGAAGAACGGGACGACGTACATCATGTACTTCTGCGACTGGGCCATCGGGTTGTCCGGGTCCATGTTGGTCTGCATCAGGCCGCGCTTGGCGCTCTGCCTGACCGTCATGAACGTCGTGGCCGCGCTGACCACCACGGTCAGCGCGATCACGATGGCCACCCCGGGCGACAGCGAGGGGTGCGCGAACAGCGAGGTAAACTTGTCGCCTAGATGGACCCCGAAGATCGTCGCCTTCTTCGCGCTCTCCACCACCGACGTGGTCAGCCCGTAGGACAGTTTGGTGCCCTTTTTCCACCCGGCGATGGCGCGCAGCACGCTGAACAGCGCGAAGAACACGATCATCTGCGGGATCATCGGCAGGCAGCCCGCCAGCGGGTTAACGCCGTTTTCCTTGTAGAACTTCATCGTCTCTTCGTTGAGACGCTGCTTGTCGCCCTTGTACTTCTTCCGCAGTTCCTGCAGGTGCGGGGCATGCTGGGCCATCTTCCGCTGAGCGTGCACCTGCTTGACGAACAGCGGAATGAGCAGTATCCGGATGAGGACGACCAGGATCACGATGGACAGGCCCCAGGCCAGCCCGGTGTCAGGACCGAAGAGATGGCCGAGGAGGGTGTGGATATGCATGATGACCCATGCCACCACGCCGTTCAGCGGGTCAAGCGCACTCACCAGCTAGCTCCTCGCGACCTTGGCGGGATTCCTGGTCGGCACCGGGTCGTAACCGCCGGGATGAAACGGATGGCACCGGGCGATGCGTGCCACCGCGAGCCACAGCCCGCGGGCGGCACCGTGCTCGGAAAGCGCGGTGAGCGCATACGCACTGCACGAGGGCTCGAACCGGCAACGCGGCCCGAGCAGCGGGCTGACGAACCGCCGGTAGCCAGCGATAGGTAGCATCAGCAGCCGCGCCGGCACCGTTGCGGTGCGGGCCGGATCGTTAGCAGTACCTTTATCTGGCATTACCGACGCGCCCCAACCTGCCGCCGCAGCAACCTACTGATCACCGATTCCAGATCCGCGGCGAGATCCGGATGGCTTGCGTGCGCGGCCGCAGCGTTGGCACGCACCACAAGAAGGCTACCGCCAGGAAGCGAGTGAAGGTACCCGCGCATCAGCTCACGAAGGCGCCGCTTCACCTTGTTCCTGGTCACCGCCGGACCAACCGCCCGGCTGACCACGAACCCTACCCTGGCTGGCTCGGCCTCATGAGGTCCGTCCGCCCGTACCAGCAAGTGGCCCACGACACTGGGCCTGCCTGCCCGGGTCCCGGTGCGCACGGTCAGCCTGAACTCGGCGCCGTGACGCATCCGGGACTGGGACGGCAGGATCAGGCACTCAGCCGGTCGCGGCCCTTGTGCCTGCGGGCAGCCAGGACAGCCCGCCCGGCCCGGGTGCGCATCCGCAGCCGGAAACCATGCGTCTTCGCCCGGCGCCGATTGTTCGGCTGGAACGTGCGCTTACTCACTGAGGCTCCAGGTAAAAGGGATCTTGGACCACGCGCACGCATGACGACGTGCGGTTCTCGGATTTCCACAGGCTACCATCTGGAACAGCGCCGTTTGCCAGGCGTGCCCGGCGGCCGGGTCTTAGGCTGTGGAAAGCTATTCTCTCCGAGCTGCCGCAGTCACAGTGTGCAGCGGGGAAACCACGTGCACAACATGTGGATACATCTGTGGATCGTGAGCCTCCGGCTTGCGACACGGGGAGTCGAGGGGAGCACAGGTGGCGAATTCTGACCTGGCAGATGTATGGGCACGATCCCTCGACGGTCTGGCTGATCTTCAGATCCAGCCGCATCAGCGAGCGTGGCTCAAGCTCACTCGTCCGCTGGGCCTGGTCGAGAACACCGCCCTGATCGCCACCCCGAACGAGTTCGTCAAGGAGCAGCTGGAAACCCGGCTGCGCGCCCTGGTCACCCAGGCCCTCTCCCAGGAGCTCGGCCGCGACATTCAGCTCGCGGTCACGGTGGACCCGGCACCGCAGGCCCCGATGCCCGTGCCCGCCCGGGACCTGTCCGCCGACCCGCCGGCACCGCGAGGCCAGGGACGGCCAGGGGTTCCGGACTCCGAGGCGGATCACGGATCGCGGCTGGCCGCCCAGGATCCAGCCTCGCACGGCCATCCCTCTCATGACGGCGCGGACCACGAGCACGGGCCTGCGGACCCGGCCCGTCACGGTGGGATGACCTCGGCCCACCAGAGTGCCGCAGGATCCTCGGGTCCCCGTCTGGGCGGTACTCGGCTCAACTCCAAGTACACCTTCGAGACCTTCGTCATCGGATCGAGTAACCGGTTCGCGCACGCGGCGTCCGTGGCGGTCGCCGAGGCGCCCGCCAAGGCCTACAACCCGCTGTTTGTCTACGGCGACTCGGGGCTGGGCAAGACGCACCTGCTGCACGCCATCGGGCACTACGCGCAGACCCTCTACACCGGCCTGAAGGTCAGGTACGTGAGCTCGGAGGAATTCACCAACGACTTCATCAACATGATCCGGGACGGCAAGCAGGACGGTTTCCGGCGCCGGTACCGCGATGTCGACGTGCTGCTCGTCGATGACATCCAGTTCCTGGAGAACAAGGAAGGGACGCAGGAAGAGTTCTTCCACACCTTCAACACCTTGCACAACGCCAGCAAGCAGATCGTCATCTCCAGCGACCGCGCGCCCAAGCGCCTGGTCACGCTGGAGGACCGGCTCCGCAGCCGGTTCGAGTGGGGCCTGCTCACCGACGTCCAGCCGCCCGAGCTCGAAACCCGCATCGCCATCTTGCGCCGCAAGGCGATCCAGGATGCCCTGAACGCGCCGCCCGAGGTGCTCGAGTACATCGCCAGCCGGATCTCCACCAACATCAGGGAACTCGAGGGTGCGCTGATCCGGGTGACCGCGTTCGCCAGCCTGAACCGCCAGTCGGTCGATCTCCAGCTGGCCGAGATCGTGCTCAAGGATCTCATCCCCGAGGCCCAGGGCCCGCAGATCACGATCGCGATCATCATGGGCCAGACGGCCTCCTACTTCGGGCTTTCCATCGATGACCTGTGCGGACAGTCCAGGTCACGGGTGCTCGTCACGGCCCGGCACATTGCCATGTACCTGTGCCGTGAGCTCACCGACCTGTCCTTGCCGAAGATCGGCCAGCAGTTCGGCGGCCGCGACCACACCACGGTCATCAACGCCGACAGGAAGATCCGCTCCCTGATGGCCGAACGCAGATCGATCTATACGCAGGTCACCGAGCTGACTAACCGCATCAAGCAGCAGGCCCGGACGGGCTGACCGGCCGCCGTATCGCTATGCGCACAGTTTGTGGACAACGTTGTGGATGACACTCGGATAACCGGGGGACAACCAGTGGCAAGCAGCAGCCGCACCGGCCGCCGACCACAAGGCCGCCTGCGCCGTCCCCCGGCCCGGCACCGCCAGTGTGCGTTGAGCATAGGTGCTGAGCTGCGGGAACAAGAGTTCTCCCCAGTATCCACCGCACCTATGACTATGACGATTCTCTAGATAAGAAAAACAAACACCAAGTAGGCCCTGTGCGTAGGCCGGCGCACCAGCGCTGTACCCCGCGACAAGCCCGCTGACATGTAGGAGGCAGTTCCGTGAAGCTCCAGGTTGAGCGTGATCACCTGGCGGAAGCCGTGGCCTGGACCGCGCGTGCGCTGCCGGCCCGCCCGACTGCCCCAGTACTGGCCGGGATGCGCCTGCACGCGGGGTCAGAACTCACGCTCTCAACGTTCGACTATGAAGTCTCCGCCCAGGCCACCGTGCCGGTGATCACCGACGAAGAGGGCGCTGTGCTCGTCTCGGGCCGGTTGCTCGCTGAGATCGTCAAATCGCTGCCCGCCCGGCCAGTCGACCTGGCCACCGACGGCACCCGGGCCACGCTCAAGTGCGGGAGTGCGACTTTCACCCTGGTCCTGCTGCCCGAAGAGGAATATCCGACGCTGCCCGAGATGCCACCGTTCGCCGGCTCGGTGGGCAGCGACGCTATGGCTTCCGCCATCAGCCAGGTGGCGATCGCCGCGGGCCGGGATGACACGTTGCCCGCGCTGACCGGCATCAGGATCGAGATCACCGGCGACACACTGACCCTCGTCGCCACCGACAGGTACCGGCTCGCGGTTCGTGAGCTGCGCTGGAATCCGGCACGTCCGGATCCCGACACGGCCGTGCTCGTCCCCGCGCGCGTGCTCGGCGACACCGCGCGGGCGCTGACCTCAGGGGCCGAGGTGTCGATATCCCTCGGCGGCGACAGCCTCATCGGTTTCGCCGGTGCCGGGCGGCGGACCACCACCCGGCTGCTCGGCGGCGAGTACCCCAAATACCAGGCCCTGCTGCCGAGCGAATTCAGCGCCACCGCGGAGCTCCCGGCCAGCACGTTCGCCGAAGCTGTCAAGCGTGTCGCCCTAGTGGCCGAACGCAACACGCCGGTCCGGCTGGCCTTCAGCTCGGGCCAGCTCGTGCTGGAAGCCGGCGCCTCAGAAGAGGCCCAGGCCACCGAGGTCCTCGAGGCGGCGTTCGACGGCGAGGACCTGCAGATCGCCTTCAACCCGCAGTACCTGCTCGACGGCATCGGGGCGATCGACTCGGACACGGCCAGGATCTCGTTCAGCTCGCCGACCAAGCCCGCGGTCATCACCGGCAAGAGCGAGCGTGAGCCCGACTACCGGTACGTCCTCATGCCGATCAGGTCGGCCGGGTAGCCCGCCCCCCACCCACCTCCCCTTCCCCCTACACGGCCCTCTCCATCCGGCCTTAGTCTCAGATCGTGTACCTTACCCGGCTAGCGCTGACCGACTTCAGGTCCTATCCCGAGCTCAGCATCGACCTCGGACCGGGCGTGACCACGTTCAGCGGGCCGAACGGGGAGGGGAAGACCAACCTGGTCGAGGCGATCGGCTACCTGGCCACGCTGGGCAGTCACCGGGTCGCCACCGACGCGCCGATGGTCAGGAGCGGGGCCGAGCGGGCCGTGCTCAGGGCCGCGGTGACCGGAGCGCACGGCAGCGCGCTGGTGGAAATCGAGGTCAATCCGGGGCGCGCCAACCGGGTCCGGCTTAACCGGGCGCCGATGCCGCGGCCGCGGGACATCCTCGGCGCGCTGCGCACGGTGCTGTTCGCACCCGAGGACCTGGCCCTGATCAAGGGCGACCCCGGGGAGCGGCGCAGGTTCCTCGACGAGCTGCTGGTGGCGACCGCACCGCGATACGCCGGCGTCCGCGCTGACTACGAGCGGGTGCTGCGGCAGCGCACGGCGCTGCTCAAGTCAGCCGGGGGCAAGGGGCACCTACGCGGGGCGGCCCGCGAGTCGATGGTGGCGACCCTCGACGCCTGGGACGGGCAGCTGGCACGGGCCGCAGCCCCGCTGCTGGCCGGCCGGATGCGCCTGGTGGCCGCGCTGCGGCCGCATGCGGCCGCAGCGTACGAGGCGGTGTCCGGCGGCGCGGCCGGCGATGAGTCGGCGATGTCTTACCGCAGCTCGGTATCTGATTCCCCTGCGTCCGCCGAGCCTGCCTCCGGCGAGGCCGGCCGGGATAACGACGTGGCCGGGCTCGAGGCGGTCGTGGTCAAGGCACTGGCGGGTGTCCGGGCCAGCGAGCTCGACCGGGGCGTTTGCCTGGTCGGCCCGCACCGCGACGAGCTGGAGCTCTTTATCGGCGGCCTGCCCGCTCGCGGCTACGCCAGCCACGGGGAATCCTGGTCGCTCGCGCTCGCGCTGCGCCTGGCCAGCTTCGCGCTGCTCAGGGACGGGCGCGAGGACCCGGTGCTGATTCTTGACGACGTGTTCGCCGAGCTGGACACCGGCCGCAGGGACCGGCTGGCCGCCCTGGTCGCCGGCGGCGAGCAGGTCCTGATCACCGCCGCGGTGCCGGCCGACGTCCCCAGCGTGCTCACCGGCGCCCGGTTCAACGTCAGCGCGGGCGTGGTCTGTCGTGCCAGCTGAGAGGCCAGTGCGAGGGGGAAGGCCAGTGCGAGCGGGAAGGCCGGACGGGACGGCGGCGGACCGCGGCCGGCTGGCGGCTGAGGCGCTCGCCGAGGCGAAGGCGGATGCGCGGGCCAGGGGCGAGATACCCGCCGGCCTGCTGCGTCAGCCCGGATCAAACGCCGTGACCAGCCAGGATGATCCACCGGCTGGGTCCGGACCTGCTCGCGGACGTCCCCGCCGGGAGGATCCGCAGCCGCTGCTGAGCGCCATTGGCGGGCTGCTCGAGGGGCGCGGCTGGCAGCGGCAGGCGGCGATGGGCTCGGTGTTCGGCCGCTGGGCGGACATCGTCGGCCAGGACCTGGCCGCGCATACCACCCCCGATAGCTTCGCTGACGGCGAGCTCGCGGTTCGGGCCGACTCGACCGCCTGGGCCACTCAGCTGCGGCTACTCGCGCCGATGCTGGTCAGGCGGCTCAACGACGAACTCGGCGACGGATCGGTGCGCCGGGTCAAGGTACGCGGTCCGGCGCCTCCCCGCCAGCGCGGCGGCTGGCGCGTCCCCGGCAGCAAGGGCCCAGGTGACACCTACGGCTAAACGACACGTAGTCAACACGGCCGTGGCAATGGGTATTCGCAGCTAAAATGGAATAGCGCACGCATGGCCAGTTCGTGGGGAGCCTGCCGGCCGCCATGACGGGTGCGCTTCTCATGCAGGATGGAGTTTGGTTTGTCCTACGATGCACGCTCGATCACGGTACTCGAGGGGCTTGAGGCTGTCCGCAAGCGCCCAGGCATGTACATCGGCTCGACCGGCGAGCGCGGACTGCATCATCTCGTCTACGAGGTCGTGGACAACGCCGTAGACGAGGCGCTGGCCGGCTACTGCGACACCATCGACGTGACGCTGCTCGCCGACGGCGGGGTGCGGGTGCGGGACAACGGCCGCGGTATTCCCGTGGATGAGCACCCGGTGGAGCACCGGCCCGCGCTTGAGGTCGTGATGACCACCCTGCACGCGGGCGGCAAGTTCGACGGCAAGTCCTACGCCGTGTCCGGCGGCCTGCACGGCGTCGGCGTGTCCGTGGTGAACGCGCTGTCGGCCCGGCTCGACGTGGAGATCCGCCGGGACGGATACGCCTGGTCCCAGTCCTACGAGCGCGGCGCACCGGTAGTCCCGCTCGATCGCGGCGCAGAAAGCGACGAGACCGGCACCACGATCACGTTCTGGCCGGATCCGCAGATCTTCGAGACCACGGAGTGGTCCTTCGAGACGCTGTCCCGGCGGATGCAGGAGATGGCCTTCCTCAACAAGAACCTGGCCATCACCATCACCGACGAGCGCCAAGACGAGCCCCGGGGCGCGGAGTACGTGTACGCCGGGGGGATCGCCGACTTCGTTCGGTATATCAATGCCTCAAAGGAGCCGGTGCACGGTACCGTCATCGACTTCGGGGAGGACGCGGACGGGATCTCGGTTGAGATCGCGATGCAGTGGAGCGCCTCTTACACCCCGTCGGTGCATACCTTCGCGAACACGATCAACACCGCCGAGGGCGGCACCCACGAAGAGGGGTTCCGCGCCGCGCTCACCACGATCGTCAACCGGTACGCCCGCGACCAGAAGCTGCTGCGCGAGAAGGACGACAACCTGACCGGAGACGACATCCGCGAGGGCCTGACCGCCATCGTCCACGTCAAGCTCGCCGAGCCCCAGTTCGAGGGGCAGACCAAGACCAAGCTCGGCAACACCGAGGCGAAGTCGTTCGTGCAGAAGGCCTGCAACGACCACCTGCGGGACTGGTTCGACCGCAACCCGGGCGAAGCCAAGGAGATCATCAACAAGGCCAGCCTGGCGGCCCGGGCCCGGATCGCCGCGCGCCAGGCGCGCGACCTCACCCGCCGTAAGTCGCTGCTCGACTCGACGGCGCTGCCGGGCAAGCTCGCGGATTGCCAGTCCACCGACCCGGCGAAGTCCGAGATCTACGTGGTCGAGGGCGACTCGGCCGGCGGCTCGGCCAAGGGCGGCCGGGATCCCCAGTTCCAGGCCATCCTGCCGATCCGGGGCAAGATCATCAACGTCGAGAAGTCACGAATCGACCGGGTCCTGAAGAACAACGAGGTCCAGGCGATGATCACGGCGCTCGGCGCCGGCATCTACGACGAGTTCGACATCACCAAGCTCAGGTACCACAAGATCATCTTGATGGCGGACGCCGACGTGGACGGGCAGCACATCCGCACGCTGCTGCTCACCCTGCTCTTCCGGTTCATGAAGCCACTGGTCGAAGCCGGGTACGTCTACCTTGCGAACCCCCCGCTTTACAAGGTCAAGTGGGAGGGGCGCGGCAACGACCCGGACTACGTCTTCTCCGATTCCGAGCGAGACCGGGTGATTGCGGCAGGCATCGCGGCCGGGAAGAAGGACCCGCGGCCGCGGGACGGTGTGCAGCGGTTCAAGGGCCTGGGCGAGATGAACCCGAACGAGCTGTGGGAGACCACGATGGACCCGGCGCACCGGATCCTGCTCCAGGTGACCCTCGACGACGCGGCCCAGGCCGACGAGCTGTTCAGCGTGCTGATGGGCGAGGACGTCGAGGCCCGTCGCGCCTTCATCACGCGCAACGCCAAGGACGTCAGGTTCCTGGACATCTGAATCAGGCCGGCCTGTGGCGCCGACTGGTTCCATCGCTTGAGTAGGGATTGCGAAAAGTGACCGAAGTTACCGATGCGCCGCAGAACGGGTTCGACCGTACCGAGCCGGTCGACATCCAGTACGAGATGCAGCGCAGCTACATCGACTACGCGATGTCGGTCATCATCGGCCGGGCCCTGCCCGATGTGCGGGACGGCCTCAAGCCGGTGCACACGCGGATCCTGTACGCGATGTACGACGGCGGGTTCCGTCCCGACCGGGGCTTCTTCAAGTGCTCTCGGGTCGTCGGCGAGGTCATGGGCAACTACCATCCGCACGGCGACAGCGCGATTTACGACGCGCTGGTCCGGATGGCGCAGCCCTGGTCGATGCGGATGCCGCTGATCGACAGCCAGGGCAACTTCGGCTCGCCGGGCAACGACCCGCCCGCGGCCATGCGGTACACCGAGTGCCGCCTCCACCCGCTCGCGATGGAGATGCTGCGGGACATCAACGAGGACACCGTCGACTTCCGGGAGAACTACGACGGCCGCTCGTCCGAGCCAAAGGTGCTGCCGAGCCGGTTCCCCAACCTGCTCATCAACGGCTCCGAGGGCATCGCGGTCGGCATGGCCACCAAGATCCCGCCGCACAACCTGCGCGAGGTGGCGGCCGGGGTCGCGTGGTACCTGGACCACTTCGACGCGTCGGACGAAGAGCTCCTGGACGCCCTGATGGAGCGGATCAAGGGCCCGGACTTCCCCACCCGCGGCCTGATCGTGGGCCGCCGCGGCATCAGGGACGCCTACACCACCGGGCGCGGCTCGATTATCATGCGGGCCGTCGTCGAGGTCGAGGAGGACGCCCGGGGCCGCGCCTGCCTGGTCGTCAAGGAGCTGCCCTACCAGGTCAACCCGGACAACCTGGCGCAGAAGATCGCCGAGCTGGTCAAGGACGGCCGGGTCAGCGGCATCGCCAACATCCAGGACGAGAGCAGCGGCCGCACCGGGCAGCGGCTGGTGATCGTGCTGAAGCGGGACGCCATCGCCAAGGTGGTCCTGAACAACCTGTACAAGCACACCCAGCTGCAGGACACGTTCGGGGCCAACATGCTGGCGCTGGTCGACGAGGTGCCGCGTACCCTGCGCCTGGACCAGATGATCAGGTACTGGGTCACGCACCAGATCGAGGTCATCGTCCGGCGCACCAGGTACCGGCTGCGCAAGGCCCAGGAGCGGATGCACATTGTCTCCGCGCTGATCAAGGCCATCGACCGGATCGACGAGGTCATCGCGCTGATCCGGGCTAGCGCGTCCGCATCCGAGGCCCAGCAATCCCTGATGGGGCTGCTGGAGATCGACGAGATCCAGGCCCGCGCGATCCTGGACATGCAGCTGCGCAAGCTGGCCGCCCTGGAGCGGCAGGAGCTCATCAACGAGCACGACGAGCTCGCAGCCAAGATCGCCGACTACGAGGACATCCTGGCGTCGCCGGAGCGGCAGCGGCGGATCGTCGGGTCGGAGCTGGCCGAGATCGTCACCAAGTTCGGAGACGAGCGGCGGACCGAGATCATCGCCTACGACGGCGAGGTGGCCGACGAGGACCTGATCGCCGAAGAGGACGTCGCGGTCACGATCACCTACGGCGGCTACGCCAAGCGCACCAAGACCGACCTGTACCGGGCCCAGCGGCGCGGCGGCAAGGGCGTCCGCGGCGCCCAGCTGCGCACCGACGACATCGTGGACCACTTCTTCGTGACCACGACCCATCACTGGATCTTGTTCTTCACCAACAAGGGCCGGGTCTACCGGGCCAAGGCCTACGAGCTGCCCGACGCCGGCCGCGACGCCCGCGGCCAGCACGTGGCCAACCTTCTCGCGTTTCAGCCCGACGAGCGGATCGCCGAGGTGCTCGCGCTGCGCGACTACCAGATTGCTCCGTACCTAGTGCTGGCCACCCGCTCCGGCCTGGTGAAGAAGTCCAGGCTGACCGACTTCGACTCGCCGCGGGCCGGCGGCATCATCGCGATCAACCTGCGCGATGACGACGAAGTGATCGGGGCCAGCCTAGTCTCGCCTGATGAGGACCTGCTGCTGGTCAGCAAGGGTGCGCAGGCCATCAAGTTCCATGCCAGCGACGAGTCGCTGCGGCCGATGGGCCGCGCCACCTCCGGCGTCATCGGGATGCGCTTCAACGACGGTGACGAGCTCCTTGGCATGTACGTGGTCAGGGAAGGCGAGGACGTGCTGGTAGCCACCGGAGGCGGGTACGCCAAGCGCACGCCGGCCGACTCCTATCCGGTGCAGGGCCGCGGTGGCCGGGGCGTCGTCACCGCGAAGATCGTCGAGGCCCGCGGCGAGCTGGTCGGCGCGCTGATGGTGCACGCCGACGATGAGATCTTCGCGATAACGTCGGGAGGCGGGGTGATCAGGACCAGGGCCGGGGAAGTCAAACAGTCAGGGCGGCAGACCATGGGAGTCCGGCTGATGAACCTCGCCGCCGGAGACAGCGTGGTCGCGCTGGCCAGGAACGCGGAGTCGCTGGCTGAGGACGATCAAGAACCTTTGGACGAAGAAGACGAAGACCAGGCGACTTCGCCAGGTAACCTCGACCTGACAGAGCTAGCGGACAACGGGGATCTAGCAGGCTCACCGGACGGGGCGGGAGAAGATGAGGAATAATCGGGCGACTGCATGAGATTGGCCGGTCTCCCCGGCCTAGCAGGTCGAAGGCAACGATTTCAGGGCCAGAAGCGTCCAATAAGTAGGGCGGAGTCTTGGCGGGAAAGCCGCCTTCTTCGCATAGATGGTCATATGGGCGCTCGTCCGGAGATAACCTCGTGAGGGTCTGGATCAGAGGGAGGACGGCTTGGACAGGCGCACGAATAGGCCCGAGGGGTCAGGCGGAGCCTCGCCTACCATCGTGACCTCGCGGGTTGGCGGTAACGACGACCTAGATGACGGCAACGGACAGGAAACTCAGCCCGCAGGCATCATGGCAGCAGCACCGCGGCGCACGCCGAAAAAGGCCGCCCAGGCGGATCCCGTCCCGGCGGTACCGGCCAACGGCAACGGTTCTGACCGTAAGGCACGCGGCGCTGCGGCGACAGGCGACGCGCCGGCCGGCGAAGCAGTGACCAACGGAGTAAAGGACGTGTTGCTCCCAGCAGGCTCGACGGAGACGGCGACACCGGGTAGTGCCGACGGCGCCGGAACTGATGGCACCCGGGCTGCGGCCGGCAGTAGCGAGGTCGCCGAGCAGTCCCCCGAGGTTGATCCGTCGCCCACGCCGGCTTCGAGCACACTCTCCTCGAGCACAGTCTCCTCGAGCACGGCCCCGGCGAGCACGGCGCCGTCCAGCTCTGAGGCGCCGATCGTTTCACCCGCCGCGTTCGCCTGGGACATGCCCGATCCGCCGCCGAACTCGCCGTCTTCTCCGGCGCGGTCGTTCCTGCGCGCAGGAACGACCGCGAAGAGCCAGGCTGCTTCCAGGACGCCGGACGCTGCCGTCAGCCCGGGGAAGACCGCTTCCGGCGAGGCTCCGGCCGCATCGCGGAGCGCCCAGAAGAAGGCGGCGTCGAAGCGCTCGGCGCGGCAGGCACATCTGACCGTGGCCCGGGTCGAGCCCTGGTCGGTGATGAAGTTCAGCTTCATCGTGTCGCTGGTCGCCTTTGTCATCTTGTTCGTGGCCGTGAGCGTGCTCTACGGAGCGCTGGCCGGGCTCGGGGTGTTCGACTCGCTTCAGCGGGTCGTGTCGAGCGTTACGTCCAGCCAGAGCTCGGGGGGCGTGAACGCGGCCAAATGGTGGTCGGCTTCCCGGATCCTGGGTTACACGGCCCTGCTCGGCTCGATCAACATCGTGCTGATCACCGCGATGTCCACTATCGGCGCGGTCGTCTACAACCTGACGTCACGGCTGGTCGGCGGGGTGGAAGTGACGCTCCGCGAGACTGAGTAACGCGGCGGGTTGTGAGAACCACGGCACAACCCGCCGCACTGGTACAGTAGGATAATTGTCGCTCCTGTTTCCGCAGGTCAGCCAGTTATACATGGGGTTATAGCTCAGTCGGTTAGAGCGCGTCCCTGATAAGGACGAGGCCCGTGGTTCAAGTCCACGTAACCCCACTCTCTCCCCTCTGACCAGCCAAAACACCCTCCTGGCGCGATTCCGCGCGGAGCACCACGGTATCGGAGTGCGTCCTTCCCGCCACCTGGCCAGCGTGGCGCACCTGCCGGCGGCACGGTCCGGCGGGACGGCTTTGCTAAGCTGCCGTACACCTGCGGCCCACGGAAGCTCGTTCCGCCGCAGGCACGCCGAAGTTGTCGAGTTGGAGGATCCCTCGCTGTGAAGAAGCTAATGGTGCTCGCCGCGCTCGGGCTTGGCGCATTCGCCGTCTGGCGTAAGGTTCAGTCCGACCGCGCCGAACTCGACCTGTGGACCGAGGCCACCGCGGCCGACGAGGACTGACCCGCGACCGGAGGCCATGTCTGAGCGTCGGCCGGGAATCAATCCGGCACCAGGAGGCGAGCCGGTGAGCGATACATCGGCCGTCTCACTGGTGTGCTGTGACGTGCTCGGAGCGGCGGTAGCCGATGGCAGCGTGCTCGAGCGGGCGTTCGCGGAAGCGATCGCCACTCAGGGCCTGGTCACGGGCACCGCGGCCTACACCAGAGCGATGGTGCAGTTTGACCGGACCGTCGGCTGGCCGCCAGCCGACGTCATACGGAGCGTGTTTCCGGCGGATGAGATCCGGGCCCAGGCTGCGAACCTGGCCTTCGAGCGGTCCTTTCAGACGGCCGTGGACCGGTTCGGTGCGCTACCGCTGCCCGGGGCGAACGATGCGCTGGCCAAGCTCGCCGCCGCGGGTATCAAGGTGTGCCTGCTGTCCTGCCTCTCCCGCCCCGCGCTGAGCCTGATCATGGAACGCCTCGACTGGTGGCAGCGCGCGGACCTGGTCCTGTGCGCTAACGATGCAGCCCGGGGTTTCCCCTGGCCTGACCTGATCCTGACCGCCTTCCTGCGACTCGGTCTCGACGACGTGCGGAACGTGGCCGTCGTCACGGCCAGCGCAAGCGGGGTGCTGTCGGCCCGGCGAGCCGGAGCCCGGCTCGTGGTCGGCATGCTCAGCGACGTCGATGACGCGGCCAGGCTGGGCCGGGCCGGAGCGACTCACCTGCTCGCGGATATCGGTGAGCTGCCCGATCTGGTGACGTCCCCGGGCCGGGAGCACGACCATGGGACTCACCACCGTCAGTAACTGACATCGCTTAGCACATGGCAAACTTGAAGCATGCCGGAACTGCCGGAAGTGGAGTCTCTGGCCGCGTTCCTGCGCGGGCACGCGATCGGTCACGCCGTCGCCCGGGCCGACGCGGCCTCGTTCTCGGTGCTGAAAACGTTCGACCCGCCGCTGGCCAGCCTCAGCGGCCAAATGCTCACCGACGTCGGACGGCACGGCAAGTTCCTGGACATCTCCTCGGACCAGGGACTGCACCTGATCATGCACCTGGCCCGGGCGGGCTGGCTGCGCTGGCGTGACGAACAGCCCGCCAACCCGCCCAAGCCGGGCAAGAGCCCGCTGGCGTTCCGGCTGACGCTTGACGACGGTTCCGGGTTCGACCTCACCGAGGCGGGCACCCGCAAGCGCCTCGCCGTCTACCTGGTCCGTGACCCGGCCGAAGTACCCGGGGTGGCCACCCTGGGACCGGACCCGATGGCGGCGGACTTCACCGTGGACACGCTGGCGGCCCTGCTCGCCGGACGCCGGACGCAGGTCAAGGGCGTGCTACGCGATCAGCGGATTATCGCCGGGATCGGCAACGCCTACTCCGACGAGGTGCTGCACGCGGCCAAGATGTCACCGTTCAAGATCGCGGCCAGCATGACACCTGCGGAGGTGGCCACCCTGTACGACGCGATCAAGACAATGCTGGCCGAGGCGGTAGAGCGCTCGGCGGGCCTGGCCGCCGCCGACCTGAAGGGCGAGAAGAAGAGCGGGCTGCGCGTACACGGTAAGGCGGGTCAGGCCTGCCCGGTGTGCGGTGACACCATCCGGGAGGTCTCGTTCGCCGACTCCGCGCTCCAGTACTGCGCGACCTGCCAGACCGGCGGCAAGCCCCTCGCCGACCGCCGCCTCTCCCGCCTGCTCAAGTAGGCCCTCTATCCCGAACGGCCGGCGGTGCTCGCGGCCACGATCGCTCACCCACGGCCGCCGCTCCAGCGGGTACCCTTAGGAGAAATCTCGGGGCTATAGCTCAGCTGGAAGAGCACTTGCTTTGCAAGCAAGGGGTCAGCGGTTCGAGCCCGCTTAGCTCCACAGGTCAGAGGCCTGGTTTGGCTCCGCAGCGTGTCGCCGGGAGCCAAGCCGGGAGCCAAAGTATTACGCTGATGGCAT
>Ga0209839_10000212_pt1 | contig 29383 bp, 22 predicted proteins | sample OrgsoiDNA2013050_FD_185800 | JGI IMG/M metagenome (GOLD analysis project Ga0209839, IMG submission 185800) | Permafrost soil microbial communities from the Arctic, to analyse light accelerated degradation of dissolved organic matter (DOM) -... | ecosystem: Environmental > Terrestrial > Soil >... | reverse complement strand
AGACGACGGGCGGCGTGCGGACGACCGCGATCGGCTCAGCGAGGTCCAGGCCGAGCTGGGCGAGGATGCCCTCGTCGGGCTCGAAGTCGGCCAGGTAGTACTCCTCCTTGAGACCCGGGTAGGAGTGGATCTTCCGGCGCGCGCCGTACCGGGCCAGGCGCTCGGGCGGGATCGCGTCGGGGACCACCACCGCCTGGGCCAGGCGGCAGTTGACGTTGTGCTGCACGGTCGCCCACTCGTAGTCGAACGTCGTCGAGCAGGGGATGCGCAGCAGCGCCGCGGCCACTGTGATGTCATTGGACCCGTGGCCGATGGCGAGGTCGAAGCGCCGCGGCCGCGCCCACCGGGTCAGCGCCACCGAGCGGTCGGCCAGGCCCCTCGCCTTGGCCGCCAGCCCGCCGCCGCGGTGACGTCCGATGGTCGTGTGCGCGATCCCGAAGCGCTCGCACAGACCCAGTGTCTGAGCAAAGTCGCGCGCGGTGACCTCGACCTCGTGCCCCTGCCCGCGGAGCTTGTCGATCACCGGCCGCAGCACGAGCACGTGCGGCGAGTTCGTGAAGTCGACCCAGACCTTCACCGCTGCCCGGTGGCGGCGGCGGCGGCGGCCACGACCTCCCGCACCTGGTCGCTGCTCAGCACCGGGCTCATCGGCAGCGCGATGTTGGTCCGGGCGAGCTCATCGGTCGCGGGCAGCTCGGCCGCCCGCGCCGCAAACGAGGCCATCGCGGGCTGGCGGTGGACGGGTGTCCGGTAGTACCCCCGGGCCCGCACGCCCCGCTCCGCCAGGCCGGCCAGGACGGCGTCGGCTTCCGGGTGAGTGACCACGTACAGGTGCCACGCCGGTTCGGCATCGGCCGGAACCGCGGGCAATCCGCAATACGTGCCCAGGCCCTGCTCCGCATACCCGCAGGCGGCTGCCCGGCGTCCGGCCGCCCAGCCGTCGAGCTCGACCAGGAACAGGCGCAGGACCGCAGCCTGGATCTCGTCGAGGCGCGAGTTGTAGCCGATCTCCACGAACGTGGACTTATCCCGCGAGCCGTGAAAGCGCAGGGTCCGCGCGAGCTCGGCCACGTCGTCGTCGTCGGTCGCGATCGCCCCGCCATCGCCGAGCGCTCCCAGGTTCTTGGAGGGGTAGAACGAGAATGTGGCCGCGTCGCCCAGCGCGCCCGCCCGGCGGCCGCCGAGGCTTGCCCCCGCCGCCTGCGCCGCATCCTCGAGCACCGGTAGCCCGAGCTCGCGCAGCTCGGGCACCGGCGCCGGGCAGCCGAACAGATCGACCGCCACGATCGCCTTGGTGCGAGAGGTGAGCACCGCACGCACGGTGTCCGGGGTGATGTTGCGCGTGGCCGGATCGACGTCGCAGAACACGGGTGTCGCGCCTGCGGTGGCTGCCGCTTCGGCCGTCGCATAGAAGGTCAGCGACGGCACGACCACCTCGTCCCCGGGCCGGATCCCGAGCGCGCGCAGCGCGATCGTGATCGCATCGGTCCCGTTCCCGACGCCGACCACGTGACGGACGCCGAGATAGGCGGCGAACTCCTGCTCGAAGGCGGCAACTTCGGAGCCGAGAATGAAGACCCCGCGTGCCATCACCTCGGCGATGCGCGCCTCGATTGCGGCGCGGAGCGGGCGCAGCGGCGTCACGGTGTCGAACAGAGGTACGGCCATCGGTCCGCGAACCCTACTGGCGTGCCGCTACCCTTGACCGCCGTGTTGCTGCCCCTGGCCTCTGTCACCGACTCGCTGGTCACCCTGGCCACGCACATCATCCGAGATCTCGGGCTCGCCGGCGTGTTCCTGCTGACCCTGACTTCGGCGACGATCGGGCTGCCCGGATCCGAGCCGACGATGCTGTTCGCCGGGTTCAACGTCTACGACGGCCACCTCACGCTCATCGGGATCATCGTCGCCGGCGTGATCGGGGACGTCGGCGGCGCCTGCGTCGCCTACGCGATCGGCTACTTCGGGCGGATCGAGGTGCTCGAGCGCCAGGGCAGCAAGCTGCACATGAGCAAGCGACGCCTGGACCGGGCGCACAGCTGGTTTGAGCGCTACGGCGACCCGGTGATCTTCTTCTCCAGGCTGATCCCGGTCGTCCGAGCCGCATTCCCGTATGCCGCCGGAGTGGCCGAGATGCCATTCGCCCGCTTCTTCACCCTGTGCACCCTCGGCTCGATCGTGTGGATCACGGCCCTGGGCGTGCTGGGACGCGAGGTGGGCGGCAACTGGCAGACCTGGCGCCACCACCTGGAATACGTCGACTACCTCGGCGCTGCGATCCTGATCGGCCTGATCGTGTACCTGGTCGTCCGCCGCACGCGAGGTGGCGGTGGCGGGCCCGCCGCGGACGTACCGCCGGCGGATGTCGTCTCCGACTAGCCCGGCCGGCCCACAGCTGTCGCTCGGGCACGCGCTCGCGCTGGGCGCCCTCCATGGACCTGCGGAGCTGCTGCCGATCTCCTCGTCGGGCCACATCACGCTGATTCCCTGGCTGCTCGAGTGGCGCTACTCCGAGCTCGATTCCGAGCTGCGCAAGTCCTTCGAGGTGGCACTTCACGCGGGAACGGCGGCGGCGCTGCTGATCACCCTCCGCGACGAGGTGGCCGACACCCTGGTCGGGATGAGCCTGCACCGGCTGGCCTTCATCGCCCTCTCGTTTGCGCCTCCGGCCGCGGTCGGCTACACGCTCGAGCGCCCGATCGAGCGCCGGCTCGGAACGCCGCTGACGATTGCCGCCGGGCTGATGGCCGGCTCGGTGGTGATGGCCCTCAGCGACCGCAAGCCGCAGAGCCGAACGACAGAGGAGGCGACCCTGGCCGACGCGCTGTGGCTGGGGGCGGCGCAGGCCTGCGCGCTGATCCCCGGGGTGTCGCGCAACGGAGCGACGCTCGCTGCCGCCCGCCTGCGCCGCTTCACCCGCGCGGACGCCAACCGCCTCTCGCGCCACGTCGCGCTGCCGGTGATCGCGGGCGCGACGGTGCTCAAGACGGTGCGTCTGCGGCGCCGGGGCTTGCCACCGGGGGCAGCGCTGCCGTTCGCGGCCGGCGCGACCGCCTCGTTCGCGTCGACGCTCGGCTCGACGTGGCTGATCCGGCAGGTCGAGCGCGACCGTTCCCTGCTCCCCTATGCGCTCTACCGGGTGGCGCTCGCATCGCTGGTGCTAGCGCGGATGTCCCGATCCGGTGGTTAGGCGACAATGCGCCCGTGAGCGACGCGTACGCAGCCGCCGGCGTGGACATGGCCCAGGCCGACCGCGGGGTCAGCGCGCTGGTCGACGTGCTGCGGACGATCGATACCGGGCGCGCGCCGCTGTCGGTCCCGCTCCCGGGCCACTACGCCAGCGTGATGCGGATCGCACCGGGACTCGGGGTGGCGCTGGCCACCGACAGCGTCGGCTCCAAGGTGATCGTGGCCGAGCAGGCCGGCCGGTTCGACACGATCGGGATCGACTGCGTGGCCATGAACGTGAACGACCTGATCTGCGTCGGCGCCGAGCCGATCGCGGTGCTCGACTATCTCGCCGTCGAGCGGGCCGACCCCGACCTGCTGGTGGCCCTGGCCCAGGGTCTCAAGGCGGGAGCCGAGCAGGCGGGCGTGGAGATCCCCGGCGGAGAGGTGTGCCAGCTTCCCGAGGTGATCCGCGGGCATCCCTCCCCCTACGGCTTCGATCTCGTGGGCTCGGCCTTCGGAACCGTGGCGCTGGCCCGAATCGTCGACGGCCGCGCCTGCCGGCCGGGCGATGCCCTGATCGGGCTCCCGTCGTCCGGAGTGCACGCCAACGGCCTCACGCTCGCCCGGCGGGCGCTGCTCGAGGACGGCGCCCTGGGGCTGGACGCGCGCCCCGCGGAGCTCGGAGGAGCGGACGTCGCCGACGCGCTGCTTGAGCCGACAGTGATCTACGTACGGGCCATCCTGGAGCTCCTCGCCAGTGACATTCCGGTCCACGGCCTGGCGCACATCACCGGAGGCGGCATGCTCAACCTGCTGCGGATCGGGTCCGGCGTCGGGTACGAGATCGACTGCCCGCTGCCGGTGCCCTCGGTGTTCAAGCTGATCGCCGAGCTCGGTGTCGTCGTCGCCGCGGAGATGTGGGAGGTGTTCAATATGGGCTGCGGCTTCTGCGCCACCGTGCCCTCCGATCGCGCCGCCGACGCCGTGGCGCTGCTCGGCGCCCACCATCCCGGCACCGCCCAGATCGGGCGGCTCACCAATCGCGCCGGCACCGTGGCCATGCCCGGACTCGGGTTGGTCGGTGACTCGAGAGGGTTGCGGGCGGGGTAGGGCCGGCGGGCGGTCCCTTGTGACTACGCGTACGGCACGAACCCCGGCAGCTCGAAGATCACCCGGGCCCCGCCGGCCGGGGCCCGCTCGACGCGGATCGAGCCTCCGTGGGCCTCGACGATCGCCTTCGCGATGGCGAGCCCGAGGCCGGCTCCGCCTGCGGAGCGGGCGCGGGCGCGATCGGCGCGATGGAAGCGATCGAACACGAGCTCCCACTCGGCCTCGGGGATGCCGGGACCGTCGTCCTCGACGGAGATCTGGAGCCGGTCTCCGTGAGCCTTGGCGACGATCCGCACCAGGCCACCCGGGCGCGTGTGCGCGATGGCGTTCCGAGCCAGGTTGCGGATCACCTGCGCAGTGCGATCGGGATCCGCCAGGATCGTCCCGTGCGGGAGGGGCCCGAGCTCGAAGTGGCGGTCCGCGGTGGGAACGAGCGCGTGGAACAGCTCGAGCAGGAACGGCTCGACATCGATCTCCTCGGGCCGCACCAGGTGGCCCTCATCGGAGCGTGCGAGCAGCAGCAGGTCCTCGACCAGGCGCTCCATGCGCTCGGTCTCGGTTCGCACCAGGCGGCCGACTCGCTCGACGTCCTCGGCCGTCGGCTGATCCTGGCGGGCCATCACCTCGAGCTGCCCGCGAATCGCCGTCAGCGGCGTGCGCAGCTCGTGCGAGGCGTCGGCGACGAAGCCGCGCTGGCGCGCAAACGCATCCTCGAGCCGGTCGAGCATGTGGTCGAAGGAGTCGGCCAGCACTCTCACCTCCCGCGGGGAGCCGTTGATCGCCATCCGGTGTGACAGGTCGCCGGCGTCCACGTCGGCCGCTGTGCGCGCCATCCGGCGCAACGGGCGGGACACGCCACTGGCCAGCGCATAACCGGCCACCAGCGAAGCGAGCAGCGCGAGCAGACCGGCCAGCAGGAATGTGCGGCTGACGCCGTGCTGGGCCCGGCGGACGGCGTCGAGTGACTCCCCGACGCCGACGTCGGCCACCACCCGGCCGCCGCGAATGACCCGCTTCACGAGCAGGCGCACGTCGCCGGCGTCGACGAGATCGACGGTGTGGAAGCCGGGCGGCGCCGTGCGCACCCGGGCAGCGGCGGAGCGCTCGCGCTCCTGAGTCGCGCTCGTCTCGAGCTCGGTCAGCGGATCGTTGGAGATGCCCAGCAGCTCCGGTTCGTTGCTGATCGTCGCGCCGCCGACGACCCGGGCCAGGAACAGCCTGGCGGACGCGCCGAACGACGGCTGGCGAGCGAGATAGGCCCGCACTTCGGCCTCAACCTGCGCCGGCTTGGTGGCGCTCGCGGGGATGCCGTCGTGGATGAAGGCCGCTGTGTCCTGTCGCAGGTCCTGATCGATCTCGCCCCTGACCTCGGCGCCCGTCCCGCGGTAGGTGACCACGAACGTCGCCGCGAGCGCGACGGCGACGATGAGTCCCAGGGCGATCGTCAGCCGCGCTCGGAGCCCGAGGCGCTCACTCAGGGTTCGCAGCCGGGTCACGATCGCGGAGGCGATATCCGACCGATCGGACCGTCTCGATCGGCGCGGGCCGGTCCGCGCGGGCCAGCTTGCGGCGCAGGTACCCGACGTAGACCTCGACCACATTGGTCCCGGGATCGAAGTTGTAGCCCCACACCGCGCTGAGGATCCGCTCTCGGGTCAGCGCCTGGCCTGGGTGGCGCATGAAGTAGGCGAGAAGCTCGAACTCCCGCGAGGACAGCCGGACCTCCTCTCCGTCGCGCATCGCCAGCCTGCGGACGAGGTCAAGCTCGATCCCAGCCGCCTGCAGCTTGGTCGCGTCGTGCTGGCCGGGGGTGCGCAGATGCGCTCGCACCCGCGCTGCCAGCTCCTCGAATGAGAACGGCTTGACCAGGTAGTCGGTGGCTCCCGCGTCGAGACCGGCCACGCGGTCGTCGATCTCGGCCCGCGCGCTCAGCACGATCACCGGCAGGGTCGGCTTGCGGCCACGGACCGCGGCGAGGACCTCGAGGCCGTCGCGGCCGGGCAGCATCAGGTCGAGAATGACGAGATCGACGGGCTCCTGGAGCGCCCGGCGCTCGCCTTCGATCCCGTCGGGGGCGCACACGACCTCGAACCCCTCGGACTGCAGACCCCGCTGAACGAAGTCGGCGATCGCGGGCTCATCTTCGACGACCAGAACTCTCATGGGTCCGAGGCATCGTAGGGAGTGGCTCCGATGACAGGTCTCTGATGCCGTCCGGCGGAGCGCTCTCGCCTCCGCTCGGGCTTTCGCGCCCGAAGAAATCGGTGCATAGGGATGTGTACGACCTCCATGTGCCGCAAAATAGGCTGCACCACATGAGCACGCTCCTCGGCACGACGCTGAACGGCCGCTACCGGCTGGAGGCGCGGATCGGTTCCGGCGGGATGTCGACCGTCTACCGGGCGCTCGATGAGACGCTTCAGCGCCAGGTGGCGATCAAGCTGATGAACCGCGAGATCGCCAGCGATTCCGACCAGCTCGAGCGCTTTCGCCGGGAGGCTCGGGCGGTGGCCCAGCTGTCGCATCCGCACGTCGTGGGCGTGATCGACGCCGGCGAGGACGAGGGCCGGCCGTACATCGTGTTCGAATACGTCGAGGGAGAGACGCTGAAGGAGCGGATCCGCCGCCTCGGCCGGCTGCCGATCGCCGAGGCCGTCGCGTACACGATCGAGATCGCGCGCGCGCTGGGCGCCGCGCATGCTCGCCACATCGTGCACCGGGACGTCAAGCCACAGAACGTGCTGATCGACGAGGAGGGCTCCGCGAAGGTAACGGACTTCGGAATCGCCCGGACGCTCGACGAGGAGGGACTGACGGCGGACGGGCGAGTGCTCGGGACCACCGACTACGTCTCGCCCGAGCAGGCATTGGGCCAGTACGTCAATGGCCAGTCGGACCTCTACTCGCTCGGCGTGGTGCTGTACGAGATGCTGACCGGCGAGGTCCCGTTCAAGGGCGAGAACCAGGTCGCGGTGGCGATGAAGCACGTCCGCGAGGTGCTTCCCGATGTGCAGGCGAAGCGTCCCGAGCTCTCAGCCGCGCTGGCGGCCGTGGTTGACCGCGCCACCGCCAAGCGCCAGGAGGACCGCTACGCCGACGACGCCGAATTCATCGCTGACCTCGAGGACGTGCTGGCGATCGAGACCGCGCGCGCCGGAAGCGCGAGCGGTGAAGTCACGACTGTCCTGCGCACGCTGCCGTCCAGCACGCAGCGCCGGGTGCCGTTCCGGCTCAGGCATCGGGCGCTGACGGTGATCCTGCTCGTGGCGCTGGTGGCGGGATTAGCCGGCGGCGCCGTGTGGCTCGCGACGCGTACGCACCACGGCACCGGGCACCTGGCCGCGCCGGCGCCCGCCCGGACCGTGGCCGTGAGCCTGTGCCAGACCTGCGCGCACGACTACGACCCGCTGGGCGATCATGTCGAGAACCCCGGCGGTGTGAACAACGTCGTCGACCGCGACCTCAGCACGTACTGGCAAACCGAGACCTACTACAGCGGCAAGCTGGGCAACAAGCCGGGCGTCGGTGTCTACCTGGATGCCTCCCCGGGAACGAGGGCGACCAGGATCGAGATCGACACCCCGACTCCCGGCTGGAACGCCGAGATCTACGCCCGGAACACACCGCCCCCGCGCATCCTGCCCACCGGAGGCTGGCCCGACGGCTGGACCAAGGTCGGCGCTCGGAGCAACGTCGCCGGCAAGTCGGTGGTCGCGCTGAGCACCCGCACCAAGTACGACTACTACCTGGTCTGGGTCACCCAGCTTCCGCCGCAGGGCCAGTTCGTCAGGATCTCGGAGCTGACGCTCTACGCATACTCGTAGAACCCGCGACCCGACGTACGCCCCAGCCGCCCGGAGGCGACCATGCGCTTGCGCAACGGGGGCGGCGCGTACTCGTCGCGCTTGAATTCCTCGTACAGCGAGTTGCAGACGTGAGCTTGATCCCCGAAGCAGCACCTATCCGAAGCTCGGCCTATCGGGCGCGTCAGTACGCGTGACGGTGATCTTCCTCGAAGCGCTCGAGAGCAAGGTGTACGAGCAGATCCAGGACCTCGGCGTACGGAAGCCCACTGGCCTCGAACAACTTGCCGAACACGCTCGTGCGGGTGAACCCGGGCATCGTGTTGAGCTCGTTGACCAGCACCTCATCGCCCTCGACGAAGAAGTCGACCCGTGCCAGCCCGGAGCATCCGGCCCGCTTGAACGTACTCACCGCCAGCGCCCGCACGCGCTCGCGAATCGGCTCGGGAATCCGTGCCGGGACCACCAGCTCCATGCCTCCGGCCGTGTACTTGGCCTCGTAGTCGTACCAGCCGCCGGCCGGGCCGGTCAGCACGATCTCCCCCGGCTGAGAGGCAACCGGGTCGTGGTTGCCGATCACCGAGCACTCGATCTCGAGCCCCGTGGCCCCCGCTTCGACGATCACCAGCGGGTCGTGCTCGAATGCGGTCGCGAGCGCCGGTCGCAGCTCTCCGGGCTCGAGGACGCGCACGATGCCCACCGAGGAGCCGAGACGGCAGGGCTTGACGAAGACCGGTCGCCCGAGCTCGGCCAGCCCGGCCAGGACGAAATCCGGATCGGCGCGCAGCTGCTCCTCGCGCACCGCTCGATAGCCGACCTGGGGGACGCCGGCCTGTCCCATCAGGTCCTTGAACAGCACCTTGTCCATGCACAGGGCCGAGGCCAGGACTCCAGCTCCCACGTAGGGGACCTCGAGACACTCCAGCAGGCCCTGGACCGTCCCGTCCTCTCCGAACGGACCGTGCAGGACCGGAAACACGACCTCGGCGCCGTCGAGGCCTCGCCCGGGCGTAACCGTGATCTCGGCTCCGTCCCGCCGCCAGACCCCGTCGCGGCCGATCTCGATCGCGAAGGGCCGGTGGCCCGCCGCGTCCAACCCGACCAGGACCGATGCCGCAGACGCGAGCGAGACCTCGTGCTCCGATGAGCGCCCTCCACCGAGCACGGCTACGCGCCGGCCGGTCATGTGGTGGTCGTCGGAGGCGGCGTCGTTGGCGTGGTGGTGGTGGTGGTCTGCTTGAAGTGGCCGACGACGATCGTGACCGTGCTGCCCTTCTTGACCGTCTGACCCGAGACCGGACTCTGGGAGAGCACGATGCCGTCCTCGTTCTGCTTGCTCGTGTCGATCGTCTTCTGCGTGACCTTGAAGCCGGCCCCCGTCAGCGTGCCCGTTGCAGACGCCGCCGTGCTGCCCTTCACATCGGGCACGGTCGCGGTGCTCGGCGCCGTGGCGATCACGATGTTGACGGTCGAGTTCGGCTTCACGTTCGAGCCGCCGCTGGGGCTCTGGCTGATCACGTTGCCCGGCGTCACAGTGCTCGATTCCTGCGAGGTCGAGGTGACCGTGAACCCGGCGCCCTGCAGCGTCGAGCTCGCCGTGGCTTGGCTCTGACCGGTCACGTCGGGAACGGGAACGGACGCCGGACCCGAGGAGACGAACAGCGTCACCGAGCTCCCGACCGGGAGCGACTGGCCCGACTGAGGATCAGTGCGCGTGGCCTCGCCCGGCGGAACCGTCGCAGACGCCTCGGTGATCGTCCGGCCGACCTTCAGGCGCTGCTGCTTGAGCTCCCGCTTGGCCTGCTGCTCGGTCAGCCCGGCGACCGACGGTACGCTGACCGAGCCGGGGCCGTTGGACACGGTCAGGCTCACGGTCGAGCCGACGTCGGCCTTGAGGCCGGCGGCCGGATCCTGAGCGATCACCGTCCCCGCGGAATGGTTGTCCTGGACGTAGAGCACGGCGATCGAGAAGCCGTCGTTCTGGAGCACGGTGCGCGCATCGTTGAGCGGCAGCGGAACCACGGTCGGGACGACCGCCTTGGCGGGCCGCGTGAGCAGGTACGCCGCGACGCCGGCGCCGGCCAGCAGCGCCACCGCCAGCGCGATCCACAGCCACGTGCTCCTCCGCTTTCGGTCCTCGGACACAGGCTCTTCGCCCTCGTCGGGAAGGACCGCGTCCTCGGGCCACGGCTGTGGCGCGGCTTCTGGCACGACCCCGGCGGACGCCGCGATGGCCGGGTACTCGGCCGCGACCCCCGCCGCGATCCCGAGCGCCGTCAGCTCGGCGGTCCGCTGACCCTTGGCCCCGGCCACGATCTGAGCCCGCACCTCCTCGAGCACCGAGATCAGCTGGTCGGCGTCGGCCGGGCGACGGGCGCGATCCTTGTCGAGCGTCCACAGCACGACCCGCTCGAGCTCAGCCGGCACCGCCGGGGTGATCGCGCTGGGAGGCACCGGCGGCTCGGAGACGTGCTTGAGGGCAATCGTCACGGCTGCCTCGGCATCGAAGGGCACCCGGCCGGTGAGCAGCTCGTACAGCACCACCCCGATCGAGTACAGGTCCGATCCCGCGCTGACCACGTGGCCCTGGGCCTGCTCCGGGGAGAGATATTGGGCCGTGCCCATGATCGACCCCGTCTCGGTCATGTCCGAGGCGCCAGCGCGCGCGATCCCGAAGTCGGTGACCTTGGCGTGATCGCTGTCATCGACGATCACGTTGTGCGGCTTCAGGTCGCGATGGATGATGCCCCGGCGGTGGGCGAACCGAGCGGCCTTGAGGATCTCCACGGTGATGTCGATCGCCCGTACCGGATCGAGCGGGGCCTCTTCGCGAATCAGCTGCTTGAGGGTGCGGCCGGGCAGGTACTCCATCGCGATGTAGTACGTCCCGTCGAACTCGCCGCGGTCGTAGACGCTGACGACGTTGGGGTGCTGCAGCCCCGCCGCCGCCTGGGCCTCCCGGCGGAAGCGCTCCACGAACCCCGGGTCCTCGGCGAAGCGGCGGTGCAGGAGCTTCAGGGCCACCTTGCGGCCGAGCTGATGGTCCTCGGCCAGGAACACGTCGGCCATACCCCCCGATCCGAGGCGCGAGAGCACCTTGTAGCGATCGTCGACGAGCGTCCCGGGAGCGATCTCGGTCATTTGCCCTCCGCCAGCAGCGTCTGCATGACCGCCTTGGCGATCGGGGCGGCGACCGTGCCACCGAAGCCGCCCTGAGTGCGCTCGACCGTGACCGCGATCGCCACCTGGGGATTCTGTACCGGTGCGAAGGCGATGAACCATGGCTGCGTCACGTTGGCGCCGGCGACCCCGACCGACGCGGTCCCGGTCTTGCCGGCGACCGTGATCCCGGTCAGGGCGGCGGCGGTCCCGGTGCCCTCCTGGACCACGTGGGTCATCATCTGACCGACGGCCTGTGCGGTCGACGGCTTCATCACCTGGGCGTAGGTAGAGGGCTTGATCGTTTGGGCCGTGCGCCCGTCCTGGTCGACGACGCGGGAGGTGAGGTGCGGGACCATGAGCTTGCCGTTGTTGGCCACGGCCGAGGCCACCATGGCCATCTGCAGCGGGGTGACCTGGAGTCCACCCTGGCCGATACCGATGCGGCCGATGTCCTCGTTCGGGCTCCCGGGGGCATATGGACGGCCGTTGGGGGCGTAAGGGCGGCTGGCGTTCAGCTCATCCGGCGGGTAGTCGAGCGGCGGCTTCGAGTAGAAGCCGAAGCGCCGCATGTAGTCGGTCATCGTCTGGCGCCCGACCGTCTCGGCAACCTGAGCCCAGACGGTGTTGACCGAGAACGTTAGTGCGGTCGTCAGGTCGATGGTCCCGAAGCTCTGGTTGCCGTCATTGGACAGCGGAACTCCGGAGATCGTCACCGGTGAGTTGCCGTTCACCGTCGAGCTGGGGGTGAATTTGCCGCTGTCGATCGCCGCCACCGCGGTGAGCACCTTGAACGTCGAGCCCGGCGGGTAGCCGGCCTGGGTCGAGCGGTTGAAGGTCGAGGTGGTCGGGCCGGTCGCATCGGGCCGGTTGTCGTCATAGCTCGGGAGTGCCGCCATCACCAGCACGGCCCCGGTGCGCGGGTTGAGCGCCACGACCGAGCCCTTGGGGGAGCCGATCTGGGACGCCGACTGCAGCTGCACCGTCGCCACCTGCTGCGCTTTCGGGTCGAGCGTCGTGTCTACGTCGTCACCGACGCGCTGCGAGCCGCCGAGCTGGCCGAAGACGGAGCCCAGGCCCGTCTGCAGGCCGCGCAGCTCCGGGCCGCGCGAGCGCTCCAGTCCGGCGCTGCGACCGAATTCGACGATCGCATAGCCGACGGGTTGCGCGAACAGCGAGCGGGTCGGATAGAAGCGCGTCCAGATCTGCCCCGGGGCGGGCACCGAACGGGCGAGGACCGTTCCGTCGTCGGCGATGATCTGGCCTCGCTTGATGCGCTGCTCGTCGATCAGCGTACGGCGGTTGAGCTGGTTGTTGTTGAGCGACGATGCCTCGAACACCGTCCAGCGGCTGGTCCAGCCGATCAGCAGCGCGAACAGCACCACGATCAGCCCGAACAGGCGAATGATCGGGCCGCTCATGTCGCCTGCCGGGCGCGATCGGAGATGAGCAGGAGCAGCGCCAGCAGCACGAAGTTGGCCACGATCGAGGAGCCGCCATACGAGATGAACGGGAGCGTCACACCGGTCAGCGGGATCACCCGAGTCACGCCGCCGACGATCACGAACACCTGCAGGGCGAACACCGCGCTCAGGCCCGCCGCCAGCAGGGTCGAGAACGAGTCGCGGGCGAGCAGGGCGGTCTTGAAGCCACGCGCCACGAACAGCAGGTAGGTGAGGATCACCGCCACGCCACCGAACAGCCCCAGCTCGTCCGTGATGACCGCATAGATCATGTCGGTCTGCGGCGCCGGCAGCAGATAGGCCACCGGATGGCTCCCGGGCACGGTGAGCGTCGCCTGGCCGAAGCCCTGTCCGAACATCCCTCCGGCGGCCTGGGCGAACATCGAGTTGGCGACCTGGAAACTGCCGCCCGGGCGCGCGTACAGGGTCGGATCGAGCGGATGCAACCACGCCTCGACCCGGTCGTGGACGTGAGGGATGTGGGTTCCCAGGTACCAGGCCCCGAGACCGAACGCCAGCAGGCCCACGACGACGAACGACAACCGATCGGTCGCGACATAGAGCACCGCGAGCAGGCCGCCATAGAACATCAGCGACGAGCCGATGTCGTGCAACGTGATCAGGATCAGCATCCCGATGCCCCAGATCACGACCACGGGCCCGAAGTGCTTGAGCGGCGGAATCGTGACGCCGAGGATCCTTCGCGCCCCCATCACCATGACCTGGCGCGTGTCTCGCAGGTAGCTGGCCAGGAAGACGACGAAGCCGATCTTGGCGAACTCGGTGGGCTGGAACACGAACACTCCCGGGATCCGCACGCCCAGATAGGCCCCGTTGGCCTGGTATCCGATCCCGGGCAGGCGGGGCAACAGCAGCAGGCCAAGCGAGACGAAGGCGATGATGTACCGGTACTGCTCAAGCTTGCGGTAGTCCCGGAAGACGATGACCGTGACCGCGAACAGAACCAGGCCGAGTACGAACCACTGGGCCTGCTGGCGGGCGTCGGTGGCGCTGATCCGGTAGACCATCACGATCCCGAAGCTCGCCAGCAGCGCCACCAGGGGAAACATGTAGGGATCCGCGTGCGGCAGCGTGATGCGGATGAAGACGTGCCCGGCGACGCACAGGCCGAGGAAGATCGCCCCGTAGGTGAGCGACACGTTCGAGAGCACGTTCGAGCGCTGAATGAAGACGCCCGCAAAACCGGCGGTGACCAGCAGCGAGGCCGGGATCAGGCCGAGCAGCTCACGGTTGCGCGCGCTCATCCGCGGACCCTCACCTCGACACCTGGCCGAGCTCGAGCGCCTTGACCAAGTTCGAGGCGTCCGATTGCGAGCGCAGGTGATGGTTGAGCAGCTGGCTGCGGCGATCGCCCGGGACGGCGGACACCGGGACGCCGGACACGTAGTAGCTCTCGTAGAGCTTGATCCCGGCCGGTAGATCGTAGGGCAGGCCGCGGTAGATGGTCACGACCCCCTGCGAGTTGGTACCCACGAAGAACAGCTGCCGACTGGCCAGCCAGCCGCCGCCGCCGAGCAGGAACAGGACAATCAGCGTCGACACCGCGGCCGCCACCGGTTTCCAATGGCGGCGGCGGCCGGTGGCCGGTGCGGACGGCGGAGGACCTTGCGTGCGGGCCAGGCGAGGCCGCCGGCGTCGCCGCGCCTCTGCCGCAGACGCGGCAGCGGCAGCGGCGGGCGCCGCGGGCGGGGTGCCGGCGGACGAGGTGGCGGTGTTCGCCGGGGCGGGTGTTCGCTGCGCGACGGCGCCACCGGCGACCTGCGGCGCCGTGATGCCGACCAGGGTCGGTTGATCGACGGCTGCGTCGGGGCCCACCTCTTCGAGCCGGAAGAGGACGACGGTGATGTTGTCGCGACCCCCGGCGTCGTTGGCCTCGTCGATCAGTCCCTGCGCCGCTTCCTCGAGCCCCGTGGAGCGAGCCAGGACCTCGGCGACCCGCTCGTCGGAGATCATCGACGTCAATCCGTCGCTGCACAGCAGGACGATGTCGCCGGCCCGCAGCGGGTAGGTCCAGGTATCGACCGCGACGTCGGCCTCGGGCCCGAGTGCCCGGGTAATGATCGAGCGCTGTGGATGCTCGGCGGCCTGCTCCTCGGTCAGCTTGCCGCGGCGCACGAGCTCGTCGACCAGTGAATGGTCCTGCGTCAGGCGCTCGAGCGCCCCGTCGCGGAACAGGTACGCGCGACTGTCGCCGACATGGGCGATGGACAGGTCGTCGCGGTCGACATACGCCGCCGTCAGCGTCGTCCCCATGCCCGCGCGCTCCGGCTCGGTGCGGGACAGCTCGTGGATGCGCTTGTTGGCCTCGCGCGCGCGGCTGGCCAGCCGCTCCTCGGGGCTACCGTCCTCGGGCAGGCCCTGCTCGAACGTCTCCACCGCGATCCGTGAGGCCACCTCGCCGGCCTGCGCCCCACCCATTCCGTCCGCGACCACGAACACGGGGGAGCGCGCATAGGCGGAGTCCTCGTTGTCCCGGCGCTGAAGGCCGGTGTCGGTCTTGGCGACTGTCTCTGCGGCGCGGAGCATCGTGAATCGTTACTGCAGGTAGGAGAACTCGCTGTCGCCGATCCGGATGCGGTCGCCGCTGTGCAGCGGCTGGGGTCCGGTGAGCGGCTGTTCGTTGAGGTAGGTGCCGTTGGTGGAGCCGAGATCCTCAATCACGATCACGTGTCCTTGCCGAGAGATACGCGCGTGACGCGATGAGGCAAACGGATCCTCGAGCTGGATCTCGACATCCCCCCTGCCGAGAGTAGCGCCGTCGCTGAGGTCGTAGGCCACTCCCGGTTCGTGGCCGAGCGCGCGGTCGACCATCAGCCGTGGTTCGAACGCGTCGTCGAGCTCGCCGAGCCCCGAGGCCGCCGAGTACATCCCGGTCGCGTCCGCCGCAGGGGCTTCATCGGAGACGACCACCCCGCCGCGCCCGCGCCGCAGGTCCTTGAGGGCACTGCGCACGACCCACAGCAGGAACAGATACAGGACGGCGAGAAAGCCGAACTTGAGACCAACGGAGACGGGCTCGAGCATCGCGTGACACCTCGCCGCTATTCCAGCTCGAACTTCATGACCGAAGTGCCGAGCTCGATCTCGTCACCCGGCTTGACGACCTGCGGACCCTCGATCCTGCGTCCGTTGAGACTGACGCCGTTGGTCGATCCGAGGTCGTTGACCACCCAGGAACCGCCGCGGGGCCGCACCTCGGCATGCTGGCGCGACACGTTCGGATCGCTCAGGACGACATCGCACTGGCGACTGCGCCCGATCGTGGCCCCGGCGGAGCCCACGACAAGCCGCTTCCCCTCGACCAGCAGCAGCGCGGTCTCGTTGCGCACCCGGGCCCGCTCCTCGAGCGGCTCGGCGACCCGATCGGCGCTCGAGTAGATCATCGTGCGCCCGGACTCCTCGGCCTGAGCCTCCTGGCCGGGCGCCTCGGCCGGGCGGACGATCCGCGTCTGGATGCCGAACTCGCCGAGCCCCAGGCGCCCGTCGGTCTCGAACTCGATCACCGGGCGCGAGAGCATCGCCAGGCGCTCGCGGCGCGCGTACTCGAGCAGGTATCCGGCCAGCTCACCGGCGAGCGCATCCTCGTAGCCGGAGAAACGGTCACGATCGGCGGGAGACAGGAATACCCGGTACTCGTTGGGCACATATGTGCGCGAGACCGAGAACGACTTGTGCTCCTCCATCTCCCGCGCGAGCTTACGAGCGATCTCGACCGGGCGCACCTCGGACCGGAAGGCACGGCTGAACGTCCCCTCGACGAGGCCGGCGATCTTACTCTCGAGGCTCTTGAGCACACTCATGGCACGCCCCTGGGGGCAGGATGATGCTACGCAAGTCCGGCTTGCGACCGCCGCGACTGGCGGGCCGAGCGCCATGAGCGGGTGGCGAGCGGGGCGAGCGCGACAACGACGCTCGCGATCGCCCCGAGCACCGCGCCGCGCGGCGTCCCGTATCCGGGCGGTACGTGGGCGGCGCGCACCGCGGCCCCGGTGGCCGATACGAGCACGGCAGCCCAGGCCGCGACGCGGACCAAGTCGAGCGCGGGCGAGCGGCCGCGGACGACCCAGGGCAGCACCGCCGCACCGGCGCCCCACACCGCAGCCGGCAGCAGGATGCCCGAGGTGATCATCGGGCCGAGCACGTCGTGCACGGTCACCTGCAACGACCCCGTCCACACCGGCGGCGAGGGCATGCCGGGGGGACGACCGAGGTAGAGGGCGGTTCCGGCCAGCCGCTCGGCCAGCGCGATCCAGAGCCATCCGGTGATCCCGAGCGCGGAGCGCCGCCAGACGCCCCGGGCACGGCCGGCCAGTGCCGGCCAGGCGCCGGCCAGCCCGAGCACCCCCAGCGCCGGGGCTCCGACGCAGAGCGGCCAGGCCGAGGGAGAGAAAGGCAACAGCACAACGGGGATAAGGGCCCCCAGCGCCAGGCCCAGAGAGGCGCCGGGCTGATGATCGACCGCCAGCAGCACGCAGAGAGCGGCGGACACGATCAGCCATCCGAGCCGCGGCAACGCAGCGACCAGCAACCCACCGAACAGACCCGCGGCCAGCGGGGCGACCGGGGAGGACTGCAGCAGATGGGACACCAGCGACCCGATGAGCGCGGCTGCGGCGCAGGCGGCGAGTACTCGCGCGCCGAGCAGGACCGGGCGCGGCGCGCGGGCGGCGGCGGCCGGAGGAGCCTCGGCGGTGTCCTGCGCCGGCGCGCGAGGCTCACATGACTCGGGTCCAGCCGGCGCGGCGCGTCCGGCCGAGGCGATCTCGGTGCGCGGCCGCCAGGGGCCCGCGACCACGCCGGGGCGGTCCTGAACCCCCGCAAGCGACGCGGTGAGCGCGGCGCGCAGGTGCTCGATGCTCCCACGCTCGCGCGCGCGTGGGCGCAGGGCCTGGTCGATTCCCTGGCCGAGCTCGCGCGGCAGGTCCCGCCGCTGGCGCCGGAGTGGAGGCAGATGCGTGGCCAGGCGGCGTGCGTTCTGCGCCAGGGCCCCGGTTCGGATCGGGTTGAGGCCGGTGAGCGCCTCGTAGAGCACCAGAGCCAGCGCATACAGATCGGCGGCGGCGCCCGCCTCCCGTCCCTCGGCCTGCTCGGGCGCCATGTACGCCGCGGTGCCCACGACGTCGCCGGTGCGGGTCAGCGAATCGCCCCCGAGCACTCGCGCGACTCCGAAATCGGTCAGTTTTGCCACCTGGTCGCGCGTCGTGGGACGCGCAGGAACGAGAATGTTGGAGGGCTTGACATCACGGTGGACCACCCCCTCAGAGTGCGCGTGCGAGAGCGCGTCGCAGAGCGCGATCCCGATCGTGAGCACATCGCGATCCGAGAGACGGCCGGCCTGGAGCAGCTCGTCCAGGGTCGTGCCCCGCACCAGCTCCGAGACGAGGTAGGCCCCTTCGTCGTCAGCGCCCGCCTCGTACAGCGTCACGATGCCCGGATGGGCCAGGCGAGCAGCCGCCCGCGCCTCGCGCTCGAAGCGGCCACCGACGACCCGCTCACGCGCCACGATCTTGACCGCCACGTCGCGGTCCAGCCGCTCGTCTCGGGCCATCCACACGGTTCCGAACGCGCCTGCCCCGAGCCGGCGATGCAGCCGGTAGCGGTCGAGCACCAACGGCGCCGGCGGCGGCGCCCGGCGCTCGCGGGGTCCTGGGGTGGCCGGATCGCCCGCGGTGGAAAGCTCGCTACGGGTCATGGGGGGCTTTTCAACGCCGCGGCCCTTGTCCCTGCGGTCAGTCGGCCGCTCGAGGCTGCACGAGCGCTTACGAGATTCCCTTTCCAGCCGTCCCGGCAGTCATACTGAACGCTTCCGGATCCGGGAAGGAGCGAGAAAAGCTTGTCGTTCTTCGACGAGGCAGACGAGCCGCGCACAGAGCCGCGTACACGCCGGCCCTCGGGGACCGGCCGCCGGCCGCCGAACCAGCAACAGTCGATCCAGGCGCGCCGCGCCGTGGCCGGCGTGGCCATTGTCATCATCCTGATCCTGATCGTGCTGGGAGTCCACAGCTGTCAGGTCAGCGCCCGCAACAGCTCGCTCAAGGACTACAACAACAACGTCGCCTCGATCATCGCCTCGTCCGACAACACCGGGCAGCAGTTCTTCAACCTGCTCTCCGGGGCCGGCGGCGCGAGCAATGCCCAGAACCTGACCAACCAGCTGAACCAGACCCGGGTCGCCGCTGACTCCCAGCTCAAGCACACCCAGTCGATCGACGTCCCCAGCGAGGTCCAGAACGCCCAGTCGAATCTCCTGCTGACGCTGACCATGCGCCGCGACGGGATCGCCAACATCGCCCAGCTGATCCAGCCGGCGCTCAGCAACACCAACAATCAGAGCGCGATCAACCAGATCGCCGCCAACAACGCGCGCTTCTACGCCTCCGACGTTCTCTACACGGACTACACGGCGACCGCGATCGCCGCCGCCCTGCACGCCGCCGGCGTCCCCGTCGGGCCCAACGGTGAGACGATCCCGTCCGGGCAGTTCCTGCCCGGCCTCGGCTGGCTCAGCCCCGACTTCGTCGCCACCAAGCTCGGCGCCAGCAGCTCGCCGTCCACCTCCAACGGCCCGGTGGCGCCCGGCACCCACGGTCACTCGCTTGACTCCGTGAGCGTCGGCGGGACAACCTTGCAGAGCGGCTCCACCAACACCATCCCCCGGACCCCGACCCCCAGCTTCACGGTCAACCTCACCAACAGCGGGCAGAACAACGAGAAGAACGTGACCATCAAGGTGGCGGTCAGCGGCACCGGCGTCAGCGGGCAGACGGTCGTCCCGCAGACCACCGCTGGGCAATCCACCTCCGCGACCGTTCCCCTCAACCAGTCCCCGCCGGCCGGCAACTACACCGTCACGGTGACCGTCAATCCGGTGCCCGGCGAGAAGAACACGGCCAACAACACGCAGTCGTTCCCGGTCACCTTCCAATAGACCCCGGATCGGCGGGCGCACCTCCACGCATCCGCCGGGCCCTTATCCTTGCAGGCGGTGCACGATCTCACCAGCACGGCGGGAATCGTGGCGATCGCGGCTGCTGCGGTCGCCGTGCTGGCGCTCGCGCTCTGCGCCGGGCTGGCGGTGCGCCTGCGCCGCGTCCGCGCCGATCAGCGCGTGGTGCTCGGCGACCGGGGGCAGGATCTGATCGAGCACGCGGCCGCGCTCGATCATCAGTTCCAGGCACTTCATCAGTACGTGGAGAACGCCGCCGCCGGCCTCACCGGGCGGATGGAGGCGGCGGAGTACCGGCTGGACGGTGTCATGGCATACCGGGCCCTGATCCGCTACGACGCCTACGGCGAGATGTCAGGCCGCCAATCGACCTCGATCGCGTTGCTCGACGCGACCCGGTCGGGCCTCGTGCTCTCCTCGATCCACCATCGCGATCAGGCCCGCCTCTATGCCAAGCAGGTTCGTGACGGCCAGGCCGAGCTCGAGCTGTCTCCCGAGGAGAACGAAGCGATCAGGCTGGCGCTTCTGGGCGACGGCGACCGCCCAGCACCGGCGTAGGCGTGGAGCAGAGCTTTGGTCGTCGGGTATTTCGGCCCAGAGGGCACGCACACGCACGAGGCGCTGATCGCGGCGACGGGCGGTCAGGTGCTCGAGCCGATGTCCTTCCCGACCATCCATGACACGGTGATGGCGGTCCAGGCGGGGACAGTCGAGCGCGCCTTGGTCCCGATCGAGAACTCGATGGAGGGCTCCGTGAACGCGACGCTCGACGCCCTGGCGATTGAGGCCGCCGAGGTGGCGATCGTGGGGGAGGTGGTGCAGCCGATCGAGCAGTGCCTGATCGCGCGCGTCGCGCTGGACCTGGTTGAGATCGACACCGTCGTCTCCCACCCTCAGGCCAATGCGCAGTGTGCCCGCTTCATCCGCACCCACCTCCCGAGGGCAGCGGTCCTGGCTTCGAGCTCGACCGCCGACGCCGTCCGGCTCGTGGCCGACCACGGCGGGCCCTGGGCGGCGTTGGGTAACCGCCTCGCGGCCGAGCGCTATGGGTGTGTCGTCCTCCGCTCCGCGGTCGAGGACGTGCCCGGCAACGAGACGCGATTCGTATGGCTGGGGCCGGCCGGAGCGGCGCCCGGACGCCCCGGCGCCGGTGCGGATCCGATCGCTCCGTGGAAGACGGCGATCGTGTTCTGGGGGGCGGGGTCAGAGCACCCCGGATGGCTGGTCAGCTGCCTCTCGGAGTTCGCGCAGCGGGGAGTCAACCTGACCCGGATCGAGTCCCGCCCACGCCGGCTGGGGCTCGGGAGTTACATGTTCTTCGCCGATCTGGAGGGTCGCGACCGCGAGCCCGATGTCGCAGCGGCGCTGGCCGGGGTGCAGGCGCACGTCGACGTTCTGCGTGTGCTGGGATCATTCCCGGTTGCGGTATGAGTGCCCTGGTCCAGGAGGCGGCGCCTCGGTGGCGGGCCGTGCGGGGCGCGACCTCAGCCCGCTGGTCAGCTACATGACCGGAATCGTCTTTTCCCCCGGTAGACTGGCGCGATCATGGCGAGTTCAGTACCACCAGCGCCATCGTGGTCCGCGCCGCTCTCAGAGCACCGGCGGCGCGGGCGTGAGGTTGGCCGGGTGCTCGTCTTGAACGCGACGTATGAGCCGATCAACGTCTGCACCGTGCGCCGCGCCGTCGTCCTGCTGCTCAAGGAGAAGGCCGAGGTCCTCGAGCACGCCGAGTGGGAGCTGCACTCCGCCACGAGCTCGATGTCCCGCCCGATGGTGATCCGCCTGGTCAGCTACGTCCGCATCCCTCGTGACACACACCGGCGCAAGATCACCCGCCGGGCCGTGTTCGCTCGCGACAACTGGACCTGCCAGTACTGCGGCGCACACTCCAACCTGACCGTCGACCACGTGATCCCCCGCTCCAAGGGCGGCGTCTCGAGTTGGGACAACATCGTCGCGTCCTGCGCGCCTTGCAACCGGCGCAAGGGCAACGCCCTGCCACGCCAAGCGGGCATGCAGCTGCTGACCCAGCCGCGCACGCCGAGCCAGCACGTGTTCATCCAGGTCGCCAGCCCGACGATCCCCGCGGCCTGGCGCCAGTACCTGGCCGCCTGAACGGCGGCGGTTCAGCCGATGTCGATCGCCGGGCGACTGCGCCCCGGGACCTTGCTCGGAGGCAGGATGCTCAGATCTCCCGGATACGAGCGGACCCAGCCGGTGGCGGCGTACCAGTCGAGCCGGTTCAGCTGCGCCGGGTTCGCCTGATCCTCGGCCGGATGAGCGCCGCCAAATCGCTGGTGGGCGCTCCATGCGACCCACTGCCGGTACACCCCGATCTCCCGCGCCGGGATGTGGAGGACCGACTTGACCCGGGCGATATCCGCTTTGGCTGGGACGTTGACGCCCAGAGTCAGCGGCACCCGGTTGGGCAACACGTCGAACGGAGCGAAGCTGGCGCGGTCGGTGAACGCGCCGAACATCGGCTCCGCCGCCCGGTCCTCCTGGTTCATCGGCGGGATGCCCAGGATCTGCTCGATCGTCCTGACCACGTTGATCTGGGTGTAGTAGTGGTGATCGACCACACTGCGCTTCGCATACGGGCTGGCGACCAGGATCGTGCTGCGGTGCCCGTCCACGTGATCGACACCGTTCTGCGGGTCGTCCTCGACGACGAAGATCGCCGAGTCCTTCCAGAACCGGCTGTGGGTGATGTCCGAGATGATCCGGCCGGTGGCCAGGTCGTTATCGGCAACCTGCGCGGTCGGGTACGGGTCGCCTGAGTTCAGCCCCGAGGTGTGATCGTCGGGAACCCACAGCAGGTTCAGGTTCGACAGGTTGCCGCTCTCCTCCGAGGCCTTGAAGGACCGCTCCCAGATATCGGTCCGGTACTGGTCGGGCACATCGAGGTCGAACCTCGGGTAGGCCCCGGCGAGGATCGCGTTCAGCGACGGGATGTCCGAATAGGTCCGATACGCGTCGATCGGCAGCGGCAGCGGCCCGCGGGCCTTGCCCTCGAGGATCTGCGAGTCCTTGTACCACTGGGCCCAGGTGGGAGCGCCGGTGGCCGGGATGCTGAAGAAGTTCGCGTACTCGCCGAAGGCCGAGGCGGTCTTGCCGGCATGGGCGGCGGCGTTCCACAGGAACCCGTCCCGCTGGTAGGCGAGCGCGTCGCCGCCCTGGGCGGGATAGGAGCGGATGAAGGCCCCGAACTCCTTCTCGATGTAGTCGTTGGCATCGGCCTGCACCAGCCAGTTGTGGCCGTCGGCCGACAGCGTCCCGACGTCGTAGAAGTTGTCGAACAGCCCGAAGCGGTTCGCCAACGCGTGCTGATTCGGGGTGATCTTGTCGCCGAACTGAGCCAGGCTCGGGCTGCCGTTGCCCTTCGCGATGTCGCCGAAGACCTGGTCGTATAATAGGTGCGGTTCTCCTTCACGAGCAGGAACACGTGCTTGATCTTCGACTGCTGGCCGAGACGGGCTGGGATCGGCGCCGGCGCGGTCTGCGTGTCCGCGGGCAGCGGGGGTAGATGGTTCCAGGCGTTGTTCTCGAACACCTGATGCGTGTAGCCGCCCAGAGCGCTGTCCGGGGGCGCGGCGAACGTGGTCACCGAGCCGGTGTCGTCATAGGTGTTGTGGCCCGTGGCCCCATGGGTACCGGGGCCCTTCTCGATCGTCGAGGCGGGCCCGCGGGCTCCGATCCCCTTGTCGTTGGTCACCACGACCCTGCCGAGCGCCTGATCCATGGTCACGTTGACCGGATACCAGTCGGTGGGCAGCAGTCCCTGCAGCTGCACCGGCGACGTGGGATCCTCGTAGCGATACTGGGCCAGGGCGTTGTCGCGGCCGATGCTGACGAGGATGTGATGGGCGTCGGGCATCGTGATCGCGTTCGGGTAGCTGCCCACCTTGGCCCCGGGCACCGGATTGACGTTGAACGTCTGCGTGACCTGCTGCTTGGCGGTGTCGATGATCGACACGCTGTCGTCGTTGGAATTGGCCACGAACAGAGCCTTGTCGTGCAGATACAAGGCGGTCGGCTGGAGGCCGACCGGAATCGTCCCCACCTGCGCGCCCTTGGCCAGGCCCACGACCGACACCGTGCCCGTGTTCGCGGCTCCGGTCGACTTGTCGGAGACGATCGGCGTGCCGTCGGAGAGGTTGGTGAACTCACCGCCCGTCGCCGGGCGGCCGCCCTCGTTGGAGACGAAGGCCTGATCGCCGCTGATCACGACCTGGCGCGGCGCGTTACCGACCGGGATCTCGCTCAGCAGCTTGTTCGAGCTGGTGTCGATGACCCCGAGCGTGTTGTTCCCGTTCAGGGCGACGTAGAGCTTCGAGCCGTCGGCGGAGAGCGCCATCCCGGACGGGAGCGCATCGCCGTTCGGCCCTGAGAGCGGAATCACCGTCGGTGACGAGACCGTCCCGTCGGCGGCGACGACGAAGCGCACGATGTCGGCAGACTGCGGGAACCACAGCGTCTTTCCATCAGCCGAATAGAGCGGCCCGTCGGGGCTGACCGTCCCGTCCCCGATCACGGGATCGCCCGTGCTGCCGGTGCCAACCTGCTGAACGGCCTTGCCGCTGCCCAGGTCGACGATCGACAGGAAGCCGGTGAAGTTCTCCCAGGAGAGCGCCGCGACGTGCTTGCCGTCGGGGCTCACGGTGCTTCCGGTGATGCGGCCGTTGGTGACCAGTATGCGGTCGCCCACGGGCGAGATCCACTGGTTGGATGGGAGCAGGATGCGGTTGCCGAGCTGCTGACCGACCTGCTTCCCGAACGGCCCGATCCCGGCCGCGGCGGCCACTCCCACCGTCGCTGCGCACCCGAGCGCGCCGGTGGCGAGCACCGCGCCGGCCCGCGATCGCGTGAGTCTTATCGAGCGCCTTGTCTTCATAGGTCCCTCCCCAGATTTTTGGATAGCTGAAGTCACCACCCGCGCCGAGGCAGGTGGTGCACGCGATTGCTGCTACCGGCGTCGCTCGGCGGTCGAGCGGCGGTGAGGCATCCCCATCCGGCCCGCGACACGCTACGACCAGGACTCGGGAGCGGTGTGTTCATCTGATGGCCGCGGTGTGACCTGTCAGCGGTCGGACTCGGCGCGTCCTTAACGGGCGAAGGGCGCCCTCGACGTGGGCGCCCTTCGCGAACATCTGGCTGCTTTCCGGGGCGGACTTGGTACGTACCGGAGGGACTAATCCCGGCGCCCACCACCGACGGTGTCTCGGGGGGACTCCGCTAAGCGGGGTCAGCCTCCGACCTAGCGGCCGGACACCTCCAGGGTCCCGCAAGAACTGTCAGACAATGTCGGACCACCTCCTTTCTCTGGTATCTCGCAGAGTAGCGAACGCGGCGGGCGGTTTAAAGAGGGTGGTGGTGCAGCCTGACCTCGGGCGTCGCTTCGGGGCAGGGTATTCGCGGCCGGGTCCGAGCCAGGTGGCTACTCTTCGGCCGTGTCCGACTCGGGCTCGGTGGCCTCGTCGAGCTCCCCCTGGTCGCCCGCTTCGTCGTCGAGTGTGGCGTCGAGGTCGATGGTCTTGGTGCCGGTGGTGTCGTCGACCGAGAGGACTTCGGCGCCCTCGAGGACGGGGGCGGCGGTCTCGGCTTCGGACTCGATGACGAGGGCGACGGCGCTCACCTGGTCGTCGTCGCGGATGTTCATCACGCGGACGCCCTGCGAGGCTCGGCCATAGCGGTTGATGCCTCGCACCGAGGTGCGCTGGACCATGCCGTTCTGGGAGATGAACACGAGCTCCTGGTGCTCGCGGACGACCAGCGCGCCGGCGAGGGCGCCCTTGTTCTCAGTCAGCGCGATCGTCTTGACGCCCATCGTGGCGCGGCCCTTGACCGGATAGTCGGGGATCGGCGTGCGCTTGCCGTATCCGTTCTCTGTCACCACGAGCAGCTCCTGGTCGTCACGAGCGACGTCCATGGCCAGTACGGCGTTGCCCTTCTGCGAGACGTTCATGCCGCGCACGCCGCTCGTGTCGCGCCCCATCGAGCGGACCGCGTCCTCGCTGAACCGGGCCGCCTGGCCCGAACGCGAGACCATGATGATGTCGTCGGAGCCGCTGGTGCGGCGGACGGCGATCAGCTCATCGTCGTCGCGGATGTTGATCGCGATGATGCCGTCGGCCTTGATCGGGGTGTTGTAGGCCAGGAACTCGGTCTTCTTGACGATCCCGTTGCGGGTCGCGAACACCAGGTACCTGCCCTCGGTGAAATCGCGCGTGGAGAGCACGGACTGGACACGCTCGCCCTCGCGCAATGGTAGAAGGTTGACCAGCGCCCGGCCCTTGGCGGTGCGCGAGGCCTCAGGCAGCTCGTACACCTTCAGCCGGTAGACCTTGCCCCGGTTGGTGAAGAAGAGCAGGTAGTCGTGGGTGGAGGTGACGAACAGGTGCTCGATGTAGTCGTCGTCCTTCATCTCCATCCCGGTGACGCCGATCCCGCCGCGGTGCTGCTGGCGATAGGTCGACAGCGGCAGCGACTTGATGTAGCCGGAGTGCGTGATCGAGATGACCATTTGCTGATCGGCGATCAGGTCCTCGATGTCGATCTCGCCCTCGGCGTGCGTGATCTCGGTGCGACGCGGCTCGCCGTAGGCTTTGGCGATCTCGGTCAGCTCGTCCTTGATCAGCCCGTTGACCAGCGCCTCGTCGCCGAGGATCTCGCGCAGCTCCTTGATCCGCTCGGTCAGGTCTGCGTGCTCCTTCTGGATCTTGTCCGCCTCCAGCGCGGTGAGCCGGCTCAGGGTGAGCTGCAGGATCGCCTGGGCCTGGATCACGGTCAGCTCGAAGCGCTCGACCAGGCCGTCGCGGGCGGTGGCGGGATCGCGCGAGCCGCGAATCAACGCAATCACCTCATCGAGGTTCTCGAGCGCGATCAGCAGGCCCTCGAGCACGTGGGCGCGTGCCTCGGCCTTGGCCAACTCGTCCTTGGTCCGGCGCACGATGACTTCGCGCTGATGATCGACGTAATGGCCGATTACCTCGCGCAGTGACAACGTGCGGGGCACGTTGTCGACCAGCGCGACCATGTTCACGCCGAACGTGGTCTGCATCGGCGTGTGCTTGTAGAGCTTGTTGAGCACGACCTTCGGGATCGCGTCGCGCTTGAGCTCGATCACGATCCGCATACCGTGGCGGTCGGACTCGTCGCGTAGATCGGAGATCTCCGGGATCTTCTTGTCGTGGACGAGGTCGGCGATCTTCAGGATCAGCCCGCCGTCGCCGCCCTTGCGCACCTGGTAGGGCAGCTCGGTGACGATGATCGCCTCCTTGCCCTGGCCGATCGGCTCGATGTGAGCCTTGGCCTGGACGCGTACGCGGCCGCGGCCGGTCGCGTACGCGTCCCGGATGCCCTCCCGCCCCAGGATCGTGCCCGCGGTCGGGAAATCCGGGCCTTTGATGTGGCGCACCAGCCCGTGGACATCGATGCCCGGGTCATCGATGTAGGCCACCGTGGCCCCGATCACCTCGCGCAGGTTGTGCGGGGGGATGTTCGTGGCCATGCCGACGGCGATCCCGGTCGCACCGTTGACCAGCAGGTTGGGGAACCGCGCCGGCAGCACCACCGGCTCCTGCCGGGTGCCGTCGTAGGTCGGCGCGAAGTCGACGGTGTCGGCGTCGAGGTCGCGCAGCATCTCCGTGGCCAGGCGATCGAGGCGGGCCTCGGTGTAGCGCATGGCGGCCGCGCCATAACCGTCGATGTTGCCGAAGTTCCCGTGTCCGTCGACGAGCGGGTGGCGCATCGAGAAGTCCTGCGCCAGGCGCACGAGCGTGTCATAGATCGACGCGTCCCCGTGCGGGTGGTACTTCCCCATCACCTCGCCGACGATCTGCGCGCACTTCACGTGCTTCCGGCTCGGCTGCAGGCCGAGCTCGTTCATCACGTACAGCACGCGTCGGTGCACCGGCTTCAGGCCGTCACGCACATCCGGCAGCGCCCGGCCCACGATCACCGACATCGCGTAGTCGAGATACGCGGAGCGCATCTCGTCCTCGAGCGCGCGCGGCTCGATGTTCCCTCCGCCGATGGTGTCGATCGTCGACATCGCTTACACGTCCAGGTTGCTGACGAGCCGAGCGTTCTCCTCGATGAACACGCGGCGGGGCTCGACCTGATCGCCCATCAGCATCGAGAACACGCGATCGGCGGCGGCGGCGTCCTCGACGGTCACCTGCACCAGCGTGCGCGTGGCCGGATCCATGGTCGTCTCGCGCAGCTCCTCGGGATCCATCTCGCCGAGGCCCTTGAAGCGGACGTAGTCGACGCCCTTCTGGGCCACCTCGAGGATCGTGCCGCGCAGCTCCTCGAAGCTGTGCGCGGTGCTCGCCTGCTCGCCGAGCTTGACCTGGAACGGAGGCGTGCCGGCGATCTCGGCGATCTCGGCGTGCACTTCGATGAGCCGGTGGTACTCGGTGGCGTCGAGCACGCCGCGGCGGACGTGATGGGTGCTGGCGAGGCCGGTGGAGGCCTCGACCGTGCGTACCACGATCTCCTCGGGCGTCTCGCTGATCAGCTCGGCGTTGTAGGCATCGCCGTCCTCGTCGGCCTTGGTGATGTGCTTCAGCAGGCCGGCGGAGTCGGTGATGCCCTCCTCGAGCAGGCGAGCCTCCTGCAGGAAGTGGACGACCATCTGGCCGTGCGTGGCCCGCAGCGCCGACGCCCAGCCTTCGTACTGCTTGAGCAGCCGGCTGAACCGCTTCCAGCGTGCCTCGGTCAGCTTGAACTGCTTGTTGAATCTGTCGAACACCTCGATCCGCTCGAACTTGTCGCCGAGCAGGATGTCCTCGAGCTCGGACTCGCGCTCGAGGTAGCGGTGTTTGCTGCCTTTCGAGAGGCGGTACAGCGGCGGCTTGGCGATGTACACGTAGCCGGCCTCGATCAGCGGCTGCATCTCCCGGAACAGGAGCGTCAACGCGAGGGTGCGGATGTGGGCGCCGTCGACGTCCGCGTCGGTCAGCATGACGATCTTGTGGTACCGCGCTTTGGAGAGGTCGAACTCGTCCCGCACGCCAGTCCCGATCGCGGTGATCAGGGCCTGGATCTCGGTGTTGCCGAGCACCTTGTCGATACGGCTCTTCTCGACGTTGAGGATCTTCCCGCGCAGCGGCAGGATGGCCTGGGTGCTGCGGTCGCGGGCCCCGACCGCAGAGCCGCCGGCCGAGTCGCCCTCGACCACGAACAGCTCGGACAGAGAAGGGTCCTTGATCGAGCAGTCGGCGAGCTTGCCGGGAAGCCGTGAGTTCTCCAGCACGGACTTGCGCCGGGTCAGGTCGCGTGCCTTGCGGGCCGCGGACCGGGCCTGGGAGGCCTGCACCGCCTTGGTGATGATGTCCTTGGCGTCCTTGGGGTTCTCCTCCATGAACTCCGACAGCCGGGCGTTGACGACCGAGTGCACGAAGCCCTGCATCCCGGGATTGCCGAGCTTGGTCTTCGTCTGGCCCTCGAACTGGGGATCGGCGAGCTTGGCCGAGATGACGGCGGTGAGCCCCTCGCGAACGTCCTCGCCGACCAGGTTGTCGTCCTTCTCCTTCAGGAACGCCTTGTCACGCGCGTACTTGTTGAGGGCGCCGGTGAGCGCCGAGCGGAAGCCGGACAGGTGCGACCCGCCCTCGTGGGTGTTGATGTTGTTGGCGAAGGAGAAGACGGACTCCTGGTAGGAGGCGTTCCACTGCATCGCCACCTCAAGCGCTCCCTCGTCGCTC
>Ga0209839_10000211_pt1 | contig 29399 bp, 28 predicted proteins | sample OrgsoiDNA2013050_FD_185800 | JGI IMG/M metagenome (GOLD analysis project Ga0209839, IMG submission 185800) | Permafrost soil microbial communities from the Arctic, to analyse light accelerated degradation of dissolved organic matter (DOM) -... | ecosystem: Environmental > Terrestrial > Soil >... | reverse complement strand
CTAGTTCGCCGATCTGGCTGCCGCAGCGCCGATGCCCGCGGCCTGACCGCTGAGAGAACCGGCCTGGTCGATCGCCGACTTGAAGTAGGTATCGCCGTCGCCGAGCGTCACCCGCCGCTGGCAAATCGGCATGCAGCTATAGGATTCGCGTTCGACGCCGCGATAGACCGTGACCACCTGGTCGGTGGGGCCTTCGACCTGGATGACGCGATCCACCAGCACCTCGCCGCTGCGGTCCATGGCAATGAAATTGGTCGCGCCATAGCCCTTGCCGGTCACCACGACGACCCCGCCGTTCTGCAGGGTTACGTCCGCGATCAGCGGGTTTCCGACGACAATGGTCGCGACGCGGCCTGGGAGCCTGACGAGCTTGGCCTGATCGACATTGACCGCGATGGCGTCAACCGGAAACTCGGCGGACGCCGCCACCGGACACAAAAGAATTCCAATCGCTAGCGCGCGGAATCCGAAAGACGCGCGTACGCGAGTACGCAGGATGCTGAGCGACATACTATACCCCGGGGCATTGACAAGCCGGCTAGAGCGATACGCAGCAGAACCGGCGCCCGACATGGCCAAATCTGACGACAATTAGTGAACGAAGTGCAAACGGAGCCGAGAAACTCCGCCTGCCACATGAGATCCTGATCCGGTGACATAGGACCGGATCATGCTTTTAATGCCGGAACGGATAGGCGAGCTGCCCGCCAATCTCGGCGGGAAACTGCTGATCGTCCACGCCATAGTGACCGGGCAGCTCATTTGCCGGCATCCGGAAGGTTCCGAAAACGATATCCCAGATCGGAAACGTCCCGGCAAAGTTGGTATTGCCGCCCTGTTCGAGCGAGGTGTGATGCCAACGGTGAAAGACCGGCGTGGCAAGCAGGTATTTGAACGGGCCCAGCGTCCAGTTCAGATTGGCGTGAACGAATGCCGAATGGAAGGTGGTGAAAGGCCCGACCCAGAGCATGATGTTCGGCGAGATACCGGCCATCAACAAAATGACGTCGACCGCGATGGTTCCCACGAACAGGTTTACCGGGTGGAAGCGCGCCGCCGAAATCCAGTCCAGATCTTCGGACGAATGGTGGATCGCGTGATATTTCCAGAAACCGCCGCCGTGAAACATGCGGTGCAGCCAATACAGCATGAAGTCCGACAGCACCAGGAACAGCACCGCCTGCAGCCACAGCGGCAACTGGGACAGCGGGCCGTGCCCGTTGTCGTAAAAGGCAATCAGCGCGTCGGCGTCATGGATTTTGAAGATCACGCCGGCGCCGAGCACCAGGAGCCCGATCCGCAATACACGCGCGAACACCGGGACGAAGAACCAGTAGCAGATGTCGGTGACGAGTTCACGCTTGCGCCACCAGGGCGTTCCGGGATTGCAGGCCCAGAAATGTGTGAGCACCGAGAATACCACAGCCACCGCGATCGTGATCGGCACCACCTTGGTAATCGTCTGGCCGAGCATCTCAACAACTTCGAGGGGTAGATTGGACATGTCCGCCTCATCTGATCAGGTAGCCTCAAGGGTTACCTGCCCAAGTTTAAGGAGCCATGAAGCCGCGGCGGATGCCGTCGCCGCTCACCGTATTAGCAGGGAGCCAGAACAACATCGCATTTGTACGGATCGTTTAATTCCAAATTTACTCTGCTCAACAACAGCCATTTTGATCGAAGTTTACGTAGTCGAATTAACTGCGCCGCAATTCTCCGATCCTAGGGTGACACATGGTCACGGTGCTGAGAACGCCGGCGAGACCAAACTTTAGTTCGATCAGCCACGTGTACATATGGAGTTACTCATGAAGAATCTGGTTTCGCGTTTTGTGAAGGACGAGTCCGGTGCCACCGCCATCGAATACGGCCTGATTGCCGCCGGCATTTCGCTCGCGATTATCGCTGTGGTCAACGGCCTCGGCAGCAACCTGAACGGCAAGTTCACCTCGATCAACAGCTCGCTGAAATAAGCGACTGTTACGGGCAAGCGGCAAAGGCCTCGGGCTGATCCCCGGGGCCTTTGTTGTCTGTGCCGGACGGTGATGGTGTAAACATGCGTAAACCCGAGGCCGCCTCTGTCGCGGCAAGAAAAGCGTCGCTCTCGGCCGGCAGCCGGGACACCGCGCCCCTGGAAGTGGTCTGCATGGCGCTGGCGCTGGCGGTGGTCGTGCTCGCCTTGCGGATTGCAACGGTCTGGTAATCTCTCGATATTTATTTGTCACGCTCGGGCCAAATATGCGGGCCGCAGCGATTGCGATGCCGACCATCGCAGGGCCGCCCCGTGGATCGTTAACCCGGCGCTAACAGCCTGTTGCCGGCGCGTTCGGCGCGATCAATCTCCAGATGTCGTGAATCACGGCTGGCATGGTGGCGGGCATTCAAATCCGGCGCGATGCGAGCGACGTGACAAGTTGCAAATCTTAGCGACCAACTTGAACGAGGAGTAACCAGCTACCTTTTGTCCGCATTAACTTTTGTCCGTCACGTTGCGAAAAACACGGACAGCGTATGTTGGATTGTGAAGCCAGAAAGGCTTGGCAGCTTTATCTCTGCAATTGGATACCGCTTGGCGGGATGGTGCTGTTGCTGGCTTTGTGCCTGGCCCTCTCCGAATTCTCGCTAAGGGTAGAAACCGCGCTGCTGAAGGTTGTTGGCACCACGGCTTTGTGTACTGCCGCGGCGCCTCTCGCCGTCTCCCGCAATTGGAGCGCGAGGCTACCTTTTGCCCTGGGTTCAATCACGCAGCTGGGATTATTGTTTCTGCTCGCGACTCCGCTGACCTATATTGCGGCCGCCGCCAATCTCCCCATGCAGGATGCAAATCTGGCCTATTTCGATCGGATGCTGGGTCTTGACTGGCCGAGCTATCTCAACTTCGTCAATGACCGGCCTTCGCTCATTCCGTATATGTATCTCGGCTACGCCATGATCACATGGCCGATGTTCGGCGTTCCGATTATTCTCGGGATGACCGGGCATTACCGGCGCCTGCAACAATTTACCCTTGCGTGCATGTTGGCCGTCATCGTGACCGCGGTGGTCTCCACGCTATTGCCAGCGGTCGGCACCTACCACGAATACGGTATCATGCCGGATCTCTTGAAATTCAAGCCCAGTGGCTATCTTGTCCAACTCCAGGAGCTGCCACGGATACGTGATGGCTCATTGCGCATCCTCGAAACCTCAACGCTTGGCGGAATCATCACCTTTCCGAGCTTCCACGCCGTTGCCGCGGTGCTCGCGCTATGGGCGCTATGGTGCGTATGGTGGCTGCGGCCCTTGGCACTGATCGCCAACGTCTCCATGCTGCTGGCAACTCCTCTGGTCGGGGGGCATTATTTTGTCGACGTCATCGCCGGGGTCGGCCTTTCCGTGCTGGCTATCGCCGCCGCACGGCTGATCGGTGAATGGTCGATACGGCCTGAGGCGCAACCAGTGGCGCGCGCGACAACGGCCACGGTCCGATAACCATCAAAAACTCCGATAGAATCGACCCGACCGTTTCCCGATTGTTCATCTCTCGCGGCTAAACTCGGGCGATGCTCCGACCTCGCGTTTGCACCGGCTGCCTGAACCCATGATGCTCGATATCGCCCGACTGCTGCTGTTTCCCGCCCTGATGGCGTTCGCAGCGGCGAGCGATCTTTTCACCATGACGATTTCGAACCGGGTATCGCTGGCGCTGGCGGCCGGCTTTCTGGTTCTCGCTATCCTCAGCGGCATGGGACTTTACGACATCCTCTCGCATATCGGCGCCGGCGCCGCCGTCCTGGTGGTGGCCTTTGCCTGCTTTGCGATGGGCTGGATCGGCGGCGGCGATGCCAAGGTCGCGGCAGCCGCGGCGCTGTGGTTCGGCTTCGGCCATCTGCTGAATTATCTGCTCTATGCCTCGCTGTTCGGCGGCGCCTTGACGCTGCTGCTGCTTCAGTTCCGGCAATGGCCGCTGCCCTATTCGTTCGCCGGCCAGGACTGGCTGCTCAAGCTCCACGCCAAGGACAGCGGAATTCCCTACGGCATCGCGCTCGCGATCGGCGCACTGATGATCTATCCGGAGACGGAATGGATCAACGCGGTCGATCTGACCCAGTTCGCCGTTCGCTGACTGCGTCCTCAAGTAACTCGCCGTTAAGGCGATTTAGATACGCCTCATTAACCATGCTTTGACGAATAACTGCTCAACTCCCGTCATGGCGACGGAAGCGTCGCGGCGTAATGTGGAAAGTGAAGCGTATGAACAAGGCACGCATTGTCGTCCTGAGCATCGCCGTCGGTGCCGGCGGCATTGCCGCATATCTTGCGAGCGGGTCCGACAGCAAGCCCCCGGCCGAGCCGGTTGCGCAACTGCAGACGGTGGACGTTCTGGTGGCGAAGTCCGACATTGGCCTCGGTCAGTCGGTCGTGCCCGACGACCTGGTGTGGCAGACCTGGCCGGCGGCGAGTGCAAGCAACAGTTTCATTCGCCGCAGCGAACGGCCTGACGCCACCAAGGAAGTCACGGGCTCGATCGCGCGCGCGCCGTTTATCGCAGGCGAGCCGATCCGCGAACCGAAACTCGTCAAGGCCAACGGGTCGGGCTTCATGGCAGCGATCCTGCCCACCGGCATGCGCGCCATTTCGACTGAAATCTCGCCAGAAACCGGCGCCGGCGGCTTCATCCTGCCCAACGACCGGGTCGATGTGATTCTTTCGAAGCGCGACAAGAACCCGGACAAATCGGCTTCAGCGGATATCGTCGTCTCGGAAATTATCCTGACCAATGTTCGCGTGCTCGCGATCGACCAGGCTCCGAAGGAAAAGGATGGCCAGAATGCCGTCGTCGGCAAGACCGTTACGCTTGAATTGAAGCCCGAGCAGGCGGAAACGCTCGCCCGCGCGCGCCAGACCGGCACGCTGGCACTGGCGCTGCGCAGCATCGCCGATCTCAACGTGGTCGAGACCAAATCCACCGATCCCAGGCAGAGCGACAATATCAACGTGGTCCGCTACGGCGTCTCCAGCCCGACGACGGTACAGAAGTGATGAGAAGGACGTCCGATATGAAGTGCAGGGGAAATCAGCTGGCGATGCGGACTGTGTTGATCCGCGCCCTGTCGTTTTCGGCCGTCACCGCGCTGACACTCAATCCGGCGCTGACGCCGGTCGTGGCGAGCGACTATCGCGTCGCGGCGCCGGTTGCTTCCGACGGTCAGTTGAACGCGCGCTTTCTCGCGCTCGGCATCGGCAAATCCATCGTGATCGATTTGCCGCGTGACATCAAGGATGTGCTGGTCGCCGATCCGAAGATTGCCAACGCCGTCGTGCGTTCCGCGCAGCGCGCCTACATCATCGGCGCGGCGGTCGGCCAGACCAACATCGTGTTTTTCGACTCGGCAGGCCAGCAGATCGCGGCCTACGACATCGCGGTCAAGCGCGATCTCAACGGCGTACGCGCCGCGCTGAAGCAGTCGCTGCCGAACGCCGAGATCCAGATCGAAGGCATCGGCGACGGCGTGGTGCTGTCCGGCTCGGCGGCGAGTCCGATCGAAGCGCAACAGGCCGGCGAACTTGCCGCCCGGCTGGTGGGCGGCAACGACAGGGTCGTCAACTCCATCGTGGTTCGTGGCCGCGACCAGGTCATGCTGAAGGTCACCGTCGCCGAGGTCGCGCGTTCGATCATCAAACAAATGGGCATCGACCTCACCGCCACCATGAACTACGGCACCACCGCCGTCACGTTCGACAGTAGCAATCCCTTCACGGCACTCGGTCATAGCCTTACCGGCAATGCGGCGGCAGGGGCTTTTGGTTCGGCGATGCGCGCCGGTGTTCCTGTGCCCTCGGTGCAGGCCACCATACGCGCCATGGAAAGCGCCGGTGTCATCCGCACGCTGGCCGAACCCAACCTGACGGCGATTTCCGGCGAGTCGGCGACTTTCATTGCCGGCGGCGAGTTTCCGGTGCCGGCAGGTTATTCCTGCGATCCCACCACGCATCTTTGTCAAACCCAGATCAGCTTCAAGAAGTTCGGCATTTCCCTCAACTTTACCCCGGTGGTGATGACCGAAGGCCGGATCAGCCTGCGCGTGATGACCGAGGTGTCGGAGTTATCGAATGAAAATTCCTTTACGCTGGTGCAGGCGGCCGGCAATGCGCTGACGATCCCCTCGATCAGGACCCGGCGCGCCGAGACCACGCTGGAAATCCCGTCGGGCGGCGCGATGGCGATGGCCGGCCTGATCCAGGAACAAACCAAACTCGCGATCAACGGCCTGCCCGGCCTGGCGCAAGTGCCGGTTCTCGGGGCGCTGTTCCGCAGCCGCGATTTCGTCAACAACCAGACCGAGCTGATGGTGCTCGTGACGCCCTACATCGTCCGGGCGGTTGCGCAGAAGGATCTGTCGCGTCCGGATGATGGCTTCGCCAATGCGACGGATCCGCAAGCCGATCTCATAGGCACCATCAATCGCATCTACGGAACTCCGGGCCGCGTCGAGCCGGCACGGAATTATCGCGGCACCTACGGCTTTATCACGGATTGAGACGGGACGAGGACCAGAACGATGACAGCCAAAATACCCGTCGACCGCAATCGCGCCTTCCGCATGGCCGGAGCGCTTGTTGGTCTCGCCGTCGTGCTGGGAGCCTGCACGCACACCGACGAGGTGCTGACTGCGAGCGTCCCTGACGATTATCGCCAGCGTCATCCGATCGCTATTCAGGAGGCCGACCGGTCGGTCGTCATTTTCGTCGGTCATGCGCGTGGTGGTCTTTCCGCTTCGCAGCGCGCCGACGTGATGGGGCTGGCGCAGACCTGGCTCCACGAAGGCACCGGTGCGATCAGCGCCGACGTGCCGGTCGACACGGCGAACGCGCGGGTGGCCGCGGATTCGTTCCGGGAGGTTCGGGCGCTGCTGGCCGCAAGCGGCGTGCCGCCGCGCGGGATTGTCGTCCGCCACTATCGTCCGGATGACCCGCGCCAGATGGCAACGATCCGGCTGAATTACCCGAAAATGTCGGCGGTCGCGGGCCCGTGCGGCCTGTGGCCGGAGGATCTCGGACCCTCGATCAGGAACAAGAGCTATTTCGACAACAAGGATTACTACAATTACGGCTGCGCCTATCAGCGCAACATGGCGGCGATGGTCGACAATCCGTCGGACCTCGTGCAGCCGCGGTCGGAGACGCCTGCGTATACGACGCGACGCACGGAAGCATTCGAGAAGTATCGCAAGGGTTCCACGACCACGACCACCTATCCCGAGGCCGAGCGGGCCAAACTGAGCGATACAGGCAAATGATCAGCTACGCGCGTCAAAATTCCGAACAGCAGCCGGGCGCCACAGCGCCCGTCGCGGACGATCACATCGCGCCTGCGCCGCGTGTGTCCGTGCAAGCCTTTTGCGAGACGGTGGAAACCGCAGCCGCCGTGCAATCGGCGGGGGAAGACCGCCGGCTTGGCAAGGCCCATCTCAAGATTCAGATGGGCGGCATGGCAGCCGCTATCGAGGCCTACCGCACCGCGCCCACGCCGAACGTGATCATCCTGGAAACCGAGGGCCGCACCGACATCCTGACCGGTCTCGATCACCTCGCGACCGTATGCGATTCCGGAACCCGTGTCGTCGTGATCGGGCGTGTCAACGATGTCGGGCTTTATCGCGAACTGGTGCGCCGCGGCGTCAGCGACTATGTGATAGCGCCGGTCAACGCGCTGGACGTCGTGCGTTCGGTTTGCAATCTGTTCTCGGCGCCGGAGGCGAAGGCGGTCGGCCGGATCATCGCAATCGTCGGCGCCAAAGGCGGCGTCGGCTCATCCACGATCGCGCACAACGTTGCCTGGGCGATCGCGCGCGATCTTTCGCTGGACTCGGTTGTCGCCGATCTCGACCTCGCGTTCGGCACCGCCGGCCTCGACTACAATCAGGATCCGCCGCAAGGGATCGCGGATGCGGTATTCTCGCCCGATCGGGTCGATACCGCGTTCATTGACCGCCTGCTGTCGAAATGCACCGACCACCTCAGCCTGCTGGCGGCGCCGGCGACGCTCGAGCGGGTCTACGATTTTGGCGCCGATGCCTTCGACTCGATCTTCGACACGCTTCGTACCACGATGCCGTGCATCGTGCTCGACGTACCTCATCAATGGTCCGGATGGACCAGGCGCGCGCTGATCGGTGCGGACGATATTCTGATCGTCGCGGCACCCGATCTTGCCAACCTGCGCAACACCAAGAACATATTCGACCTGCTGAAGGCGGCGCGGCCCAACGACCGGACGCCGCTATATTGTCTCAACCAGGTCGGCGTGCCGAAGCGGCCCGAAATCAACGCCAGCGAATTCGCCAAGGCCATTGAAAACCAGCCGATCGCGGCGATTCCGTTCGACCCGCAGATATTCGGCTCCGCGGCCAACAATGGGCAGATGATCGCGGAAATCTCCGCCAATCATCGCACCACCGAGATGTTTCTGCAGATCGCGCAACGGCTGACAGGCCGTGGCGAAACCAAAAAGCCGCGGGGTTCGTTCCTGTCGCCCCTCATCGAGAAGCTGCGGGCCAAGTAAGCCGCCCGTATGGAGTGCCGTCGTGTTTGGTAAGCGTAGCGGAGCTGAAAACGATTCGCGGGCGATGAAGCCCGCCGCCAGTGTGCCGGAGCCGTCTTCCGGCGCGCCGGCGGCTGTTTCGCGTGAACCGGCGGCGCCTGCCGTTTCCTCGCCGCCGCTCTCGCCCGCCAAGCCGGCCGCGGCCGCGCCCGCCATCAACGCGCAGCGGTCGGACAACTATTATCAGGTCAAGGCGACCATCTTCGGCGCCCTGATCGAAGCGATCGACCTCGCCCAGCTCGCCAAACTCGACGGCGAGTCGGCGCGGGAAGAAATTCGCGACATCGTCAACGAGATCATCGCGATCAAGAACATCGTGATGTCGATCGCCGAACAGGAGGAACTGCTCGACGACATCTGCAACGACGTTCTCGGATATGGCCCGCTTGAACCGCTGTTGTCGCGCGACGACATCTCCGACATCATGGTCAACGGCGCCGGTACCGTGTTCATCGAAGTCGCGGGCCGCATTCAGCGCACCGGAATCCGTTTCCGCGACAACGCGCAATTGCTCAATATCTGTCAGCGCATCGTCAGCCAGGTCGGCCGGCGCGTCGACGAATCCTCGCCGATCTGCGACGCCCGGCTTGCCGACGGCTCGCGCGTCAACGCCATCGTTCCGCCGCTGGCGATCGATGGCCCCGCATTGACGATCCGCAAATTCAAAAAAGACAAGCTGACCCTGGACCAATTGGTGAAGTTCGGAGCGATCTCGCCGGAAGGCGCGGAGATTCTGCAGATCATCGGCCGCGTCCGCTGCAACGTTCTGATCTCGGGCGGTACCGGCTCCGGCAAGACCACGCTGCTCAACTGCCTCACCCAGTTCATCGAGCACGACGAACGCGTCATCACCTGCGAAGACGCCGCGGAGCTTCAGCTGCAGCAACCGCATGTGGTGCGCCTGGAAACCCGTCCACCCAACATCGAAGGTGAGGGTCAGGTCTCGATGCGCGAACTGGTCCGTAACTGCCTCCGCATGCGGCCTGAACGCATCATCGTCGGCGAGGTCCGCGGACCGGAGGCGTTCGACCTGCTGCAGGCCATGAACACCGGCCATGACGGGTCGATGGGAACGCTGCACGCCAACAATCCCCGCGAAGCCCTGTCGCGTTGCGAATCGATGATCACGATGGGCGGATTTTCGCTTCCGTCACGGACGATCCGCGAGATGATCTGCGCCTCGATCGACGTCATCATCCAGGCAGCCCGGCTGCGCGACGGCTCCCGGCGCATCACGCACATCACCGAGGTGATGGGCATGGAAGGCGACACCATCATTACCCAGGACCTGTTCCTCTACGACATGGTCGGCGAGGACGCCAACGGAAACATCATCGGCCGACATCGCTCGACCGGCATCGGACGGCCGCGCTTCTGGGATCGCGCAAGATATTACGGCGAAGAGAAGCGGCTCGCTGCCGCGCTCGATGCCGCCGAAGTCACCACAGAGGTTTGAAGGAGCGGGCCATGAACATCCAAGCGCTCGCATTGGCGTTTCTCGCGACCACCGCCGTCGGCGGTATCTCATGGGTTTTTCTTTATCCCATGCTGTCGGGAGAGAGAAAGGCCGAGCATCGCCGGGCGACGATCGCGAAGGCGGAGCCGGCTGCGCGCAATGTCGACAAAAGCCAGCGCTCTCGCCGCGAACAGGTCGAAGGGTCGCTGAAGGATCTCGAGGCGCGTCGCCAGAAGGAAAAGCGAATCCCGCTCAGCAGCCGTATCACCCAGGCCGGCCTGACCTGGACAACTCAGAAATTCATGGTCGTTTCCGGCGTTCTCGCCGCGGTCAGCTTTGCCGGCGCGATGCTGGCCGGCGGCGGATTGATTGCGGCTGTCGGCCTGGCGTTCGCGGCGGGTTTCGGTCTGCCGCGCTGGGCCTTGAGCTATCTCAAGAAGCGCCGGGAAAAGGCGTTTCTCAAGTCACTTCCGGATGCCGTCGACGTCATCGTTCGCGGCATCAAGGCGGGCCTGCCGCTGTTTGAATCCATCAAGGTCGTCGCCGCCGATGCGCCGGAACCGCTCAAGGGCGAGTTCCTCGCCATCATCGAAACCCAGGCGATCGGCATGCCGCTTGGCGATGCATGCACCCGCCTGTACGAACGGATGCCGGTGCCGGAGGCGAATTTCTTCGGGATCGTGATCGCAATCCAGCAAAAGTCCGGCGGCAACCTGTCGGAGGCCTTGGGCAACCTGTCCAAGGTGCTGCGCGATCGCAAGAAGATGGCCGAGAAGATTCAGGCGATGTCGATGGAAGCCAAGGCGTCCGCGGGCATTATCGGATCGTTGCCGCCGATCGTCATGCTGCTCGTCTACCTCTCGACCCCCGACTACATCTCGCTGCTGTGGACCCATCCGACCGGTCAATTGATGCTGGTTGGCTGCGTGATCTGGATGTCCATCGGCATTTTCGTAATGAAGAGAATGATCAACTTCGACTTCTGATGGTGCAGCATGTTTAGTTTTCTGATCGAGAAGATCCACGACCCGCGGTTCGTTTCCATGGTGCTCGCCGCCATTGCCGTGAGCGCTACCGCGTACACGCTGATGATGCCGCTGTTCGCCGGCGAAGGACTGGCCAAGCGCATGAAGGCCGTCGCCAGCGAACGCGAGCGGATCCGGCAACGGGAGCGCGAACGTCTCTCCAAGAGCGAAAAGGTATCGCTGCGGCAAACCCCGAAGCAGCTCGTCTCCAAGGTGGTGGACGACTTCAACCTTGGGAAATGGCTGGCGCAGGAGGCCGCGCGCGAGAAACTGACCATGGCCGGCTATCGCGGCCACGCGCCCTACGTCACGTTCCTGTTCTTCCGGCTGGTCACGCCGATCGTGCTTTTCATCGGGGCGGTACTGTATGTCTTCGTGATCTCGCATATGGAGAAATCGACGCCGGTGAAAATCGGCATGTGCCTCGGCGCGGCCTATTTCGGATTGCAGGCGCCGATGCTGTTCCTGAAGAACGCCATCTCAAAGCGCCAGCTCTCGATCAAGCGCGCCTTCCCCGATGCGCTCGACCTGTTGCTGATCTGCATCGAGTCCGGCATGTCGATCGAAGTGGCCTTCCGCAAGGTCAGCGCCGAGATCGTGACGCAATCGGTTGCGCTGTCGGAGGAATTCACGCTGACCACGGCCGAGCTTTCCTATCTGCAGGACCGCAAGGTGGCCTACGAGAACCTGGCAAAGCGCACCGGCCTCGAGGGCGTGAAATCGGTCTGTCTGGCCTTGCAGCAATCGGAGCGTTACGGCACGCCGCTCGGCCAGAGCTTGCGCGTCATGGCGCAGGAAAATCGCGACATGCGCATGAACGAGGCCGAGAAGAAAGCAGCGGCGCTGCCGCCGAAACTGACTGTGCCGATGATCCTGTTCTTCCTGCCGGTGTTGTTTGTCGTCATTCTGGGCCCGACCGGCATCAAGATCTCGGCGATGCAGTGAGCCGGGCGGATCGGGTAAAATTGGTAGCCTGCCCCAAAACATTCGGTTGCGAGGTTTTCACCATCTGATGCGGTCGTCGCCGGCCTGACCGGGCGATCCGGTAAACGCTGACGCCGGCGATGACCGGATCGCCCGCATTTTTACGGGTGATACGCCTCCGATCGCAGCAATCGATCAGTTGGGACGGCTGAGCGACGCCACCGGCACCGTGCCGGCGCTGTTGCGCGGGCTATCCTTGCGGCTCAGCAACTGCTTCAGGTAGGCGACGTTCGCAGCCGCCTCCTCCGCCGGCAGATCGGCCTTCACGATGCTTTCAGCTTCGGCGAAGCGGCCCTGCAGGCCAACCACCAGACCCAGATTCTGCCGCACCCGCGCATCGGCGCGGGTGCTGCCGTAGGCGCGGCGAAGCGCCTCCTCGGCCTTCGGCAGATCCCTGGAAAGAACATAGGAGAGGCCGAGATTGGACAGCACCGAGGGCTCCTCGGGCACGATCTTCAACGCGCTCTCGTAATAGCGGCGCGCTTCGTCATGCCGGCCGAGCTGATCGAGCACGGTTCCCTGCACCGAAAGAATGCGCCAATCGGGATTGTCGGGCGAATGGGAGCGGGTCAGAACGTCGAAGGCCTGCTGGAAATTGCCGTTATCGGCAAGCGCCCGGCCGTAGCCGGCGAGCAGCGCCTTGTTGCCGGGATGAGCGATGGTGGCCTGTTCGAGCACGGCGACAGCCTGGCTGCGCTGCGCCGTGGCGCGCAGCGCCTGGCCATAGAGCAGGGCCGCGTCGGCGTCCTTGGGATTGGCGCGATAGCGCTCGCCGTAAACATCCACAGAACGCCGCGGATCGGCGTCGGGGCCGGTCTCGGCCTTTGGCGACAACGATCCGGTGATGTCGGACATGGCCGTCTGGCAGCCGCCGAGGCCCACGGCCAAAATCGCCGCCACGGCCGCAGATGCAAGAAGCCGGGCAACACTGGACTGCTGGCGCATAGAGCTTTAACTCACGGTATCAGGCGAATTGTTGGAGCCGAATGCGGTCAGAAATAAACCGTTAACCCTAACACCCGGTTAATCCGCAGCTTCCGCGAACGGCGCGCGGTCAGTGGAATTACGGGGCCGATAGGCCAACCCACCGCACCTACGCGGTGATCGAAACAGTGGAACAGGACAACCCGCAATGTTGCGAAATTTCTTTGGTCGGATCGTGATTGCAACCTTGCTGGTCGCAGCCACACCCGCTCTTGCTGTGCCCGTGCAGGCAAAGCGCCACGCGGTGCATCGCTGGCACGGATATGGTTTCCTGCCCGGCTACCGTACGCCCGAGCGGATCGAAGCGGAGCAGGCGCGAAATCGCGGGCGGGTCTATTGGTATGGCGGCCCGGGCTTTTATCGAGGGCGCTGGAACGGCGGCGGGTTCGGCCCGTGCTGGACCCAGACCCCGATCGGCAATGTGTGGAACTGCGGCCGATAGCGGGATCGCGATCCCGTGCGCCACTCAGCCACCAAAAAAAGATACGCCTCAGTTGCAGACACTAAGGCCGACCGGTCCTGGGATTTTCGGGTAGATCAGGCGGAGTGAGGCAGAACCGCCCTTACTCGCAGACCGAGACGCGGCGTATGCGCCAACCGTAGGGCATCAAGATGCGTCGCCGCTGCTCGTAGCAAACGCCCGCGTCGCCATAATAGGGATAGTATCCGCCGTAGCCGTAATAGGGATAGCCGAGACCAAGCCCAAATCTCGCGCCCCGGAATCCACCACCACGGAAACCTCCGCCACGGAAGCCACCACCGCCACGAGCAAGGGCAGATGCGGTAGAAGCGCCCAGCAAGAGAGCCGACGCGCCAATGATACTGAGGCCATAGATGCAGAGCAAAGCGATGACTGCGAGGCCCCGCGTCAGGATATTGCGATAGCTCGTTCGGTGGTGGGCCATTGGTTGTCCCGTTCACTGTCCTGTTTCACGCAGACAAGGTTTGTTTATTAAAAAAGTAGGTTTGAGTCACGCTTTCGGTCAAGTCACCTCGACGTCATCGTCGTGAAACTCAAACGGGGTGCTCAAATGCGGGCCCTTAAACACGCCACAATATTCGCCGCGTTCGGGACTGGTTTGACATTGCAGGCCATTGTAGAAGCACCAAGGCTCGAAACGTCCGGCTGATTGCCACTTTGGCGCCACTGCCTGCCCCTGTTTCAATTGAAAACCGAGAGAAGCATGCATTCCGTATTCGAGACCGCGCCTGGCACGACAGCCATTCCCATCACGTTTGCGACCAAGGCGACGTGGGAGGCGATTTGCGCGGCGCTTCCCGCGCAGGCCCGGCAATTCGCGCTGGCCAATGGCTTTGCGGCCAAGCCTGGCGCGTGCCTCACGCTGCCCGCTTCGGATGGACAGATCGCGCACGTGCTGTTCGGCCTTGAGGACGCGACCAGCAAATTCCGCGACCCGTTCCGGCCCGGCGCGTTGCCGGGCCTGCTGCCGGCGGGCGTCTATCGCTTCGCCAATGCGCCGCATGACACCCGTCTCGCCACGCTGGCATTCGCGCTCGGCGCTTATCGCTTCGGCCGCTATCGCAAGGCGGATGCGCCCGATGTCAAACTGGTGCCGCCCGATGGCATTGACGTTGCGGCCGTTGCACGAACGGCGGAAGCGGCCGCGCTTGCCCGCGACCTGATCAATACGCCGTCGAACGACATGGGACCGGAAGAGCTGGCGTCGGCGGCCGAGCGGCTCGCGCAACGCTTCGGCGCCACATTCGGCTGCATCGTCGGCGACGATCTGATCCGACAAAACTTTCCCTTGATTCATGCGGTCGGGATGGCGTCGTCGCGCGCGCCGCGGCTGATCGACCTGCGCTGGGGCGATCCCGCCCATCCAAAGGTGACGCTGGTCGGCAAGGGCGTGTGCTTCGATACCGGCGGGCTGGACTTAAAACCATCCAGCGGCATGCTGATCATGAAGAAGGATATGGGCGGGGCCGCCAACGTGCTGGCGCTGGCGCTGATGGTGATGGATGCAAAGCTCAAGGTGCGCTTGAGGGTGCTGATTCCCGCGGTCGAGAACGCGGTCGCCGGCAACGCCTTCCGCCCGCTCGATATCTTCAAATCGCGCAAGGGCCTTAGCGTGGAGATCGGCAATACCGACGCCGAGGGCCGGCTGGTGCTGGCCGACGCGCTGGCGCTCGCCTGCGAGGAAAAGCCCGATTTGCTGATCGATCTGGGCACCCTGACCGGCGCGGCGCGGGTGGCGCTGGGTCCGGATCTACCGCCCTTTTACACCAATGATGAGACCCTGGCGCTGGACGTCGCACGTTGCGCCAAACAGGAGAACGATCCGTTGTGGCGAATGCCGCTGTGGCCGCCTTACGATGCCTGGCTCGATTCGAAGGTCGCCAATATCAACAACGCGCCGTCGGGCACGTTCGCGGGCTCGATCACCTGCGCCTTGTTCCTGCAGCGTTTCGTCGAGGATGCAACGCGCTGGCTGCATGTCGATATCTACGGCTGGACGCCGTCGGCAAAGCCGGCGCGGCCCGAGGGCGGTGAATGCCAGGCCGCGCGCGCGATCTACCAACTGCTGGACGAACGCTATGGATGATCCGCGCCTGACCCCGGCACGGCCCGACCTCGCCGCGAAATATCTCGAAGGCAAGGTCAATGCTGCGCGCTTTGTCATCGGCGAGGAATTCGAGATATCGGATGCACTCGCGCCGCTGCGCGAAGCTCCCGCTTTCGATGCCATGCTGTTGACGCAGGCGCTGATGGGCGAACGCGTCACGATTTATGACCGCAATGACGAGGGCTGGGCCTGGGGCCAATTGAACAGCGATGGCTATGTCGGCTGGCTTCCCGACCGCGCGCTGGCAAAACCCACCGCGAAACCCACGCACAGGATCACTGCGCTCAGAACGTTTGCATTTCCGGGTCCCTCGATCAAACTGCAGCCGGTCGATACGCTGGTCATGGGAACAACCATCACGGTGACGCGCGAAAACGGCGCTTTCGCCGTGACGCGCGACGGTTGGCACCTGCCGCTGCGGCATGTCGGCACCATCGATCGCCATGTGGACGACTTTGTCGGCGTCGCGGAACAATTCGCCGGCACACCGTATCTGTGGGGCGGCAAGAGCAGCCTTGGGATCGACTGTTCCGGGCTGGTGCAGGTGTCGTTGAACGCCGCGGGTACCGGCTGCCCGCGCGACAGCGACATGCAACAGGACAGCCTCGGCAGCGCATTGGACGCGTCGGAGATCAAGAAATTGCAGCGCGGCGACCTGGTTTTCTGGAAAGGCCATGTCGCGATCGTCCGGAACGCCGACACCATCGTGCACGCCAACGCGCATCACATGGCCACGACAATCGAAAACACAAGCGAGGCCATCGCACGTATAAAAGCCGCGGGCAGCGAAATCATGGCGATCAAGCGGCTGATTTAGATGTTCGAGACTCTCTCTTCACCTCTCGAGAGGTGACCGAACTTCCGCGTTGACCGCAGCTGAACGCTGTTCAAATTTCGAGGACACCACCCGGCGCGGCTTCCAGCCGGAATGCGGCGGCAAACAGCGCGCGCGTATAATCGGACTTTGGATTCTTGAACAGTTCCGAGGCCGGCCCCTCCTCCACCACCTTGCCATCACGCATCACGATCAGGTGGCTCGCGAGCGAAGCGACCACGCGCAAATCATGCGAGATGAACATGTAGGTCAGGTCGCGCTTGCGCTGCAGTTCGCGCAACAGATCGACCATCTGCGCCTGGAACAGCATGTCGAGCGCGCTGGTCGGCTCATCCAAAACGACGAAATTCGGCTCCAGCACCACCGCGCGGGCAATGCTGATGCGCTGGCGCTGGCCGCCGGAGAATTCATGCGGATAGCGAAACCGCGTCGCCGGGTCCATGCCGACATCCCGGAGCGCCTTGATCACGCGCGCTTCGCGCTCATGTTCCGAAAGCGCGCGCTGATGCACGCTGAGGCCTTCGGCCACGATGTCGCCGACCGACATGCGCGGGCTCAGCGCGCCGAACGGATCCTGGAACACGATCTGCATGTCGCGGCGGAACGGCCGCATCGCCTTGAAGCGCAGGCCCTGGATGTTCTTGCCTAAAAACACGATCGGCCCGGCGGACGAGATCAGCCGCAGCAGCGCCAGGCCGAGCGTGGTCTTGCCGGATCCGGATTCGCCGACCACGCCCAGCGTCTCGCCCTTGCGCACCTTGAGACTGACGCCATCGACCGCCTTGATATATCCGACCGTATTGCGCAGCAGGCCGCGCTTGACCGGAAACCAGACCTTCAACTCGTCCGCCGATATCACGACCGGCGAATTGGGCCGGGGTGGCGCCGGGTCGGGTTTTGGTTCGGCCGCCAGCAAGGCCCGCGTATAAGGATGCTTTGGCGCGGTGAAGACCTGCTCCACGGGGCCCTGCTCGACGATCTTGCCGCTATTCATGACGCAGACCACGTCCGCAATGCGGCGAACGATGCCGAGGTCATGGGTGATGAACAAAAGGCTCATGCCGAGCCGGGCGCGGATCTCCGCCAGCAGCGTGAGGATCTGCGCCTGCACGGTGACGTCGAGCGCCGTGGTCGGTTCGTCCGCGATCAGCAGGTCCGGCTCGTTGGCTAGCGCCATCGCGATCATGACACGCTGGCGCTGGCCGCCTGACAATTGATGCGGATAGCTCTTGAGCCGGGTTTCCGGTTCGGGAATGCCGACCTGGGTCAACAGCTCCAGCGTTCGCGCCCGCGCCATGGCCCCGCGAATGCCGCTGTGAAGCTGCAGGATTTCACCGATCTGGGCCTCAATCGTGTGCAGCGGATTGAGCGACGTCATCGGCTCCTGGAAGATAATCGAAATGTCGTTGCCGCGAATGCCGCGAATCTCGCGCTCCGACAGCTGCAACAGTTCGTTCCCCTTGAAGCGAATGCTGCCGGAGGGATGCGATGCGGTCGGGTACGGCAAGAGCTTCAGGATCGACAGCGCACTGACGGATTTTCCGGAACCGGATTCGCCGACCAGCGCCACGCACTCGCCGCGCTTGATCTCAAAGGAAATATGATCGACCGCGACCGAGGCGCCGCTGGGCTGATGGAACGCCACCGACAGATCGCGAACGTCGAGCAGGGGCTGATTGATGGCGTCCATGTGCCCAGCCTATCTGAACGTCTTGCGCGGATCGAACGCGTCGCGCGCCGCCTCGCCGATGAAAATCAGGAGCGACAGCATGATCGCGACCGCGAAAAATCCGGTGAAGCCAAGCCAGGGCGCCTGCACGTTGGCCTTGGCCTGCGACAGCAATTCACCGAGCGACGGCGACCCCGGCGGCAGGCCAAAGCCGAGGAAATCCAGCGCGGTCAGCGTCATCACCGACGACGATACGATGAACGGCAGGAATGTCATGGTCGCCACCATGGCGTTCGGCAACAGATGGCGGAACATGATCACGGCATTGGAGACGCCGAGCGCGCGGGCGGCCATGATGTATTCGAAGTTGCGTCCGCGCAAGAATTCCGCCCGCACCAGGCCGACCAGCGACACCCAGGAGAATAACAGGAGAATGCCGAGCAGGATGAAGAAACCGGGGGGCAGCACCGACGAAATGATCAGCAACAGATAGAGCGAGGGAATGGCGGTCCAGACCTCGATGAAGCGCTGAAAGCCGAGATCGATCCAGCCGCCGAAATAACCCTGCACGCCGCCGGCGGCGATACCGATGATCGAGGAGATGATGGTCAGGGCAAGGCCGAACAGCACCGAGATGCGAAAGCCGTAAATCAGCCGAGCGACGACGTCGCGGCCCTGATCGTCGGTGCCGAGCCAGTTGTATTCGAGGTCGCGGCAGCCCTTCAGGTCCTTCTTCTGCACCACCTCCTTGCACTGCGCTTCCGTCAGCATCCAGGTCGGCTTCGACGGCGCGGGTGTCGGCAGATCGAGATTGTGCGTGTCGTAGGAATAGCGGATCAGCGGCCAGACGATGGTGCCGTTCTTGTCGGCGATCAGCTTCTGCAAATACGGATCGCGATAGTCCGCGGCGGTCTCGAAATCCCCGCCGAAGGTGGTCTCGGAATAACTGATGAACGCCGGCCAATACAAATGTCCGTCGAACTTGACCAGGAACGGGCGATCATTGGCGATCAGTTCGGCAAACAGCGAGACGAAGAACAGGATCAGAAAGATCCAGAACGACCAGTAGCCCCGGCGGTTCGACTTGAAATTCTGCCAGCGGCGGCGGTTGAGCGGTGATGGGCTGAACCGGTGGCGCGTCATCGGCACGATTTCGCCGAGCGGCGACTGAACCGTGGTTTCGATCGGCGGCGGCGCGATGATCGTCATCAGACCTCCCGCGCCTCGAAATCGATCCGCGGATCGATCCACATATAGGCGAGGTCGGAGATCAAATTGACCACCAGACCCACCAGCGAAAAGATGAACAGCGTTCCGAACACGACAGGGTAATCGCGGTTCAGCACGCTCTCGAAGCCGAGCAGGCCGAGCCCGTCGAGCGAGAAGATGGTCTCGATCAGGAGCGAGCCCGAGAAGAACGCATGGATGAACGCGCCCGGAAATCCGGCGATGACGATCAGCATGGCGTTGCGGAAGATGTGATTGTAGAGCACCTGCCGTTCGCTGCAGCCCTTGGCGCGCGCCGTCATCACATATTGCTTGCGGATTTCATCGAGGAAGGAATTCTTGGTCAAGAGCGTCATGGTGGCGAAGGCCCCAAGCGCCATCGAGATCAGCGGCAGGGTGATGTGCCAGAAATAATCGAGGATCTTCCAGTACCAGGGAAACTGCGCCCAGCCGTCCGAGGTCAGGCCGCGCAGCGGGAAAATGTTGAAGAACGAGCCGCCGGCGAACAGGATGATCAGGAGGATAGCGAACAGAAATCCCGGGATCGCAAAGCCGACGATGATCATCGCCGACGTCCAGGTGTCGAACTTCGAGCCGTCCATGACCGCCTTGCGAATGCCCAGCGGTATCGAGATCAGATAGGTCAGGAGCGTCATCCATATCCCCAGCGACATCGAGACCGGCAGTTTCTCCTTGATCAGCTGCAGCACGCTGACGTCGCGAAAATAGCTCTTGCCGAAATCGAACCGCGTGAAATTCCACACCATCAGCGCAAAACGTTCCGGCGCCGGCTTGTCGAAGCCGAATTGCTTTTCCAGGCTCTTGATGAAATCCGGATCCAGCCCCTGCGCGCCGCGGTACTTCGATCCGCCGCCATCGGCAACTCGGCTGGGCTGGCCGCGCGCGCCGAAATCGCCGCCGCCCCCCGAAATCCTGGAAGTGCCGCCGGTGTCGGCGCCGCTCAACTGCGCGATCACGCGCTCCACCGGCCCACCCGGCGCGAACTGCACTACCACAAACGACACGAACAGGATTCCCAATAGCGTGGGAATCATCAGGAAAATGCGTCGGGCGATATAGGCGCTCATGACCTATTTCGCCTGCTCGAGCTTGGCGGCCTTGGCCGAATCGAACCACCAGTTTTCCGGCGCGCCGACGCCTTGCGCGTATCGCGCCGGCTTCGCCGGATGGTCGAACACATCCCAATAGGCGATCGGGTGAGTCGACCGGTACCACTGCGGCACCCAATAACGGCCGGCCCGAAATACCCGATCGAGCGCCCGGCATGCGATGGTCAAATCCGCCCGCGTTTCGGCGCCGATGGCCTTTTCGATCAGCGCGTCGACCGCGGGATTGGCGACCCCCGCCAGATTGTAAGACCCATTGGTGGCGGCCGCCTGCGACGAAAAATACGGCCGCAGGCTGTCGCCCGGCGTCGCCGACATGCTCATGCGTTGGATCGTCACGTCGAAATCAAAAGCTTCGACACGGGCGCGGTATTGCACCGCATCGATCAGCCGGATGCCGGCCTCGATCCCGAGCTGGCCGAGATTTTTGATGAAGGTCGCATGATGCGGCTGAAACGACGGCTCGTCGATCAGGAATTCGACTGCAAGAACCTCGCCGTTCGGCAGCAATCGCTTGCGGTCCTTGATGACGAGTCCGGCCTCGTCGAGCAGTTGCGAGGCCTTGCGCAGCAAGGTGCGATCCTGCCCCGATCCGTCCGACACCGGTGGCACGAAGGGCTCGCCGAACACCTCGTCGGGAACCTGTCCGCGGAACGGCTCGAGCAGCTTCAGCTCTTCAGGCGACGGCGGCCCGTTCGCCACCATGTCCGAATTCTGGAACGGCGAACAGGTGCGCGCATAGGCGCCATACATGACGGTCTTGTTGGTCCACTCGAAATCGAACGCGTAGCCCACGGCTTCGCGCACGCGCGGGTTCTTGAACTTGTCGCGGCGGGTATTGAAGAACCAGCCCTGGCCGCCGGACGGCGTCTCATCCGGCAAAGTCTCGCGCTTGACCCGGCCGTCCTTGATGGCCGGGAAGTCGTAGCGCGTGGCCCAGATGCGCGCGGTGAACTCCTCGCGGTAGAGATAGCTCTTGCCGCTGAAGCCCTCGAACGCGACATCGCGATCGCGATAGAATTCGTAGCGCACTGTATCGAAATTGTAGCTGCCGCGGTTGACCGGAAGATCGGCCGCCCACCAATCCTTGACCCGCTCATACTCGACGTAGCGGTTGACTTCGTACTTGCCGACCTTGTACGGCCCCGATCCGAGCGGCGCATCGAGGCTCGATTCATCGAACGGGCGCGTCGCGTAGTAGGCCTTGGAGAAGATCGGCAGGCCGGCGACATAGAGCGGCACGTCGCGGGCGTGCTTTTCCGCGAGCGTGACGACCACGGTCGAATCGTCAAGCGCTTCGGCCTTCACCAGGTCGCGCAGCTGGACCACGATCAGCGGATGGCCCTTTTCCTTCAGCGCGGTCAGCGAGAAGGCGACGTCATGCGCGGTCAATTTCGAGCCATCGTGAAATCGCGCCTCGGGCCGCATCGAAAAACGGTAGGCGAGCTTGTCGGGGGAAATCCGCACGGATTTCGCCGCAAGGCCGTACATCGCGTCGGGTTCGTCGCCCGCGCGAGCCATCAGGCTCACGAACGTCATGTCCATGCCCTGTGCGCCTTCGCCCTTGAGGATGTAGGCGTTGAACGAATTGAAGGTGAAGAAGGACTGGTTGTAGGCGCGAGACGAAGGGATCAGCGAAAACAATCCGCCCTTGGGCGCGGCGATGTTGACGTATTCGAAATGATGGAAGTCGGCCGGATATTTCAGGTCGCCGAACACCGACATGCCGTGAGCTTCGGTGCCGGCGGCTTCGGTGCCGGCATCGACCGCCATCGCTGGCCGCAGCCACGGCGCGCTCAACACACCAACGCCGAGACCGAGCAAATGCCGGCGCGAGAGCTGCGTCATGCGCATGATTTCCTTCAAGTACGTCCGCCGATCTTGGCGGCTTTTTCAGCGTCCCACCACCACAGGTTTGGGAATCCGGAAATTCCGTATTTGGGCAATGGCTCGGGACGGCTGAACCGATCCCAGCGCGCGGCGCGCTGAAATCCGCCGGCGAATTGCGGGACAACATAGCAATTCCACAGCAATACCCGATCCAGCGCCTTGCAGCTCGCTACCAGTTCGGCGCGATCCTTGGCGAAGATGATGCGGTTTATCAGGGCGTCGACTGCAGGATTTTTGATGCCGGGAAGGTTGCGTGAACCGGGCCGATCCGCCGCCTCCGACCCGAAGAAATCGCGTTGCTCGTTGCCTGGCGAAAGTGACTGTGCCCACCCATAGGTGGTGATATCGAAGTCGAAACTGCGCAAGCGATTCTGGTACTGCACACTATCGACGGTGCGAATATTCACGGTCATGCCGAGCCGCTCCAGATATGGCTTGTAAAAAAGCAGGCTCCGCTCGTCAGCCTGGTCCCCGGACAGGAATTCAACACTGACAGGCTGGCCTTTGGGATCGAACAGCTTGCGGTCGCGAATCTCGAATCCGGCCTCTTTCAGGAGCCGGGTTGCGTCGCGCAGATTGTTGCGAGCCGCGTCGGGATTGCCGCCGACCGGATTTTTGTATGGCATCGTGAAGACCTCGGCAGGCACCTTGTCGCGCACCGCTTCGAGAATCTGCAATTCCTGACCCTCGGGAAGTCCCGACGAGGTGAGTTCGGGGATGCCGTCAAAATAGCTGCCATCGCGATGGTACTCTCCGTTCGAGAGTTGCCGGTCCGACTCCTCCCAATCATAGGCAAAATTGAATGCGCGACGGACTCTGACATCGGCAAATAGCGGCCGGCGCAAGTTGAACGCGAAGCCCTGCATCCGCCCCGAACTCGCATCCGGGAATTTTTCCTTGATGACGCGTTTTTCGCGCTCGGCAGGAAAATCGTAGGCCGTCGACCATTGCTTGCCACTGCGTTCGGTAAACCAGTCCAGCTGATCCGCCTTGAAAGCCTCGCGCCCAACCGTGTCATCGCGAAAGAATTCGAACCGAAGCTCGTCGAAATTATCCTGACCGATGCTGTGCGGCAGATCCTTTCCCCAATAATCCTTGATGCGTTCCAGCACCAACGTGCGGCCCGCAACAAACTCCTTGATACGATAGGCCGCAGATCCCAGCGGAATCTCCAGTGTTGTCGCCGTGACATCCCGTTTGCGCCCCTGCGCGTCGGTCCCTTCCCACCAGTGCTTCGGCAACACCGGAACTTCGCCGGCGATCGAGGGAAGTTCGCGGTTGCCGGGCCCGTCGAATGTAAATTTGACATCGCGCTCGCCGGCCTGTTCGCACTTGACGATGTGCCGGTAGTAGGCGCTGTACATCGGGCTGTTCTTCTTGAACGCATCGAACGAGAAGATGACGTCGTCGGGGGTCACCGGCTTGCCATCGTGCCAGCGCGCCGCTGCATTCAATCGATAGATGACGTAGGAGAAATCGTCGGGATAGGCGGCGGCTTCCGCCAGCAGTCCATAGGCCGTCGACGGTTCATCTTGCGACCTGGTCGTCAACGTTTGATTGATCATGGTGGCGCCGCCGGCGATCGACCCCTTCAATCCTTGGATCACGATGTTGAAGTTGTCGAAGGTACCGAACTCGAACAGGCGCGCGACGCCACCCTTGAGCGCATTCGGATTGACGTAGTCGAAATGCTTGAAGTCGGCGGGGTATTTGGTGTCGCCAAAGGTCGACAGGGCGTGCCGCCAAGTCAATCCATCCGGTGCGGATTGTGCATGGGCCGATTTGATCGCGGGAAAGCCTGCCGCAATTCCGAGTGTCGGGGCGATGGTAGCCGAGGCGGCGCCCTGCAGAAGATGTCGTCGTGTAATCGCCAACTGATGAATTCCTGTTGCTACGCTGCGCTATTGAGGACGCAATATAAGGCAAGGTTTCGACCGGTTACGTTGCTTTTTCCTCATGATACTCGCTTGTGAACGACGCCGGTGCGACGAAACGTCCCGACAAGACGGGCATGATCATACCAAACGGCCAGGCATGGGCAGATACGAAAACGGCCAGGCATTGCCTGGCCGCTGCCGCCGATCGCATGAAGTCCATGCGCAACGTCGGAACTTTACTTCGCCGCCGCCGGCAGCGGAACCGGGCTATCGGCAAGCGTGCGCAGATAGGCGATCACGTCGGCGCGCTCGCTGTCCTTCGGGATGCCGGCAAAGCCCATCGCGGTGCCCGGAACAAAGCCCTTGGGATTGGCGATGAACTTGCTGAGGTCGTCATAGCTCCAGTCGCCACCCTTGGCCTTCATCGGCGCCGAGAAATTGAACCCGCGCCCCTCGCCCTTCTTGTCGCCGAGGATGCCGTAAAGATTCGGGCCGACGCGGTTGGGACCGTTTTTCTCGAAGGTGTGGCAGGCGGCGCATTTCTTCGCCGACGCGGCCCCCTTCTCGACGGAAGCGGTCTGCAACAGTTTTTCGATCGGTTCGGACGGCGCCGCTGCCTCCTTGGCGCCGCCTTCCGCACCTTCCTTCACGGCAATCTCGTAACCCGGCTTTTCCGGCATCACGGGAGCGAAAATCGCACCGGCCGTGAAGCTCGTCACCAACAGAAGCAGACAGGTGCCGAGAATTGCACCGATAACTTTATTGAGTTCGAAGGAGTCCATTTCGGATCAGGCTCCAGGCCGGAAGGTCGACTTTAGGCCGGCGAGAAGCGGCCGCGGATGAGCGTCAGGAATCAGGCTTTCGCACCGCACCCCGAGCAGCGGATGAGATATCGGTTTGCCCGTGCTCTGGCAACCCGTATAAACGCGCCAGCTTCCGACCCATCCCCCAACATTTCCGGCTTGTTATCAGGGGGGTCCAGACCTCATTTCCCAGACCTTGATTTCCATGACCTTGCGCAAGACCTTGCCAGAGACCTTGCTCCCATGACCGACACCCGCACCCTGGTGCTGATCCCCGCCCGCATGGCCGCGACGCGCCTGCCCGGCAAGCCGCTGATGGATATCGCCGGCCTGCCGATGATCGTCCACGTCCTGCGGCGGGCCGAGGCCGCGAAAATCGGCCGGGTGGCGGTGGCCACCGATGCGCCGGAGATCGCGGCTGCCGTGACATCTCACGGCGGCGAGGCGGTCATGACCCGCACCGATCATCCTTCGGGATCCGACCGGATCCACGAGGCGCTCGGCAAACTCGACCCCGGGAGCCAAGCCGAATTCGTGGTCAATCTGCAGGGCGATTTTCCGACCATCCGCCCCGACAACATCCGCGGCGTGATGGCCCCGCTGGCCGACCCCGCGGTCGATATCGCAACGCTGGCCGCCGAGATCCATACCGTGGAGGAGAGCACCAATCCGAACGTGGTGAAGGCGATCGGCTCGCCCCTGAGCACGCGGCGGCTGCGCGCGCTTTACTTTACCCGCGCCACGGCCCCCTGGGGCGAGGGGCCGCGCTACCATCACATCGGTCTCTATGCCTATCGCCGCGCGGCGCTGGAGCGCTTTGTGGCGCTCCCCCCTTCCGCGCTGGAGCTGCGGGAAAAGCTCGAGCAGCTCCGGGCGATCGAGGCGGGCATGCGGATCGACATCACCATCGTGGACACGGTGCCGCGCGGCGTCGATACGCCGGCCGATCTCGAAACCGCGCGCCAGATACTGGCAAAAGCCTGAGCGGCTGATACAAGGCGCCATGATCAAGACAACCACCAAACCGAAGAAAATCGCATTCCAGGGCGAGCCGGGCGCGAATTCCCATATCGCCATCGTCGCGGCCTATCCCGACGCCGAGCCGCTGCCCTGCCCGACCTTCGAGGACGCACTGGCCGCGATCGCCTCGGGCGAAGCCGACCTCGGCATGATCCCGATCGAAAACTCGGTCGCCGGCCGGGTCGCCGACATCCATCATTTGCTGCCGCAATCCGGCCTGTTCATCGTCGGCGAATGGTTCGAGCCGATCCATCATCAATTGATGGCGCCGCGCGGCGCCAAGCTGGCCGACATCAAGACCGTCGAGAGCCACGTCCACGCGCTCGGGCAATGCCGCCGCATCATCCGCAAGCTCGGCATCAAGCCGGTCGTCTCCGGCGATACCGCAGGAAGCGCGCGCATCGTCGCCGAACGCGGCGACACATCATGTGCGTCGATCGCCTCGAAGTTGGCGGCGGAAATCTACGGCCTCGATATCCTGGCCGAGGATGTCGAGGACGAGACCCACAACACCACGCGCTTTGTGGTGCTGGCGCGCGAGGCGAACTGGGCCAAACCGGGATCGGGGCCGCTGGTCACCACTTTTGTGTTCCGGGTGCGCAACCTGCCCGCCGCGCTCTACAAGGCGATGGGGGGCTTTGCCACCAACGGCGTCAACATGACCAAGCTGGAAAGCTACATGATCGACGGCAACTTCTTCGCCACCCAGTTTTACGCCGACGTCGATGGCCATCCCGAGGACAGGAACCTGGCGTTTGCGCTGGAGGAACTAAAATTCTTCTCGCGCGAATTTCGGATTGTCGGGGTCTATCCCGGCCACCCGTTCCGCGCGACCTTCAGCGAAACGCCGGAGTGAGGTCTCGTGTCCCGGACGCGGTGCAGCGCGCACTTGCGCTGCTCCGCAGAGCCGGGACCCACAAACGCAGAGCACATGGACCCCGGACCAGCAGCGCACCACGCCGCAAGAGCGGCGCGTTGCGCAGCATCCGGGGAACGAAGAGCAGCTACGCCGCCGCCCTATTCCCCAGCCCGAACGCATCCGCCAGCAGGCTGTACGATTTCTTGCGGGCGTCGTGATCGTACACGGCGGTGATGATCATCAGCTCGTCGGCCTGGCTTGCGGCGATCATCGGCTGCAGCTTTTGCATCACGGTGGCCGGACTGCCGACGAACAGCCGCGAGCGATTGCGCGCGATCGAGGCGCGCTCGCTGTCGGTGTAGGGATAGGCCAGCGCCTCCTCGACGCTGGGCAGCGGCGAATACTGCCCGCGGTCGCGGCGCAACCGGTTGAGATCCATCGACGACGCCAGCCGCTCGGCCTCCGCGTCGGTGTCGGCGGTGACCACCGCGACAGCCAAAATACCGTGCGGCGTCGCGCGCCAGCCCGACGGCTTGAAACGCGTGCGATAATTGATCAACGCATCGACGGCATCGTAGGACGCAAAATGGTGCGCAAAGGCAAAACCCATTCCGACCTGCGCGGCGAGTTCCGAACTGTAGTCGCTGGAGCCGAGCAGCCAGATCGGCGGCAATGGGGAATCGTCGGGCATCGCCACCACATTGTTGTAGGGATGGCCGGGCGGAAAATCGCGGGTCTCCCACAACGTCAGTTCGTGCAGGCGCTCCAGAAAATCGTCGCCCTCGCGGGCGTCGAGCCGGCTGCGCAGCGCGTGCGCGGTGGCCCCGTCGGTGCCCGGCGCGCGCCCCAGGCCCAGATCGATCCGGCCAGGAAACAACGCCTCCAGCATCTTGAAGCGCTCCGCCACCACCAGCGGCGCATGGTTCGGCAGCATTACGCCGCCAGACCCGACCCGGATCCGGCTGGTCACCGCGGCGATCTGCCCGATCATGAGATCGGGCGCCGGGCTCGCCACCGATGCGAGATTGTGGTGCTCGGCCAGCCAATAGCGGACATAGCCCAGCGCATCCGCATGGCGCGCCAGATCAATGCTGTTGCGCAGCGCCGCCGCAGGCTTGGTGCCGGTCGTGACGACGGAGAGGTCGAGGATCGAGAGAGGAATCATGGGATTAAACCTAGTGCGCCAGATCGGGCCGACAAAGGGCCCCGGCGCGCAGATCAGGCGCGCGTCGTTAAGCGGCGCTGACAATTACCTTCCAAACCTTGGGTGGGACCTAAAAATATGCCATATAGCATATTATATTTTGCCCACTCCCAAAACCACAGGAATATATGGTAGAAGAGGGGATGTTTATCCAAATAAGGCCGATTTTGTCCATTACTCGTGCCCATCTCGCGCGGAATCAAACAAGTTTGGCATATCCTGTACAAAAATTGGGCAACTTCCCACTGATGATGGGCTGTTTGGCCAACTTCGTTCGGCATATTTTGTCGCGTCGCAGCTAAGCCTGACGTCCGTCCGGAAATGCGTGGAGTTTGTTGTGCCATGACCGAGGTTACGCCCCCCATACCAGATGGGCACCACACGCCAAAATCGCCGGCGATCTCCTTTGAGTTCTTCCCGCCGAAGACCGAGGAGATGGAGCGAAATCTGTGGGAGACCATCAAGCGTCTCGCGCCGCTGGCACCCACTTTCGTCTCGGTGACCTATGGCGCCGGCGGATCGACGCGGGAACGCACCCACTCCACCATCGCCCGCATCCTGGCCGAGACCCGCTTGATCCCGGCCGCGCATCTGACCTGCGTCGGCGCGGCGCGCGGCGAGATCGACGATATCGTCGACCGCTATCACGAGGTCGGCGTCCGCCACATCGTCGCACTTCGCGGCGATCCGCCTGATGGCATCGGCACCGCCTACGCCACCCATCCGGATGGCTACCGCCATTCGGCGGATCTGGTGGCCGGCATCAAGCGGCAGCATGGCGATATCGAGGTTTCCGTCTCCGCCTATCCCGAAAAGCACCCGGAAAGCCGTGACTTCGATGCCGACATCGATGTCCTCAAGGCCAAGGTCGATGCCGGCGCGACCCGCGCCATCACCCAGGTGTTCTTCGACAACGACCTCTATTTTCGCTATCTCGACCGGGTTCGCGCGCGCGGCATCCAGATTCCAATCGTGCCCGGCATCATGCCGATGCACAACTTCAAGCAGGCCCGCAATTTTGTCACGCGCGCCGGCACCAGCGTGCCGGACTGGCTCGCGGAAAAGTTCGAGGGCCTCGATGACGACGCCGAGACCCGCAAACTGGTGGCCGCGACCGTCGCGGCCGGTCAGGTGCAGAAACTGGCAAAACGCGGCGTCGATACTTTTCACTTCTACACCATGAACCGCGCGGATCTCGTGTTCGCCATCAGCCATTTGCTGGGCATTCGCCCGCATGGCGCGCAGAAAGCCGCCTGATCCGATGACC
>Ga0209839_10000209_pt1 | contig 29413 bp, 27 predicted proteins | sample OrgsoiDNA2013050_FD_185800 | JGI IMG/M metagenome (GOLD analysis project Ga0209839, IMG submission 185800) | Permafrost soil microbial communities from the Arctic, to analyse light accelerated degradation of dissolved organic matter (DOM) -... | ecosystem: Environmental > Terrestrial > Soil >... | reverse complement strand
CATGAATGAGCGATGGGTTCTGACGAACTGGTTTACATTCAATACAGATTCAAAATGTCCCATGGTTTTATTCTTGAGAAATGCACCTTCACGTGTGTGTACCTTTACATAATCATCTGCCGCTTCGAGATAATAAATATCTTCTAGGGGTATGATCCGGATTTTCCCGGCCAGCTTTACCACTACGCGGTGTTGTTCCCCGGGACTATTTGAAACGGATTCAAGAAGAGGCGCCAGTTTTTCCCTGCCGCCTGCCTTCCCCGGCTGTAATAATTTTGAAACAGCTTTATCGAAACGCTCCCGGCTAAAGGGTTTGAGCAGGTAGTCGACAGCATGACTTTCAAAAGCCTTTATTGCATATTCGTCAAAAGCCGTTGTAAAAATCACGGACGGAGGGTCTTCAATCAGTTCCAGCATTTCAAAGCCATTTATTTTTGGCATCTGGATGTCGAGAAAAATCAGTTCCGGCTGCAGTTGCTGTATGGCCTTCACGCCCTCAAATCCGTCGTTGCATTCGGCAACCAATTCGAGTTCCGGATGGTGTTGCAGGTATTCTCTGATGATTGACCTCGCCAGGGGTTCATCATCTATGATAATCGTTTTCATGTTTTGGAATATTAATGGTGGTCGTAAAAACATGCTCCATTGCCGAGGTTTCAACGAGATCCGTTCTTGCGAATAAAAGATAAAGTCTGCGTTTCACGGAATTTAATCCGAAACCGGTACCATGACGGGGGCTGGCTGTTTCCGGATCGAATGGATTTTGTACAATAACTTTCAGAGAATCGTTTTGAGAAGAAACCGAAATAAATATGGTAACCGCATCCGTGGTATCATACAATCCGAATTTGATGGCATTTTCTACAACGGGTTGCAAAAGCATGGGTGGGATCAGCATCTGAAGACTTTTTTCATCTTTCACTATGGAGGTGGACAGGCGGTATCCAAAGCGGACTTTTTCAATTTCCAGGTATAATTCCAGGGATTGTAATTCTTCTTCCATTTTTACCCATTGTTCTTCTTCTTTTCTGAGTGTGGTTCGCAGAAAATCCGACAACTGATGAATCATTTTTCGTGCCTGGGAAGGATCAGAACCGATCAGGGCACTGATGGAATTCAGGCTGTTGAATAAAAAATGGGGCTGTAACTGTTGCCGGAGTTTATAAAGTTCCGCCTCCCGGCTGAGTTTTTCTGCATCATCTTTCCGCTGTCGGTGTTCCTGTTCTTCCTCCTGGGTATACCAGAGCACACATATCACGGCCATACAACCGATGAGCAGGAAGGCCACCCCCAGGCGAATCCAGTATGTGTTCGAAAGGAACAGGATATAGTTGGAATTGACGGGATCAATCAGGATCAGATTCAAAATAAATTTACTCAGGGCGTTCGCCACCAGACTAAAAGTGATGCTGAGCAGAAGGACATACCAATACCGGTTACTGTAAGGCAGATAGTAACGCAGGATATTGCTGATGATCCAGCAGGCGCCAATCAGCAAACCATTCGTAACCAGACTATCCGTTACCGATTCATTCAGCGAATAGCCATAATACGTGACCAGCAAAACGTGCAGTGCAGCCCAGATAACCCACCAACCAAAAAAGTTGTTGCGAAACTTGCTGACGCTGATCGGTGACCTGGTCAAAGAATGCGGTTAAATAATTTCCAAAAATTGGTGTTTGCTGTTGTGCAGGATATGCGCCGCTTTTCGGTTTGTCAGCTCGATATACAATTCGGCATTGTCTGTTTCCTGAATGCGGGAATAGAGTTCCGCACCATCCAGCAGGCCGCTCAGTTTGTACAACTCGGCGACATTTATAAATTTCCACTGCACGAGTTTTTGTTCTTCATTGAAAAATTTATCTTCTTCCCTTTGTCCAAGCGCAGTGGCTTTTTCAAATGCCTCCTGGGAGCTGTCAGCTTCGATTAGCCGGAGTTGTTCATCGAATTGGGCCGTATGATTTCCCTGTCCGCAGATGATCCTGTAAACTATTTTTGTCAGATACCAGCTCATAGATTTGATTTAATATGATGATCGGATAAGTGTTTAATAATTCCTGATTTCAATCCCCCCAAAAACAGAAGAACCGTCAATGATGAGTACTTTGTTGGGGTCATAGCTGCTTATATTCTGCCTTTTGTCCTCAATATTTCCAAAAACGGAGGTCAGCTGACTTCTTATCTCCCAGTTGGAAGGAACGATTATTTTGGTTCCGCCCATGATCTGTGTGATATCCAGGGCGGCTGTTCCCTGAATATCTGCCTGGCTGAGATTGATCTCAGCGCCACCCATGAAGATGGTGATATCGCCCCCTTTAAAATTTTTGGATAGAATATTTTTATGAATGGCCCCGAATACCGTGGTCGCATCAATATAATCTTCGGATGAAAAATTTTTGGAACCGGACCCTGTGTTCCCTCCTGAATTTATATTAGCATCTGAGGTATTACCCGGAACCGATCCCGTATCCGGATTTCCCGGATATCCGCGCCTCGCTCGCCTTCTCTGCCATCTTTCTATATCCCTCCGGCGCCATTTGCTATGCCAGTCATGATCCATCCAATGCGGTTTATGCGGACGGATCAGCATAATCAGTCCGACGGCTATGATGGCGGCGGGCCATATGAAACGGTGAATATCAATACCGGGAATAAGCTGGTCCATCAGGAAAAAACATCCGACCAGAATCATGATTAACCAGCCGGGACCGCGAAATGCATGTGTCAAACCACTGAGAATTCCGATTACGATCAGCAGCATCGGCCAGTTGAAAAACCAGAACGGTAGCGGCACACCGTATGCGCGCAGGAATAAGAGAATGCCCACGCATACTAGTCCTACGGGCAGCCAGATCCTGCTGCCTCCCCGTCTTCGTATGCGCCTATGAACATCATCTTTTATATCGTTTTCTAAATTGTCCATTTCTTTATATTTCATGTAAAACTATTGTAGTATGGTCCTTATTTCAAATGCATATAGGTCATTCCAGCCAGAACGGCGGTGAAAGGCGGTATTTTCCCGGTAAAAAAATAGCGGTCAGATAATCTTGAAACGGTCCCCGTCAAATAAACCCTTATCACTTAGTTTCAGATGGGGTATTACCAGCAGGGCCATAAAGGAAAGTGTCATGAATGGGGACAGGAGGGTGGATCCCAGTTTCTTTGCGTGCGCATCCAGCTCCGTATACTTTTCTGCAACCCGCCATCCATCTTCCGTGCTCATAAGACCGGCAACGGGCAAGCCGAGTGTTTTTTCCGTCGTTCCGTCGGACAGGCTGATGCCTCCTTTTTCTGTTATCACGGCGTTGACAGCGCGGCATAACGATTCATCGGTTACACCTACGGCCACAATATTATGACTGTCATGGGCAACCGAAGAAGCGAGGGCACCGGATTTTAATCCAAAGTTTTTAATAAAGGCTTTGGCGATGGGCGCTTTGCTATAACGGTTAACTACAACGATTTTCAGGATATCATTCGAAGGATCCGATTTCCAAACAGACATTTCCGCTTTGATCTCCGCGTTCAGTTTTCCAGTGATCAGCTGGCCGTCATAAGCTTCTATAACAGGATGGGGGTATAGCGAATCAGGTAACGGACCTGCCCTGAACATAAAATCTTCCGGAGCCGTAAACGAACGCTCGAATTGATTGGGTCTGGATATGTGCTGAATGGATTCCAATTTTGTTTTTCCCATTTCGGCCACCAGCTGACCCTGGAGATAGGTCTGCAGTACTTCAAATTTTTTTAAATCTTTCAGCAGGATAAAATCAGCCGGGTCGCCCGGCCGGAGGTGGCCCAGGTCCAGTTTATAATGCAATATCGGATTGATACAGGCAACGCGGAGCACTTTGAGCGGGTCAATATTTTTTGCAACTGCCCGTGCGCAGAGCTGATCGATATGTCCGTTAACCAGACTGTCGGGATGTTTGTCGTCGCTGCAGAACATCATATTTTCCCAGTGGTCATTAAGTAACCCGGCAAGGGCTTCAAAATTTCTTGCCGCACTTCCTTCGCGAATCAGAATTTTCATACCCATTCCCAATTTTTCGAGGGCCTCCGCTGCCGTAAAACACTCGTGATCTGTACTGATGCCCGCCTGGATATAATGACGCGCGTCTTCTCCACGTAATCCGGGTGCGTGGCCATCAACGGGTTTGTGATATTTTTTCGCTGAAGCGATTTTCTTGATCACTTCCGGATCTCCCTGCAGAACGCCGGGGAAATTCATCATCTCACTCAAATATTTGATCCCGGGGTTTGATAATAACCGATCCACCTCTTCTGAAGGCAATGCCGCTCCTGCCGTTTCAAATTCGGTAGCGGGCACACAACTTGGAGCCCCGAAATAAAAATGAAACGGGGTCCGCTTTCCGTTCTCAATCATAAATTCCACGCCGGCCAGGCCAAGTACATTGGCGATTTCATGCGGGTCACTGACCGTTGCCACGGTGCCATGGACGACCGCAAGCCGTGCAAATTCAGAGGGCACGAGCATGGAACTCTCAATGTGTACGTGGGAATCTATAAAACCCGGGCAGATGTATTGGTCCGGAACCGGTTCGGCAGAAGACAATTCGATGATCTGCGAAATTTTTTTATCATGGATCCTGACTTCAGCAGGATAAATCCTTTTTGCCGGAATGTCTACCAGTTTTCCTTTGATGATCATGATGCGATAGGGAAATCCGTATTTATTCTTTTATAAATTTTGGCTGTTACGCGTAAATATATTATTCATCCAGAAGATCCGGTCTTTTTTCAGCCGTTTTACGCAGAGCGGCTTCATGTCTCCATTCCGCAATTTTTTCGGGGTTGCCACTCAGCAGTATTTCCGGTACTTTCCATCCCCGAAAATCAGCGGGTCTTGTATAAACCGGCGGGGCCAGCAGGTTATCCTGGAACGAATCAAAAAGCGCCGATGTTTCATCGTTCAGTACACCCGGTAACAGGCGCCCGATGGCATCGGTAAGCACAGCTGCCGGCAGTTCGCCTCCACTCAACACATAATCGCCAATAGAAATTTCGCGGGTTACAAAATGCTCGCGGATGCGTTCGTCAATTCCCTTGTAATGTCCAGAAATGATCAGTAGGTTTTCTTTCAGGGAAAGCGCGTTAGCCATGGGCTGATCCAGCAATTCGCCGTCCGGGCTCATAAAAATGATCTCATCATAGGAAATTTCTTTTTTCAAGGATTCGATGGCATTGGCCAGGGGTTCACACATCATTACCATGCCGGCTCCGCCGCCATACTGGTAATCGTCAACCTGCCCGTATTCATTCACTGCCCAGTTTCGTAAGGGGTGAACAAAAATTTCGAGAAGTTTTTTTTCTTTGGCCCTTTTTAGAATAGAATGGGCAAAAGAACTTTCGAGGAGCTCGGGCAAAACGCTGATGATGTCTATGCGCAATTTGGAAATTTGAGAATTTGGAAATTTGTGAATGACAGCATTCGTCAAAATTAGCCATTTGGTACCCTGTAAAGAGTTACCGGGCCGTAATTGTTGTCATGGCAGGTCCGGGGCCGAATTGCCCATTTCATCCAGGTCCCGGCGTTGTTTCTTTGTGGGTCTGCCTACTTTGCTTAGCCTTTTGCCGGTATGAAAACTGGCGGCCTGAAACTGTATCCGCTCTACCTCTTCGGCCGGTGTGATGTCAAGATAATATTTAACGGCTTCCGAATAGGCGAGCCGGTGGTCCAATAATCCGGTTACCTGAACACGCCATCGTTTGGCTTCCGTTTTCACTTCATATATATCTCCGATATGTACCTGCCTGGAAGGCTTCACCTGCCCAGTTTCGTTTTTCACTTTTCCTTTCTCGCAGGCATCTGAGGCCTGGCTTCTGGTTTTGAACAGGCGGATGGCCCAGAGCCATTTATCGATACGGAGTTTTTCTTTTTCGGCCATTTTTTATTTTTGGCGGTTGGCGGTTGGCAGTTGACGGTAGGCAGTTGGCAGTTGGCGGTTGGCAGATAATTTTTAGGAATATAATATTATTAAAAGTTTTAGGCTTTACGCTTTGGGCTTTCGGCTTAATTCAGCGAAATATTTATGAAAATAGGGTATCGTTTCAATGCCCTTATAGAAATTATCAATATTAAATTTTTCGTTTGGCGAATGCAGGTTATCGCTATCCAGACCGAAGCCCATGAAGACAATCTTGACGCCCAACTCTTTTTCCAAGAGGGAGCAGATGGGAATACTGCCGCCACCCCGCTGGGGTACTGGTTTTTTTCCAAAACTGGCCTCGATGGCTTTTTCGGCGGCGATATACGCGAGTGAGTCCAAGGGGGTCATATAAGGTTCCCCGCCGTGTAATTCAAAACAGTTCACCGTTACTCCGGGCGGTGCCATTTTCTTAAAATAATCCAGCATCAGATCAGCGATTTTTACGGAATTCTGATTGGGCACGAGTCTTGCCGAAATTTTTGCCGACGCTTTGGACGGAAGAACGGTTTTTGAACCTTCCCCCTGGTATCCGCCCCAGATACCATTTATTTCCAGCGTGGGCCTTATGCCCGTCCGCTCATTGGTACTAAATCCTTTTTCACCCCAGAGTGCTTTTATTCCCAGGTCCTCCATATATTCTTTTTCATTGAATGGCGCCGCGGCCATTTTTTTTCTGTCTTCTGAAGAAGATTCCAGCACGTCGTCGTAAAACCCTGGCAGGGTGATATGATTATTCTCGTCGTGACAACTGGCGATCATCTGTGCCAGGATCGTAGCAGGGTTAGCCACCGCACCACCATACACCCCACTGTGCAGGTCCCGGTTGGGACCGGTTACTTCTACCTGAATATACGCCAGCCCGCGCACGCCGATTTCGATCGAAGGGGTTTCCAGGCTGATCATCGATGTATCGCTGATCAGGATCACGTCGGCTTTCAGCAACTCTTTATGGGAAGCAACGAAAGCACCCAGGCTGGGTGATCCGATTTCTTCTTCTCCCTCAATAATAAATTTAATATTGCAGTCCAGGTCCCCGGACTGGTTCATGATCTCGAGCGCTTTCACGTGCATAAAAAACTGTCCCTTGTCGTCAGCGGAACCCCGGGCGAAGATCATCCCGTTTTTAATCGTTGGTTCAAATGGAGCAGTATGCCAGAGCTCCAGCGGATCAGCCGGTTGTACGTCGTAATGGCCATATACCAGAACGGTGGGTTTCGCGGGATCTGTTATTTTTTCTGCGTATACCACGGGATGGCCATTTGTCGGAAAGATCTCCGCTTTATTTGCGCCCGCATCCAGTAAGGTTTTCCTGACGGCTTCGGCACAGGCCAGCATATCGGTCTGGTGATTGCTGTCGGCACTCACGGAAGGAATTCTCAGCAAGCCGAGTAATTCTTCGAGAAACCTTTCCTTATGTTTATCCTGATATATTTTCCACGCTTGCATCGAGATGATTTTTTAAATAGTGTCTGCGAATGTAGGCCCTTTTGAGAAATGCTGTTTTTTCCCCGGGAAATCCGGTCCGGTTCAGAATGGTGTCGACAGATCGTGTTTTTTATTCGGAACTACATTCTGCATTTCCCATTCAATTTTTTTGACGAAGGCATGTTCCCTGACATGGCAGTCGGTCTTAATACAAATAGGGCAGCAACTGCTGATGCAATGATCGGCGTGTATGAAAAATTCCATAGCCGAACCAAATTCTTTTTCGATGAGGACGCGCAGGTGGTCCACTTCTGCATGTGCCTCACGCACATTCAGGTACCAGGGAACGGTCATGTGGCAATCCACATGTAGTGTGTTCCCGAATTTAATCACCCGCAGATTATGGATGTCAACCCAGTTCGGCATACGGCTGCTGTTCACCAGTATGATAACCTTCCCGAGTATTTTTTCATCGGCCTCGTCCATGATCCCCGCAACCGATTTACGGGCTATGCGGTACCCGATGAACATAATGACGATGGACATGATAATCGCCACGATGCTATCCATCTGGTGGATGCCCGTAAAATAGATGAGAAGCAATCCAATAATTATAGCCAGGGTGGAATAGGTGTCGGACTTGAGATGATGACCGCTTGCTTCCAGCGCATCGGAACCGTTGGCGCTGCCTTTTTTGACGGCTAAAAATCCTACAACGAAATTGATCACGGCAGAAATGCCGATCAGAATAATTCCGTAATTGAGTTGGTGCAATTCCCTGGGATGGATAAGATGGGTCACCGCTTCATAAATAATAAATACGCCGGCAAGCATGATCAGTGTGCCCTCAATCGCAGCCGAAAGAAATTCCGCCTTGCCATGACCGTATGGATGATTCGTATCCCGCGGTTTGTAAGCAATCGACAAACTATATAAGCCGACCAGCCCTGCAATTACATTAACAATGCTTTCAAGGGCATCCGTCAGAATGGCCACAGAACGCGTGAGCCACCAGGCAATTATTTTTATTAAAAACAGAAGCACCGCAACAAAGAGTATCCAGGACTGAATGCGGAGATTTTCTTTGCTTTTATCCACGGAATAAATTGTCTGCAAATGTAAAAGGATTCGGGCCGAATCCTGTTCCGGATCCATTAAGTTTTATATCAGCCTCAAACCTCGTTCCCGGTCCGGTTTCGGTTGCGAAATTTCTTCAGCATCCGGTAATAAAATTCTTTATTAAAAAGCTGGGAGTCGTCCATGGCTTTATAGGTTAGAAATATACCTATGGGCAGGAGTACGAAAGTAGCCATCCACATACCCGTAAATGGCAGCATGACGTCTTCCTTTACAAATTTTCTTCCGAAATTATTCAGCAGGAAAAAGACGACGAAAAAGATTACGGCAAAGATGAGGGGAAGACCAATGCCACCCTTGCGAATAATGGACCCGAGCGGGGCGCCGATCAGGAACAACACCAGGCAGGCAATGGACATTGTGATTTTTTCGTGCCAGGCCATCAGGTGCATGCGCAGATTCTTCCGATCGTTTTCATAGGTCATGGCCGAAATATCCGCGCTGGATTTGATATTATTTATGGTTGTATACGTTTTCTGCAGCACGATATTGATGGTGGAGTCAGGTAATACCTTACTAAAAGAATTATTTTTTGCAACCGGTGGCCGGGCTCTCCAGGGACTGTCGAGATATTTCAGAATGCGAATATGAGAATTCAGCAGGATCTTGGACTGGTTCCTGTAAGATGCGGTTGTATTCTCCAGGGAATCAATGGTGGTGGAGAGTTGCCGCATATTGAGCATCTGGTAATTATTTTTAAAAGCGCTGTCGTCGGTTTTATTCAGTTTGAAGGAACTCAGATCGAAGACCTTTTTATATTCCACAAAACCCATTCGGATCAGCTGGGTATTGAGGGCATAACGCTGCCCTTTTTCCTGGTAATTCCAGCCATTCTTCAGGTTGAACTCCAGGAATTTTTTATCCGCCGAAATCGTCATCTTACCACTTTGAGCCACAATCGCCAGGTCCTGTAAAAAATTATAATTGTGCTGGTAGATCAGGATGTCATGGATGGTAGATCCGTCCTTATCTTTTTTGCCGATCTTAATGATATATCCGTCAATCTTATCATAAAACACGCCTTCCCCGATATCGAATGCCGGTTTAGAAACTATAATATCGTACTTCAGCGTCTGCATCTTCAATTGGGCGACGGGAATAATATAATTGTTAAACATATAGGCGACCCCGCAGATAAAAAGAGATACGATAAAGAGCGGGCGCATAAAACGCAACAGGGGTATCCCGGCCGATTTGATCGCGACCAGTTCAAATGTTTCACCCAGGTTTCCGAATGTCATAATGGAAGACAGTAAAACAGCCAGGGGCAGGGCCAGCGGAACAAGTGTTGCGCAGACATATAATATGAAAGTGACGATGGTAAGCATGTCCAGGCCCTTGCCTACGATATCATCAATATAAAGCCAGAAGAACTGAAGAACCAGGACGAAGACCGTGATAAAAAAGGTGGCGATGAACGGACCGATGAATGCGCCAATAATCAGCTTATCTAACTTTTTTATCACCCCGCAAATTTAAGCCTTTATAAGCCGAACGCTTAAAGCGTAAAGCCTAAAACTAATGTGAAAGTATGGAAGCGTGGAAGTGTGCAAATTAAATTTAAGACGGTCATCTGTCGTCCGCATTCGCTTTCGCTTCGGCGGACAATCCATCAAAGATCAATTACCCAGTCTGTGAAATAAATCCTTCACCTGGTAACTCCAGAGCTGGGTCTGGTCCTTTATATCCTTTTTATCCGCGAAGTCCTTTATCAGTAGGATCGTTTGATTAGTGATGTCTGATTTTTCAATCCGGAACTCAAAAAACTCTTCCTTGGGCGAATCGGACCAGTGAAAGCGTACGAATTTATCCAATTCACTTTCCAAAACCTCGGCCTTGGTAGTTGAACCATTCCATGAAAAGCTGAAAATATTATCGCGCTCATCAACTTTATCCGCAAACCATTCCTGTAACCCTGCAGGGGTGCTCAAAAACTCGTATAAAATGGAAGCCGGGCATTTTAATGAATATTCTAACGTGAACTCCTGTTTCTTGCTCATCTATTGACTATTGATCGTGGGCTGCAATTATAGATAAATATTTCATGACCTGAAATTTTTTTTAATTCCCCAGAATAGCCTGATTATGAAGAAATCATCTATTCCCAAATTGGGAAAGGATTGAAAACCATGACTTTAACGGGGTTCCCGTTTGATATTCCGGTCCTGAATCCTTATATTGATCAGTATAATTTGAATCTTCCGGGTGTCTTTATAAGAAAAGGTTCATTTATGCGTTTTTATTAACATCCATATATCCTGAATAAACCCATTAACCATAACCCTTTAAAAATTACCTGCCTATGAGTATGCGTCAACTCAAGATCACGAAGAGTATTACGAATCGTGAGTCTCAGAGCTTGGAAAAATACCTGCAGGAGATCGGAAAAGTTGAATTGATCACACCGGAAGAAGAGGTAAAACTTGCCATCCGTATTAAGCAGGGTGATCAGAAGGCCCTTGATAAGCTAACTAAAGCCAATCTTCGATTCGTAGTCTCAGTAGCCAAACAGTACCAGAACCAGGGCTTAACCCTGCCAGACCTCATCAATGAGGGCAACCTGGGACTTATCAAGGCCGCACAACGTTTCGATGAAACCCGTGGTTTCAAATTCATTTCTTATGCAGTGTGGTGGATCCGCCAGAGCATCCTTCAGGCGCTGGCCGAACAGTCGCGCATTGTTCGTCTCCCATTGAATAAAGTCGGACTGACAAACCGGATTGCAAAGGCCTATTCCATGCTGGAACAACAGTTTGAACGGGAGCCTTCTGCAGAAGAACTCGCAGAATTGCTCGAACTGGATATAGATGAAGTTTCTTCCACCCTGGGTATCGGTGGACGCCATATCAGCGTAGATACGCCCTTATCGGAAGGGGAGGACAATACCCTGATCGACGTTATGGAAAATCCGAATGCCGACCGGGCCGAAACCAATATTGAGCACACCGAATCCCTGAAAGTGGATATAGACCGCTCCCTGAAAACACTCACCGAACGACAGAAGGAAGTCATCTGCTTTTTCTTTGGCATCGGGGTAGACCACCCCATGAGCCTGGAAGATATCGGCGACCGTTTCAGCCTGACCCGCGAACGGGTGAGACAGATCAAGGACAAGGCCATTACCAAACTCAGAAGTAATTCGGGCGCTAAGTCCCTGAGAAATTATCTGGGTATTTAATCACGAACCATTCTGAATGAAATAAAATTACACTTGATTTTCTTACATTTGCCTTTCCGAAAAACGTGGATAGAACGATATGTTTATTCACGTTTTTTCATTTCACTTATAAATCGGCAGGAGGTTTTATGTTTGAAAATCTGAGTGAGAAACTCGACTCCGCGTTTAAGCAACTCAAAGGCCAGGGCAGGATTACCGAGCTCAACGTGGCTGCTACAGTAAAAGATATCCGGCGCGCATTGATCGACGCCGATGTGAATTTTAAGATTGCCAAGGACTTTACAGAAACGATCCGTCATAAGGCCATGGGTCAGAAAGTACTTACTGCCGTAAGTCCCGGACAGCTCATGATAAAAATCGTGCAGGATGAGCTCACGCAGCTCATGGGTGGCAACGAGAGTGCGCTGAATGCTAAAGGAAATCCGGCAGTTATCCTGGTTGCCGGACTGCAGGGAAGTGGTAAGACCACATTCAGCGGGAAACTGGCCAATTATCTTAAGACACAGAAAGGATTTTCCCCCATGCTGGTAGCAGCGGATGTGTATCGTCCGGCTGCTATTGAACAATTAAGCATTCTCGGCACCCAGATCGGCGTGGACGTATTCACGATCGAAGGAAACCTGGATCCCGTACATATTGCCAAAGAAGCAGTTATTGAAGCCAAAAGCCGGAACAAGAATGTGGTGATTGTGGATACCGCCGGCCGGTTGGCCATAGATGAAGCCATGATGACCGAAGTGGCAAACATCAAAAAAGCGGTTGACCCCCAGGAAATCCTGTTCGTTGTTGATTCCATGACGGGCCAGGATGCCGTCAACACGGCCAAAGCCTTTAATGAACGCCTTGATTTCACGGGAGTTGTACTGACCAAACTCGATGGGGATACACGGGGCGGTGCGGCCTTATCCATCAAATACACCGTAAACAAGCCCATCAAGTTTGTTAGCAGCGGGGAGAAAATGGAGACCCTGGACGTATTCTATCCGGACCGCATGGCACAGCGGATCCTGGGCATGGGAGATATTACATCCCTGGTAGAAAAGGCCCAATCCCAGTTTGATGAGGAGCAGGCGAGGAAACTGGAAAAGAAAATCCGGAAGAACCAGTTCGATTTCGAAGATTTTAAACAGCAGCTAGACCAGATACGAAAAATGGGCAATATCAAGGACCTCCTCGGAATGATTCCCGGTGTTGGCAAATCCATAAAGGACATTGATATCAGCAACGATTCTTTCAAAGGCATAGAAGCCATGATCGGCTCCATGACCCCATTTGAACGCGCCAATCCGGATTCAATAGATCAGAGCCGGCGAAAAAGGATTGCCAGGGGCAGTGGAAAGGAAATTCAGGAAGTAAACGCATTTATGAAGCAGTTTGAGCAGATGAAACAAATGATGAAGACGATGAATAAAATGCCCATGGGGGGCATGGGGCTTGGGAAACGTTAATTTTTCCACCCATCAAAAAATAGGGCAAATCATTCGGCATTTTATCTCTGATTCATTACATTTGCAACAGTAGTCGCTTCATGCGATCTGACTCTTTAAACCTTATTAAATAACGCATTTAAATTTTTATTTAAGATGCCTGTAAAAATCAGACTCCAAAGACATGGGTCTAAGAAGAGACCTTTTTATTTTATCGTCGTAGCCGATATCAGAGCCCCGAGAGACGGTAAATTCATCCAGAAAATTGGTACGTACAATCCATTAACCGTTCCTGCTTCAGTTCAGCTTGACCGCCAGAAAGCGCTTGACTGGCTGCACAAAGGTGCCCAGCCAACAGATACGGTCCGCCGCATTCTGAGTTATAAGGGCGTGTTATACCTGAAGCATTTGCTGCGTGGCGTTGGATTGGGCCTTTTTGATGAAGCTGCCGCCATGGAGAAATTTTCCAAATGGCATAGCGAACACGAGTTAAGTGTTAAGAAACGCCAGGAAGATCATCGCAAAGCGAGACCCGGTGGCAGACGAAGCCCTGCTCCAAGAAGAGTTGAAAGAAAACAGAACGAAGCACAGGAATAAACAGTAAAAATAATATTATCAAGGCTAACCGCTGGCGGTTAGCCTTTTTTTATGGAAGATACCCATGGATAATAGCTATAGAAATATTGGTAAAATCGTTTCCGTCTTTGGTCTGAAGGGGGAAATGATCATTCAGCATCACCTGGGAAAAACGATTGCCGTTTCAAAAATCAAAGTGATCTTCCTGGAACAGCAAAAGGAAGAACTGCTGCCTTATTTCGTGGAATCAGCCAGGAAAAAAGGAGAGGATGATCTTTACCTCAAAGTGGAGGGAATTAACAGTAAGGAATCCGCATTGAAATATCTCCGCCGGGAAGTGTGGTTGAAGGAGGAAGAAGTGAAGATGCATACCCAAAAAAATAATCCCATTGCATGGGTGGGTTACCAGGTGATCGATCAGGGCAGGGAACTGGGGCCCGTACTGGAAGTGATCGAACAACCCCATCAGGTGATTTGCCGCCTGGAAATCGACGCTAAGGAAGTGTTGATTCCCATCAATGAGCAGACGCTTACGAAGATTGATCATAAAGCAAAAACCCTCCTGCTTACGCTTCCTGACGGGTTGCTTGAGGTATACCTGGGTTAGTGTGGCTAATTTGCAATTGTGGATATGAGAGGATGTGAAAGTGAAATTTGGAAATGATAATGTGGAAGTGAATGTTAACTCTTAACCGCCAACCGCCAACCGCCAACCGCCAACCGCCAACCGCCAACCGCATCGAAATTAACAGAGTCCACAAAATATTAGCCTCCTGCCCGCGTTGACAACTTATGCTCATCCTTTCCGCCCATATAAAAAACATTCCCGCTACGGTCATTTTGCTACTGATATTTCTACAGATACAGGCTCAGCCGATCACGGGAATCTGGAAGGGGAAAATGGGTTCTTCCAGGGTAGAACTGAAATTAATACGCAAGGGGGACAGCCTCATCGGCACATCCTATTACTATGATTCGAAAACGAATTACCGCCGGTATTCGGTGAAGGGATATTTTGACGACAAGAACAACGACGTGATCTGGTGGGACGATGTATTGCTGGAAGATCAGGGCACGCATCATTTTATCGGCACCGGTTCCCAACCGGACGCCCTCCTCGCCGTCGCTGATTTCAATTGCCCCGGAGAAGGCATTATGAAACTGGATGGAAAATCTTCCCGAAAGGATGACGATACAAAGGGGAAAAAAGAATTACACCTGGTAAAAGGAAACTCAGCGCCCGTTTTCCCGGACGAATGGGATTTTCTTATAGAGAATTATGCGTATGGAGTCATCCATCCCGAAATCGTTGATAGTATCGAACAATTATCTTATAATGCGGCACCTCCCCAGTCTGAACCTGCAAAAAGACCGCAAACTTTAGCTACGGCAAATCCACAAACAGCAAGTGAACCGGTAAACAGACCACAGCCCGCAACCGCTGCCAATCCACAGACAGAAACGATTGATCGACCCATGTCAAATAATTCCGACGATGAAAAGCCTTCAACGGATGGACACATGGCTTCTCCAAAACAAACAAATACGGTAGTCGCAAAGCCACCCACTGCAAAACAGGAAGTGGTTGCCCCGGTTTTCATTCCCCCTTCTGCGCAGTCGAATGAAGAACGGTTTACCAATCGTACAAAGATTTTACAAAATGTAATTCCGGTAAAAGGGGATTCCATCGAACTCCGTTTTTATGATAATGCCGAAATCGACGGAGATTCCATTGCCGTTTTTTTAAATGGCCGTTTGCTGAAGGAACATATCCTGCTGGCAGAAGAGGCATATATTATGAAAATTGCCGTGAATGATCTGCAGCCGGATAATGAACTTGTAATGGTTGCTGAAAACCTGGGATCCATTCCTCCAAATACATCATTAATGGTCGCCATTGTGGGAGACAAACGCTATGAAGCGCATCTTCAAAGTACAGAGGGCAGCAGCGCGCTGGTGAGGCTGGTTAAGCCTTAAACGCTTCTAACGCTTAACGCCTAACGCGTAACGCCTAACGCTTTTAAATGGCGAAAGTTCCATTGCCGATTCTGTCTTTAAACAAATCAATTTTATTGGGAATGATGACCTTTAATCAGCTTTGATATCAGTTTGATACACCAGTGATTAACCTGCGATATATCGGTGATATACCGTCGATGCGATCTGTGGAACCCGAAGTCAAAAAAGATCAATTTTTTTTGACTAAAATAGTTTCTGCGATAGTCCGCACCTGGAGATGTTAGCCTTCGGATATTGAACAAAGCGGCTGACTCTCGTGATATCAGATCCAGCGTCTCACCTTATTTTTATAATCTGAATAACTATTTCCAAATGCTCTCATTAGATATCTTTCCTCCGGAAGGATAATGAGATACTGGACTAAAACAATCAGTACAGGAAAAAGGATAAGTGTCCACCAGTTTCCAAAAATAAGTGCCAAACCCAGGTATTGGAATAGCAACCCGGTGTACATAGGATTCCGGCTGGCCGAATAGATCCCATTTGTCTGAAGTGAAGCAGCGGGTTTAAAGGTGATTACAGTATTTCTGGATTTAATAAACTGGCGAAGGGCGGGCATGGAGAATATCATGCCCGCTACGATGATGATTATCCCAATGATATTGGCTATCATGCTATGAAAAAAGAAGGCAGATCTTATTGTGAAATATCCCTGCAGAATAAATGAAAGCAAAAAGATAATCACATAAAAAAGTGGTGGGGGAATAAAAACACCAGGGTTGTCTTTTACATTTTTCATATGACGCTGTTATGTTGGCAATTAGGGGTCATGAATATGAATTATGGATTATGGGTTATGGGTTATGGGTTGGCGGTTGGCGGTTGGCGGTTGACGAAAGGTACTACCATACTTCCATACTTTCATACTTGTATTAAGTCACCAGATTGATCATTTTATTCTTAACGTAGATCACCTTCTTCGGTGATTTCCCGTTCAGCCATTTCCTAACCGTTTCATCGGCAAGTACTATTTCCTCTACCTGCTGCTGGCTGGCATCCAGGCTGATATTCAGTTCCGTTCGCGTTTTTCCATTGATGGCTACCGGATATAATTTGTTGGATTCAACCAGGTATTTTTTGTCATAAACAGGATAGGACGCATCGAGTATGCTGGATTCATTTCCCAATTCATGCCAGAGTTCCTCGCTGATATGGGGTGCATAGGGCGTTAAGAGGATCAGCAATTTTTCAAGAATTTCTTTTTTATATGATTTTAATTCTCCAAGTTCATTCACCGTAATCATCAATGCGCTGACGGCTGTATTAAATGAAAAACGATCCGTATCCTCATCCAGTTTTTTAATGGCCCTGTGTAAAATTTTCCATTCCGCATCGCCAGCCGGGTTGGCGGACCACAGTTTTCCTTTTGTTTCATCAAAAAATAAACGCCAGAGTTTTCGGAGGAAGCGATGCACACCTTCGATGCCCTTTGTATCCCAGGGTTTACTCTGTTCCACCGGGCCCAGGAACATTTCATACATCCGGAATGTGTCGGCTCCATATTTCTCAACCAGCTCATTGGGATTGACCGTATTGAATTTGGACTTCGACATTTTTTCAATCTCCGATCCGCAGTAATATTTCCCATTTTCCAAAACAAAAGCTGCGTGAGTATATTCCGGTCTCCAGGACCTGAAAGCAGAAATATCCAGTTCCAATCCATCCACCAGGCCAACGTCGACGTGCAGATCGGTGATGGAAATGATTTTAACTTTTTCGGATTCATCGCCCCAGGTTTCTTTCAAAACATTTTTAACAGAAGCCTGTAATTCGGCAAAATCTTTATTTTTCAATCCGGCGGAAACAAAAACGGGTTTTTGTTTTGCAAGTGCTTCCATTTTATCCGACCCGGTAATTTCAATGCGATACACAAACCGGCTGCTTCCCTGAATCATACCCTGGTTCACGAGTTTACGATAGGGTTCATCAAATCCGATCAAACCGCGGTCGTAAAGGAACTTCGTCCACATGCGGCTATAGAGCAAATGGCCCACGGCGTGTTCCGTTCCGCCGACATAAAGATCCACCTGACCCCAGTAATCGGAGGCGGCGCGACTGCAAAAAGTTTCCGCATTGTGCGGATCCATATACCGGAGAAAATACCAGCTGCTGCCGGCGTATCCGGGCATGGTATTGGTTTCCAGGTGTCTTGAGGTCCATTCCGGCAGGTTGGCCAGCGGACCTTCTCCATCAGGACCCGCTTTATAGGAATCCACTTTTGGCAATTCAAGCGGAAGATCTTTTTCATCCAGCGGAACGGCAATCCCGTTTTTCCATACGATGGGAAACGGCTCACCCCAATAACGCTGACGACTAAACGCCGCGTCACGCATCTTATAATTCACCCGGCGATTTCCAATACCCATGGCCTCCAGTTTTTCAATCACCAGGGGCAGTGCGTCCCGCATGGGGATGCCATTTAGAAAATCACTGTTTTGGAGCTGGGCATCCTTGGTTGCATTGGCCTCGTGGCCATTGAAAAACTCACCAATGATGTTGGTTACCGGGATATGGAAATGTTGTGCAAATTTAAAGTCGCGTTCGTCTCCGCAGGGTACGGCCATGATGGCGCCCGTGCCATATCCGGCGAGTACATATTCAGAAACCCAGACCGGTATCCGGTGCCCGTTAAATGGGTTGAGCACGTAGGATCCGGTAAAACAACCCGTGATTTTTTTTTCCGCCATGCGTTCCCGTTCGCTCCGGCTTTTCACATAGGCGATATAAGCATCCACAGCCGGCTTCTCAGCTGTCGTGGTCAATTCTCTGATCAGTTCGTGTTCAGGTGCCACGACCATAAAATCAACCCCGAAAATAGTATCGGGCCGGGTGGTATAGACGCGTAATTTTTCAGATTTATTTTTCTCGAATGCAAAATCTATTTCGGCGCCGAAACTTTTTCCGATCCAGTTGGTTTGCATTTCTTTCATCGCATCACTGAATGATACTTTGTCGAGACCGTCCAGGAGCCTGTCGGCATATTCCGTAATACGGAGATACCACTGACGCAATTTCTTTTTGACAACGGGGTATCCGCCTCTTTCGCTATATCCGTTGATGACTTCGTCATTGGCCAGTACGGTTCCCAGGGCCTCGCACCAGTTCACTTCTCCATATCCGCAAAAAGCCAGGCGAAACTCCATGAGTATGTCCTGCTGCTGTTTTTCAGGATACAATTTCCATTCGGCAGCAGTAAAAGAAATATGGGAACGATAACCGGAAATGAGCTCACTGCCCTGTTTTTCAAATGAATTCTGCAATTCCGATATGGGCCTTGCGTGATTCGACAAGCGGTCGTACCAACTGTTAAACAACTGCAAAAAAATCCACTGAGTCCACTTATAATAATCCGGTTCTGCCGTGTTGACCTGCCGGCTCCAGTCGAATGAAAACCCGATACGGTCGAGCTGGTCCCTGAAATTTTTGATGTTTTGTTCCGTGCTGACGGCCGGATGAATGCCACGATCGATAGCGTATTGTTCCGCAGGCAGACCAAACGCGTCATAACCCATCGGATGTAGTACGTTAAAGCCATTGAGCCTTTTATAGCGCGCAAAAATATCACTGGCGATATAACCGAGGGGATGACCCACGTGCAGACCCGTTCCGCTGGGATAAGGAAACATATCCAGTACATAACATTTCGGTTTATCGCTGTCATTACTTACCTGATATGCCCGGTCCGCCTTCCATCTGTCCTGCCATTTTTTTTCAATGGCGTTGAATGAATACTCCATAAGAACCAACAAAAATACGCTTCGTGCGTGTAAATCTTTTATTTTTGCCCATTCCACCCATCTGATTAAACGGAAATAGTTCAACTATGGCACAAACCCGGAAAGGATCATCCAAACGTTCCGCTCCTTCTTATATAATGGCCATTGTGGGTGTTTCCCTGGTGCTTTTTCTCCTGGGCATTCTGGGATGGATCATCATCAACGCAAATAAGCTGGGCCAGTATTTCAAGGAGAACATTGCCATGAATGTTTATATCCGCGAAAACGTTTCTGCCAAGGACAGTGCGGCCCTGGTTCGGTATATCATTTCCCAGCCCTATGTGAAAGAATATGAATATGTAACCAAGGACCTGGCCAAGCAGAAATACCTGCAGGATGGAAACAAAGACTGGGGCGCGCTACTCGACCGGAATCCCCTGCCCGCGAGCATTGACTTCCGGATCAACAAAGACTATGCATCCACGGATTCTCTTTCTAAAATCAAAAACGACCTGCTCCAGAACATTGCGGTGAGTGATGTGCAATACCCGCAATCCCTGGTGTCCAACCTGAATAATATCATCAACAAGATCAGTATCATTTTACTTTCGGTGATCGTAATCATTTCGATACTGGTCATTTTCCTGATCGACAATACCATTCGGCTGGCTATGTTCAGTAACCGGTTTCTGATCAAAACCATGCAGATGGTGGGAGCCACGCGCTGGTTTATTTCCCGGCCGATGGACCTGCGGGCTTTTATCAATGGACTCATCAGCGGATTACTGGCAGTCGGCGGACTGATTGCGGTGATTATTTTTGCAGAAAACCAATTGCCTTATCTCAAGGCCCTGAGAGATTACCCCCTTCTCTTCATGTTATTCCTTGTTATCATTTTATTAGGAATCTGCATTTCTTTTTTCAGTACGCACCGCAGTGTATTGAAATACCTCAAGATGAAGTTGGACGAATTGTATTGATTTTAGTACATTGCGAACCTATTTACTTTATGGCAAAACAAATAAAAACAGTCAAGGGCAGTAACTATAAACCCCTGTTTGGAAAAGAGAATTACCGCTGGATGCTCATTGGTGCTACCGCCATTTTACTCGGCCTGTTGTTGATGATCGGCGGGAAGAGCAAGGATCCGAATGTGTTCGATCCTTCGCAGGTTTATAGCTTCAGACGGATAACCGTTGCGCCGATTTTAATTCTTGCCGGACTGGCGCTGGAGATTGTTGGGATCTTTAAAAAATCCAAAGCTCAGCATCCCCAATGAGCCTGATACAAGCCATTATCATTGCCATTATTGAGGGTATCACTGAATTTCTTCCCATTTCTTCCACGGCACACATGAAGTTTGCCAACCCCCTGATCGGAGTGCAGCAATCCGCATTTACTGATCTTTTCGAAATCGTCATCCAACTGGCGGCTATCTTATCGGTTGTGGTCCTTTATTACAAACAGTTTTTCGATTTTAAAAAGATCGGGTTCTATGTGAAACTGGTCATCGCCCTGATCCCGGCCATTATTGCTGGTGTTCTTCTCAAGAAGCATATTGATGCCATGCTGGGAAATATTCTTTTTATTGCCGTGGTTATGATTGCCGGAGGCATCATATTATTATTTATAGATAAACTCTTTACAAAACCACTGATCCATTCACAGGACGGGGTGACTAATAAAAATGCATTTATTATCGGGTGTTACCAGGTGCTTTCGGTTTTGTTTCCCGGGTTGAGCCGGAGTGCGGCGACCATTATCGGCGGACTGGCACAGAAACTCGATCGCCGGACGGCAGCAGAGTTTTCATTTTTCCTGGCGGTACCCACTATGCTGGCAGCTTCGGTAAAAAGCGCCTGGGACGTACACAAATCAAATCCCGAAGTTTTTTCAAAAGACAGTATGACCCTGCTGGCCATCGGCAGTCTGATTGCTTTTGTGGTAGCGCTTTTGGCCATCCGGTTTTTCATTACCTATTTGCAGCGGCATGGATTCAAATTATTTGGATATTACAGAATACTGGCCGGGAGCCTGATTATTTTCCTTGTCTGGAAGGGAATTATTCATCAATAAAATAAACGGGTATGCAGACAGCCTCCAAAAAAGTAATTCGCGGATGGGCGATGTACGACTGGGCGAACTCTGTTTATAACCTCGTAATCACGACTACTTTTTTCCCGATTTATTACACGACGGTTACCAGGAAGCAATTTGGCGGCGAAACCGTTACGTTCCTGGGAAGAAAATTTATCAATACTTCTTTATACGATTATTCGTTCGCCCTGGCCTATCTCCTTATCGCCCTGCTTTATCCTGTACTGACTTCTGTGGCAGACTCAAGGGGGAATAAGAAGGTTTTCATGAAGTTCTTTTGTTATATGGGATCCTTTGGCTGTGCCATGCTTTATTTTTTCAATGGGACCAATTTATGGCTCGGAATACTCTGCCTGATGATTGCTTCTATGGGTTTTGTGGGGAGTGTAGTTTTTTATAATGCCTTTCTTCCGGAGATCGCGGCCCCAGCAGATCGTGACCGGGTGAGCGCAAAGGGCTTTTCGTATGGATATATAGGAAGCGTAATATTACAGATAATCGGATTTGTACTGGTTACTTTTTTATCGGATAAATTGCTGGCGATGCGCATTACCTTCCTACTGGTTGGAATCTGGTGGGCCTCCTTTGCGCAGATCACGTTCTCCGTGCTTTCTGAAACAAAATCTGCAGTGAAGATCAGCGCTAGTATTATTTCAGATAGTTTTTCCGAAATGAAAAAAGTGTATCTGGAAATTAAAAAATTGCCCATCCTCAAAAACTTCCTGCGTGGATTCTTTTTTTACAGCATGGGTGTACAAACGGTTATGCTGGCCGCTACCCTGTTTGGAAGTAAGCTGCTGCAGTTGGCTGATACTAAACTCATCATTACCATCGTGCTCATACAACTGGTTGCGATACCGGGCGCTATCTGGGTGAGCCGGTTATCGGAAAGATTTGGCAACCTGCGTGTACTTACCGGCATTGTTATATTCTGGATTTTAATTTGTCTCGCGGCCTATTATACGGCCTACTATAAAGAGCAGGGGGGAAATCCGGAATTCGGATTTTATGGTCTGGCAATTGCGGTTGGCCTGGTGATGGGCGGAATTCAGTCACTCAGCCGTTCCACTTATTCCAAACTCATGCCGGAAACCCGCGATACGGCCTCGTATTTCAGCTACTACGATTTTACCGAAAAGCTGGCCATCGTCATCGGCATGTTCAGCTTTGGACTGATTGAAGAAGTCACGGGCAGTATGAAGAATTCGGTACTCAGCCTGATCATATTCTTTGTATTGGGACTTGTTTGGCTTATTAGAGCCAAAAGCGTAAAGCCTTAGGCCTAAAGCTTTCATCGGTTGGCAGTTGGCGGTTGGCGGTTGGCGGTTGGCGGGTTGTTTCGAAAATCTTAAATTGAATTCTTTCAGCACAAACTAATTACTATTCATTAAAAACCGTCAACGGCCGACTGCCAACCGCCAACAAGATGAAACTCCACACCATCAATACCGGCTTTTTCAAACTCGACGGCGGTGCCATGTTTGGCGTGGTGCCGAAGAGCATCTGGAATAAATTGAACCCGGCGGACGCAGATAATCTTTGCACCTGGGCCCTGCGCTGCCTGCTGATAGAAGATGGTAAACGGCTCATCCTGGTGGATACCGGCATCGGGAATAAGCAGGATGCGAAATTCTTAAACCACTATCAACTGCACGGGGATCACAGTCTTGACAATTCTTTAAAAACGAAGGGTTTCACGAGGCAGGATATCACGGATGTGTTCCTGACCCATCTTCATTTTGATCATTGCGGAGGTGCCATCATCCGGAAAGGGGATGAGTTGGTTCCGGCTTTTCCAAATGGGGATTTCTGGAGCAACGAAAAACACTGGGCCTGGGCCACGGAACCCAATGAACGGGAAAGGGCATCCTTTCTGAAAGAAAATATTCTGCCCATAAAGGATAGCGGACGGTTGAAAATGGTTCCCATGAAAGATGGGGAAACCGGTGGAGGGTCAGCTTCTGTTTCATTCGCTGATGGATTCAGTATACGTTTTGTAAATGGCCATACGAAGGCGATGATGCTACCCCAGCTTGATTATAAAGGCAGAACGATTGTTTTTATGGCGGATCTTTTACCTTCTGCCGCCCACCTGCCGATTCCTTATATAATGGCTTATGATATGTTTCCCCTGACCTCCTTAAACGAAAAAAAGGCATTCCTGGAACAGGCCCTGGCAGGTGACTATATATTATTCTTTGAGCATGACCCGGTGAATGAGTGCTGTACCTTACAAAAAACCGAAAAAGGCATCCGGGCGAAAGATTTTTTTTCACTAAAAGATCTTTGATTGATCTTTTGAATAATAATATTTATAATTTTACGTTATTCACCCTTACTAACCCCCTAGCATAGATCTCAAGAGCCATTCGTCAAAAGCGGGTGGCTTTTGCTTTTGGCTTTATACTTTAGGCTTATTGGGTTCATCTCTGAGAAAAAAGTCCTCCGTCGTATAATCAAATGTTTTGGGAGCAGTATTCTTATAATCCTCATGATAGGAAACAAAAAAATAAAGGTAGAGTGCCCGGCTAAAACGCATAAACCAGGGCTGTAATACGATCATCAAGATCCCATTGATGGCCAGCCACCAAATAATACGATGATCATTTTCGGCTAATGAGAACCCGATGGTCAGCAGCCAAAAAACAAAACTGAGTGCCGAAAAGACTACGGTGATTGCATAACTCACATAGGCTGTTCCATACCAAAAGCCCACTTCCAGTTCGAAAAGCTGGCCGCACTCCGGGCAGCGTGCCGGCATATCAAGCATATTTTTCAAATGCCATGGATTGGGGTCGGTAAACATGTATCCCTTTCTGCAATGCGGGCATTTCTGCGTTAAAAGACTCCACAAAAATCCCGGTTTACCTGCCATAGCTCAGAAATTTCAGCAAAGGTACCTGCTATTTTACGGATTTACGAAGCAGGTATAATTTGAGGTGTTTCAGGAAGGTCATATGCGCAATCTGAATGGCGATCACCAGACCGAACAGACCATCCAGAAATCCCGCCCGGATAAAATAACTTTGGAAAAAGGCCCATGAGGGATTGGCCATTATATTAAACAGATTTGTTTTTCTTCCGTTGGCATAAAGGGATTCCGCAGCCAGTGTACTGAGTTTATCGTTCTGTATTACATGTTCTGAAACCGTGCGATAGGAATAATGCAGGATATCCCCTTTGAGGTGTTCAATGGTAATATTTTCCTCCAAAATAATTTTATCATGGGGGTTTGTTCCTCCCCAGTGTGCATGTCTTCTGTCAAAGAGCCTGATTTTTGCGTCCGGATACCAACTGCCGTGCCGGATGAATTTTCCGCAATAATTGCTGCAACGGTTCATCCGGTATGCATGTCTTATAAATTTTTCTTTGATTCTGCCTATGGAATCAACAAGCAGGGAATCCAACGCTTCGTCAGCATCCAGACTCAATACATAATCATATGAAGCCAGTTCGACGGCCCTGTTTTTCTTCTGAATAAATCCTTTAAAAACTTCCTGCTTTACGATGGCGCCCTTACTTTCGGCAATGGCGACCGTTTGGTCGGTTGAATGGGAATCCAGGACCAGAATTTCGTCCGCCACGGCCTTAACGGAATCAATACACCGACCGATATTATTCTCTTCGTTAAAACAGATAATAACAACGGATAGTTTTTCCATTCAAGATTTGAATTTAACCGGCCGTGCTCAAAGCGGTTTCAGAAATATCCTGGCTGTTTTTTCTTTCTCCGATCTGCTGGCGCCACATGGCGTAATAAAGGCCTTTTTCATCTCGTAAGTTGTTATGGGTTCCGGTTTCCACAACTTTTCCTTTTTCCAATACGTAGATCCGGTCGGCGTGCATGATCGTAGACAGACGATGAGCAATCAGTATGGTAATCTGATTTCTTTGAGAAGATACATGTCGGATCGTTTTTGTGATTTCTTCTTCTGTAATTGAATCCAGGGAAGAAGTGGCCTCATCAAAAATCAATATACGGGGTTTTCTTAGCAGCGCACGGGCAATGGACAAGCGTTGTTTTTCACCCCCCGATAATTTCAGTCCGCCTTCACCGATCATGGTTTCCAATCCTTTTTCTGACCTTTCAAGCAGGTTGAGGCAGGATGCTTTTTTCAGAACGTCGAGCAGGTCGGCATCTGTGGAAGAAGGACTTACAAAAATCAGGTTTTCGCGGATGGTGCCTGAAAAAAGCTGGGTATCCTGGGTTACAAATCCAATCTGGTTACGGAGGTCGTCGAAACTGATTGAATTTTCGTCCAGGTTATTATAAAAAATTTTTCCCTGCAGCGGCCGGTATAATCCGACGAGCAATTTCATCAGGGTTGACTTGCCGGAGCCGGAAGGACCAACAAAGGCAATGGTTTCTCCTACGTGCACGTCAAAACTGATATGGTCAATCGCGTAATGCTGGGCCGTTTTATGTTTGAATACAACCTTCTGGAAACTCAGCTCCTCCACTTTGCCCAGATGTTTGGGATTGGCCGCCTCTGCTTCCGGAACTTTCTGCATGAGGAGTTCAAAATTATTGAGCGAAGCCTGGGCTTCACGGTAAGAAAGTACAATATTGCCAATATCCTGCAGGGGTCCGAATACAAAAAATGAAAAAATCTGCATGGTAACCAGCTGGCCCGCATTCATCTTATCCTTGAAAATCAGCCACATCAGAATGAAGAGAATGACCTGCCGAAGGGTATTGACAAAAGTTCCCTGTACAAAACTGATACTCCGGATGCGTTTTACTTTGGTGAGTTCAAGGCCAAGGATCTTATACGTATTCTTATTCAGACGGTTTACTTCCTCCTGTGTCAGACCCAGGCTTTTCACGAGTTCAATATTACGCAGGGATTCAGTTGTGGAACCAGCCAGGGAGGTGGTCTGTGAAACGATATCTTTTTGAATGATTTTTATTTTCTTACTGAGCAGGTTACTGATGAATGTGAGCAGCAGGATACCGGTCAGATAAACCAGCGGAATGCTCCAGTGGATCCAGATGGCCGCATAGGTAAAGACAAATATGACGCCGATGATAACGCCAAAAAGTACATTGATAAAATAGTTAATAAATTTCTCGGTATCCATTCTGACTTTCTGCAGAACACCCAGGGTCTCACCGCTACGCTGATCTTCGAAATCCTGATAGGGAAGTTTCATGGCATGCTGCAGGCCATCGGTAAACACTTTGGCTCCGAATTTTTGAACCACCACATTCATAAAATAATCCTGGAAATTTTTAGCGATCCGGCTCATCATGGCGACGGCCACTGAAAGCAGGAGCAGGTTTATAACGCCAGGATGGGTCCAGGAGAAAACGGTAAAGAATTTATCTGCCGAGAAATCGTTGTGTAGTTTTCTGGCCTGGACATAATCATTCGAAAGGTTTACGATTTTGCCGAAAATAATGGGATCAAGCAGGGAAAAGCCGATGTTCAGGCCGGCCAGCACAAGTGTAAGGGTCACCAGCCATCGATAGGGTTTTAGGTAAGTGAGTAAGATTTTCATATCAATCTCAATAACAGTTACACGGGCAACTGGTTCAGAATTCAGTTAATTTCTTACAATTTCGATAAAAATGCCAAGATGCCCGGATTTAACTTCATGAAATTGAAGATTCCCTGCGGAAAACTTTCCCAGTAGTATAAAACAGGAACAATGGGAAAAACGTAAACAATAAAAGACCATATTGGGTTTGAAAAACGGATTCCAAAAAACAATAGGAAAGGAGCAGCGTTCCAATAAGCCAAAATTCCGTACTATGTCTATACCACATCATCTGGATACATCCTGCACAAATAATTAAAAAGGCAACGAGACCGACGATACCCGTTTGCAGGGTGGACTCCAAAAATTCATTATGCGTATTATAACCCAGGAAACCATGGTTTTCCCGGCTTTGGTCACCCACATACATATTCATGGACAAATATTTTTTGTCGAGCAGATGCTGTGCGTCACCGGGACTCACCCCCAGGATCCACGCATGATGTTCATTCAGGATTTCCGCTGCCAATTTCCATTGAAGTAATCTGAACTGCAGGCCATTGAAATAATCCCCGGGATTGAATTGATTCTTTTCAATAACATTGACGTTTCCGATAAAAATGTCCTTGAATCGTTTGCCAACCGGATTATGGGTAGCCATAATGGTAAGCCCAATGGAAACTAATACGATAGCAGAAAGAACAAGTCTTCCCTTAAAAGACCCGGACCTTTTTATGGAGAGGCCGATATAAATTAAAATACTGATGAAGGAAAAAATGATCACCATTTTGGAAGAAAGCAGAATGATAAAAAAAATAAAATAAAAAATGGCAAAAAAAAGATAGGGTTTATTCAGTATAAAAGACTGTTTCCTGAGTCTTTCCAGGAGATAAACTAATCCTATAAAAGCGAGAATGGAAAATTGAATGGCGTGCTGTCCGAATGGTTCAACCAGATTATAATAGAAAAAAACAGAACTGTCGTGATTGGCCGAATAGCTGATTGCGGCAGCGCCAAGGCAGTAAAACATAACCAGCCCCATGATCAGGACATAATATGGCATTATTTTCTCACGGAATAAACCGTTCAGGTAATTGCTGTAGTAGAGAGAAACGGGAATAAATAACAGCGTAATTTTTATTTGTACCTGTTGCAGCCCCCGGGAAAGGTTATTCGTATAAGCCAGCGCGATTATCTGAAGTAAATAAACTAACAGGCATCCAAATACGAAGAAATTCCGGAACCTGTTCCCGGCAAAACGATTTTTATGCAAAAACCCAAGCAGTAATGTAAAAAAAAGAAGACCCCCTACACAGGAACTGCTCATTACCCGGAATCCACAAAAAAGACTAAAAAAAAAGGCAACGTAAAGAAAGGGTAGACATTTCAGCAAAAAATTCGAAAATCTCACCTGGTTCATACCGTCTCTTTATTGGGCAACAGGGTCTGCCTGGACTTTCTGAACACGTCAATCTTCATCCTTACATTTTTTACAAGGGCCAAAATGATTCCGGCAAATAATCCTCCAAGAAAACCGGAGATGATCAGTGTGAACAAACGGTGACTGGGAGGTTTTACATACTTTTCGAAATTTTGTAGTATTTGTATGGCGTCAATAAATTTCAGCGCTTCCTGGTACTGATACAATTTTTCATTCAGATTGATCATCTGGACATTTACACCGGAGATATCTACTATGAAGGAAGGCGAGCCTGGAAATTTTCCATTTTTGCTGTTTTCGATTTGCTTTTTTGTTGAATCCAGTTTGGCAATTTCCTGGTTAATGTTTTCGATGATCTTAATCGTATTATTTCTTTTAAGATCCACTTTTTCCCTGACGTATTCAATGTTTTCAAGCCCATAGACGATCGCTTTCTGGAGATCTTCCAGGATGGCCGTATCTTTTACATTAACCTCAACTGTAAAACCGCTTGCGGGCAGGGCATTTGGAATGTTTGAGGCGCTCAGATGCTTTATATTTCTGAGAAGGAATACCGGGCAATTGAGATTTTTAGACAGGAGGTCATATCCCTGGTCGCTCAACAGATTGTTCCAGCTGTCAATGATCTCTATTTCTTCCGGATTGGTAAGGATCTGCGATTGCAGAATTAAAGTGGAGATATAAGATTTGGGCTGGGTCAGGTATATTACATACCCGCAGAGTATGCCAGCCAGCGCGGTTAGAATCAGTTCCTTTTTACAGCTGGAGAGAAAGCGGGAAATTCGGTCCAAAACGTGTATCAGATCAATTTCATCATTATTATTTTGAGCCGGCTTAGTCATTTCTGCCATAAATCCTGGATGTTTATAATTTATTTGCCGGCGGCAGAATTGAATATTTGAATTGCTCCGCCGAGTGAAGATCAAAAATCAGGGGAAAGATACAGAAAAAATGATGAGCTTAAA
>Ga0209839_10000208_pt1 | contig 29413 bp, 27 predicted proteins | sample OrgsoiDNA2013050_FD_185800 | JGI IMG/M metagenome (GOLD analysis project Ga0209839, IMG submission 185800) | Permafrost soil microbial communities from the Arctic, to analyse light accelerated degradation of dissolved organic matter (DOM) -... | ecosystem: Environmental > Terrestrial > Soil >... | reverse complement strand
TGCAGTTCCGCACCGCCTCCGGCGTGCTCGCGCATATCAACACCAACTGGCTGACGCCGTTCAAGGCGCGTAACGTCACCGTCGCCACCCGCGGCAAATATGTGATGGGCGATCTTCTCACCCGTCAGGTGACCGAGTGCTTCGGCTTCAAGCCGGACGGCAGCTACTCGATGCGGCATCTGCCGGTGGGCCATGACGAGCCGCTGCGGGCCGAATTGATCGCATTCCTCGGCGCGGTGCGCTCCGGCGGCGTGCCCGCGGTGACCGGCGACGAAGGCGTCGCCAGCCTTGAAATCGCGATCCGTTGCCTGGAAGCCCCCGCCAGACCTGCCGCAACCGCACCCCTCAAGGGCCCGCGCCGCGTTGTCGGCTAATCGCGCGTTAATGTCCCATTCCAAATCCCTGCAAGGCTCCATGAACCAGCACCTGCGTCCAGAACCCGTACCCTTCATCGATCTCGCCGCGCAGCGCCGCCGGCTCGGCAACTCCGTCGATGAGGCGGTTTCCCGGGTGCTCACCCATTGCCAGTTCATCAATGGTCCGGAGGTGACGCAGCTCGAGGCTGCGCTCGCGGCTTTCAGCGGCGCCAAGCATGTCGTGAGCTGCGCCAGTGGCACCGATGCGCTGCTGATGGTGCTGATGGCCAAGGGTGTCGGCCGTGGCGATGCGGTGTTCTGTCCGTCGTTCACATTTTGCGCGACCGGTGAGGCGGTGGCGCTCACGGGTGCTACGCCGGTGTTCGTCGATGTCGACGAGGCGACCTTCAACATGGACGCGGGTTCGTTGAAGCGCGGCATCGCAACCGCGATCAAGCGCGGCTTGCAACCGAGGGCGGTGATTCCTGTCGATCTGTTCGGGCAAAGCGCCGACCATGACGCCATCGGCAGGGTCGCGGAGGCCGAGGGCATGTTCGTGCTCGATGACGCAGCCCAGGCGTTCGGCGCGAGCTACAAGGGCCGCCGGCTCGGCACCTTCGGCCTGGTCACCGCGACCAGCTTTTTCCCCGCAAAACCGCTCGGCTGCTTTGGCGATGGCGGGGCGATTTTCACCGATGATGCCGAACTCGCCGAGACGCTGCGCAGCATCCGCATGCACGGCCAGGGCTCCGACAGGTACGACAATGTTCGGCTCGGGCTCACCGGACGGCTCGACACCCTGCAGGCGGCGATCCTGATCGAGAAGCTGAAAATCTTCGAGGACGAGATCGCCGCGCGCAATGTCGTTGCGGAGCGCTATGCACGGGGTCTCGGCAATATCGTGTCGGTTCCGCGTCTCGCCAGCGGCTGCACCTCGGTGTGGGCGCAATACACCATCCGGCTGCCGAAGGGGAGCGATCGCGATGCTTTTGCCGCGGCGCTGAAAGCGCAGGGCATTCCGACCGCGATCTACTATCCGAAATCGATGCATCAGCAGACCGCCTACCGGGATTTCCCGGTCGCCGACGGCGGCGTGCCGATCAGCGAGGCGCTGTCGGACGATGTCATCAGCCTGCCGATGCATGCCTATCTCGATGAGCCGACGCAGGAGCGCATCATCAGGGCTGTGCATGGCGCGCTTGCGGCATGATCCCGAAAAGTGGTTGCCGGTTTTCGGATCAGATCATGCCCAAACGGCGAATCTCCTGATTTCGCCGTTTTGAAGCGCCGCCGCATGCTGTAGAAGCGGCGCATGCTCGGTCGTATTTTCACCGTCGGCGGCTACACGCTCCTTTCGCGGCTGACCGGCCTCGCGCGCGACATCATGCTCGCGGCGATCCTCGGCGCCGGGCCGGTGGCGGACGCGTTTTACGTGGCTTGGCGCCTGCCCAACAATTTTCGTGCGATCTTTGCCGAGGGCGCCTTCAACACGGCCTTCATTCCGGCTTATGCCCATGTCCATGGCAAGGGCGGCGAGACCTCGGCTCGGCTGTTCGCCGATCGCATCTTTACCCTGCTGCTGCTGTCGCAAGTCGTCCTGCTTGTTGTCGCGTGGCTGTTCATGCCACAGGCCATGCGCATTCTTGCCCCGGGCTTCCCGGAAGATTCCGAACAGCGCCGTCTCGCGATCGAGCTCACGCGCATCACGTTCCCCTATCTTCTGCTGATTACGATGGTGACGCTTTATGGCGGCATGCTCAACGTGATGCAGCGTTTTGCCAGTGCCGCAGCGGCGTCCATTTTTCTCAACATCGCGATGATGGCGACGCTGGCGCTGGCCGCATTGTTTCCGACCGTCGGCCACGCCGCGGCCTGGGGCGTGCTGATCTCCGGCTTCCTGCAATATTTTCTGCTGGCCGGCGACCTCGCCCGGCATGGCGGCCTGCCGCGCTTCGCGCCGTTGCGGCTCGATGAGGACGTCCGCGCGTTCTTCCGCGCGATCGGCCCGGCGACGCTGGGCTCGATGGGCACCCAGGTCGCGATGTTCGCCGATACCATCATCGCCACCTTCCTGCCTGTCGGCGCATTGTCGGCGTTGTATTACGCCGAGCGGCTTTATCAGTTGCCGATCGGCGTGATCGGCATTGCCATCGGCACCGTGCTGCTGCCGGAAATGTCGCGCCGGATCACCGCGGGCGACGAGGACGGTGCGGCGGCGTCGCAGCGCCGTGCCTTTGAGTTTACGTTGCTCGCAACGGTGCCATTCGTCGCGGCATTCCTCACCGTGCCCGATGTGATCATGCGCGCGATGTTTGCGCGCGGCGCGTTCACGACAGCCAACGCCGCCGCCGCCGGCGCTACCCTTGCGGCCTACGCCGTCGGGCTGATCCCGTTTGTGCTGATCCGCAGCGCGGTCGCGACCTTTTACGCCCGCAAGGACACCGCGACGCCGGTGAAGGCCTCGCTCACGGGGCTTACCGCCAACGTCCTGCTGAAAATTCTGCTGATGGGATCGCTGGCCCAGGTCGGCCTGGCGCTCGCCACCGCGGTCGGCGCCTGGATCAACCTGCTGCTGGTGGTCGGGTTTGCGGTGCGGGCAGGGTACCTCGATCTCGACCGCGCGCTGCTGCAATCGCTGGCGAAGTTTGTCGTGTCCGGTGCCGTGCTCGGGGCCGCGCTGTGGCTTGCCGCGCGGTTCGCTGCGTCGTATTTCCTGGAGCTGAGTGCGTTGCGGGATGAGGCCGCGCTTCTGCTGCTGATCGTCGTCGGCACGATCGTCTATGCCGGTTCGATCCTGCTGCTGTTCGGCTGGGGCTGGCTGAGGTCGCTGGTGCGCAGCTAAAGTCCGTTTGCGCTGCCTTGCGATCCGCTGCAATATGGCCAAAAATCACAACGGGAAACCCGGAAAATCAAAACTGGGGAAACGGAGATACGATGGCTCCCATCAAATTTGGCGTCGGTCAAAGCGTCCTTCGCAAGGAAGACGATGCGCTCATTCGAGGTCGGGGCCGCTACACCGACGACCACGCGCCGCAGTCGGCGATGCACGCACTGGTGCTGCGCTCGCCGCATGCGCATGCGAAATTCACCATCAACGCGAGCCGCGCCCGCGGCCTGCCGGGCGTGGCCACGATCCTGACGGCAGAGGACGTCAAGGACCTCGGCGGTCTTCCCTGCCTGTTCAATCTGGAAGTCGATCCGTTCACCGGTCCGCCCTATGCGATCCTGGCGCACGGCGTGGTGCGCCATGTCGGCGACGCCGTGGCCTTTGTGGTGGCGGAGACCATCGATCAAGCCCGCGATGCGGTCGAGGCGATCGAGGTTGAATGGACGCCGCTGCCCGCGGTGATCGGCGTCGCCAATGCGGTCAGGAAGGGCGCGCCGCAGGTCTGGCCAGACCATCCCGGCAACCTGCTGTTCGACGTGCCGATCGGCGACAAGCATGCGACCGAGGCGGCGTTCGCCAAAGCCCATGCGGTGGCCGAAATATCGGTCGTCAATCCGCGGGTCATTACCAACTTCATGGAGACCCGCGCGGCCGTTGCCGAATACGACGCCAAGCGCGACCATTTGACATTGACGATCGGCAGCCAGGGCAGTCATCGCCTGCGCGAGATCCTTTGCGGGATGGTCCTGAAGATGCCGATGGAAAAGATGCGGGTGATCTGCCCGGACGTCGGCGGCGGGTTCGGCACCAAGCTGTTTCCCTACCGCGAATACGCATTGATCGCGGTCGCCGCGCGAAAACTGCGCAAGACCGTCAAGTGGACCGCCGACCGCGCCGACCACTTCATGGGCGACGCGCAAGGCCGTGACAACGTGACGACCGCGCGGATGGCGCTGGCCGAGGACGGCAAGTTCCTCGCGATGGATGTCGATCTGATGGGCGACATGGGCGCCTATCTCTCGACCTTCGGGCCTTACATTCCTCACGGCGGCGCCGGAATGTTGCCCGGTCTCTACGATATCCAGACCTTTCACTGCCGCGTCCGCACGGTGTTCACCAACACCGTGCCGGTCGATGCCTATCGCGGAGCCGGGCGTCCGGAGGCGGCCTATGTGGTCGAGCGGCTCGTCGATGCGGCTGCGCGCAAGCTCGGCATGACGCCGGATGCGATCCGGCGCAAGAACTTCATCGCGCCGCGCGCGATGCCCTACAAGACGGCCACCGGCAAGATCTACGATTCCGGTGACTTCACCGCGCATATGAAGCGAGCGATGGAAATAGCGAACTGGAAGGAATTTCCGAAACGCGCCAAGGCCGCCAAGAAGCAGGGTCTGGTGCGCGGTATAGGGCTTGCGACCTATGTCGAGGTCTGCGGCACGATGGGCGAGGAGACCGCCAACGTCCGGCTCGATCCCAACGGCGACGTTTCGATCCTGATCGGCACGCAGTCGAGCGGGCAGGGCCACCAGACCGCTTACGCGCAACTGGTCGCCGAGCAGTTCGGCATCGCGCCCGAGCACGTTCATATCTATCAAGGCGACACAGATCAGGTCGCCACCGGTCTCGGCACCGGCGGCTCGGCCTCGATTCCGACCGGCGGCGTCAGCGTCGAGCGGGCGACGCGCGAGCTTGGCAAGAACTTGCGGGAGATCGCCGCCGAAGCGCTGGAAACGAGCAGCGGCGACCTCGAGATCAACGAAGGCACGGTGCGGATCGCCGGCACCGATCGTTCGGTGACGTTTGCCGATCTTGCCAAGCGCCCGGGCGTCGATCCGTCGAAGCTGAACGCGAGTGCGACCTTCACCAGCGCCGACGGCACGTTTCCGAACGGCACGCACCTGGCCGAGGTCGAAATCGATCCGGCCACCGGCATCATCAGAATCGTCAACTACGTCATCGTCGACGATTTCGGGGTGACGCTGAATCCGCTGTTGCTCGCCGGCCAGGTCCATGGCGGCGCGATGCAGGGGATCGGCCAGGCCCTGATGGAGCAGGCGGTCTACGACCCGAAGGACGGCCAGCTCGTCACCGGAACGTTCATGGATTATGCGCTGCCGCGCGCAGCCGACGGTCCGTCATTTGTATTCGAGACCCACAACGTCCCCTGCAAGACCAATCCGCTCGGCGTCAAGGGCGCCGGCGAAGCCGGCGCGATCGGCTCTTGTCCGGCGGTCGTCAACGCGATTATCGAGGGGCTGTGGCGCGAGTACAAAATCGATCACATCGATATGCCAGCGACCGCGGAACGGGTCTGGATCGCCATCCGCGAGCATCAGCGGAGGCATAGCCTCTGATATTTGCCACATTGCCGCGGAATGAAACACCGCCTGCGGTGTCGGGAATGACGATCGCTGCAGCCTGCATCAAGCGCATCCTGCGGCGTTATCTGGAAACCCCTGAGAAACGGAGAACTGGCCGATGCTTCGAACTGTCGTTGTGGTAGGAACGTTGTTGCTTGGTGTTGGCGTGGTGGCAGCCCAGCAGGACCAGGTCAACAAGACCCAGCTTGCGATGAAATCCAATCTCAAGAGCGCTCTCGCCCTTCTCGATATCGTCAAAGGCAAACAGCCTTATGACCAGGCCGCGGTCAACGCGTCACTGGCCGAGCTTGAGGACGTCGGCAAGCGTTTTTCGGCGTTGTTTCCGGACAGCATCAAAGGCCTGAAGCCGGAAGGCGACTACTACGCTTCGGCAAAAGTCTGGACCGACAGAAAGGGCTTCGAAGCCCACGCGGCGAGCTTTGCCAAAGCGGTTGGCGAGGCGAAGGGCAAGATCAAGGATCTCGATACCCTCAAGGCAGCGTTCCCGGCCATCAACGACGAATGCAAGGGCTGCCACGAGACCTACCGGGTCAAGAATAGCTGACGCGGGACCGACCAAAGAAAAAAGAGGGCGGACACGTGATGCGTCCGCCCCTTGATCTTAAAATACCCCCCAAACGAAAGGTCGCGATTACTTGGTCACGATTATTTGGTCACCTGGCCGCGGATTTCGCCGCCCGGATTGGCTGCGGTGTGGACGTTGATGTAGTACTTGCCAGCCGTCAGATCGGCGGCTTGTTCGTCCGTCAGGATCGCGCTGCCTTCGGCCGGGCTTGAGGTGGCGTTCGGGATCGCAACCTTGACGCCGGCGTTCTTGCCGGCTTCGGCCGGCCCGTGGAAATGCGCCCCGGTCGCCGGGCCGGACAGCCCCGAATAGGTCAGCTTCCAGGTCAGCTTCTTGGAGGCGGCATCGTAGTCGACGTCGGCGGTGCCCGTGCCGGCACTGGTATTGGGCGGCACTTCGGATTTGCTGTCGAGGGTTACTTTCATCTTCTCGGCAAGCGCGGGTCCGGCGAGGGCAATCGTTGCTCCCAGCGCAAGCGTGGCAAGCATGGTCCTGGTTTTCGACATGGTCTCCTCCTGTTGGCGCCAAGTGGTGGTGCCAGATTCGAAACAACGATTTGTCGGTTTTATTCCCGTGACGGGCTTGATCGCGCCAAATTTTCAAAGAGCCCATGGCCGGAATAGCCGCCATACTCGCCATCGAATCGAAACCGACAGGGACGGTGAATGTCGCGACGAATTTTTCCTGCTGCCGTCATCGTTGCTGCCGCGGCCTTTGGCGTGTTCTGGTGGCTAACGGCGACTCCGATCACGTTGGCTGTTACCGAGCCGTTCCATCGGCCAAATCTTGCCAACGGGTTGACGGCCTTCAACGCCGGAGGATGTTCCTCCTGCCATGCCGTGCCCGGCCAGCCCGATCGTTTGAGGCTCGGCGGCGGGCTCGCCATCCCGTCGCCGTTCGGCACCTTCTACGCGCCTAACATTTCGCCCGATCCGGTCGATGGCATCGGGCGCTGGACCGAGGCCGAATTCGTCGACGCGGTAACCAAGGGGATTTCGCCGGCCGGATTTCATTACTTCCCGGCCTTTCCCTATCCGTCGTACCAGCATGCGAAAGTAGAGGACGTCCGCGACCTGTTCGCCTACCTGAAAACGCTTGCCGCGGTGTCCGGCAAGGTGCGCGATCACGACGTGCCGTTTCCCTTCAATGTCAGGCGCAATATCGGGATCTGGAAACTGCTGTTCATCGATGGCAAGCTTTTCATGCCGGATGCCGCGCGCTCAGTTCAGTGGAACCGCGGCGCCTACCTCGTCAACAGCCTCGGCCATTGCGCCGAGTGCCACAGCCCTCGTAACCTTCTCGGCGGCATTATCACAGCGCAGCGCTTCGCCGGCGGGCCAAACCCGGAAGGCGAGGGCTGGGTGCCGAACATCACGCAAAAGGGGCTGGGCGACTGGAGCGCGCAGGACGTCGCCGATTTCCTCGAAACCGGGCAAATGCCCGATGGCGACAGCGCCGGCGGCGCGATGGCGCGCGTGATCAAGAACACTTCGCAACTAAGCGTCGAAGATCGGGCGGCGATCGCGGAATATCTCAAGTCGCTGCCGCCGGTCGACGGACCGCCGCGGCCCAGGAAGGCGGCGAAGGGCGACGAAAAGCCCTGACTCTATCCAGCAAACTCTATCAAAGCAGACTTCATCAAAGCAGACGTTATCAAAGCAGACTTGGCGACAGTTTCTCGGCCTTCCAGGTTTTCAGGAACTCTTCCTGCTGAACCAAGCCAGGTCGAGTACGTCGCTCGCAATAATCCGGTCCGCGATCGCGTCATGACGCTTACTTGTCACAGCCGAAGGCCCTGGAAGTAATATTGGTGCGTCGGACTTTCTAATTGGCAAATAGTCCGGAAGCCCGGCGCAAAACGTCTTCACGCGCGATCCTGTTGGCCTCGATCGACTGCCGCTTCTCGCCGGGGTCGTCGAAATCGTGCGTTGCCCCGGCGTAGTCGACAACACCGATCGGGCTGCCATTGTTCTTGGCGGAATCAAGCACCCGGTGGCAAACCGCAGGCGAAACTTCTTCGTCGTCGGAACCGAGGAAGACCGTAACCGGCGAAACCGACTTGTAGTCCTGCGAAATCAAGGCGCGAGGACCGCATCCCGGATAAAATGCCACCGCGGCGCGAAAGCCGCCGGAGGGCAGGGAGGCTTGTCGGTACATGACATTCAGCGCCGTGCTCGCGCCGTTTGACCAGCCCTGCAGGAAGATTCGCCCCGGTACGACGTCCTTGCGGGATTGCAGATATTTCAATGCGCCTTCCGCATCCAGCGGACGAACGGTGCGCTCGTTCACGTCGTCGCGGTCCGGGTCGCCGTGCGTAAACCGTCCGAAACCGTGCCCTTTGTTGCGAGGCCCAAAACTGTCGGGCAGTAGCGCCAGATAGCCGTGATCGGCCCAATAGACGCCCCACGCCGCGTGACGTTTAGAGAGGGACGAGGCATTGCAAGGCGAGCTGTTGTTTCTTGCAACGAGCGTGCATCCTTCGTTGATGTTGGAGGAATACGGGCCCGCCCTGCCATGCAACATCACGACGGCGGGACGCGGGCCCGCGGTCCGCGGAGCAAACAAATAGCCCACCAGTTGGGTCTGGCCGTCGGCGCTGGCAAAGTACACTGTTTCCGGCTCGGCACGTGCATCGGTGATGACAAGGCTTCCGACACAGGCACTTGCAATCGTCGCTGCCCCGACAGAATCGAAAAATCCCCGCCACCTCATGCTGCCGCCTCTGATCATCGCCAAGTGCTCGAATGGGGTTTCCGCATCACCCCGGGGAAGCCTGGGTCGTCCGGATGCTCTAACGGGGCTTTCGCCCCGTCCGCGCGCTAGCCGGTGCCGAACGCCTTGAAGGTGATGATGGTATGGGTGTCCTGGATGCCGGGAATGACCTGGATCTTCTCGTTGACGAAATGGCCGATGTCGGTGTCGTTGTCGACGTAGAACTTGACCAGCAGATCGTAGTCGCCCGCGGTGGAGTAGATCTCCGAGGCGATCTCGGCCTCGGCCAGCGCGTTGGCGACGGCATAGGACTGGCCGAGCTTGCATTTGAACTGCACGAAAAAGGGAACCATCGCTGTCGTCTCCGAAGGGCGTCGCGTCTAGCCCCCCAATAGGCCAAATCCGGGGGGCGATGGCAAGCGAACTTGCCGGCAACAGCGCGTCGGTCTAGGACAGCCTACGGCCCCAATGGGGCAGCAAGATTTTTGCGGGCAGCATGATGACGATACCGATCGCGCTCACCATCGCCGGCTCGGATTCGTCGGGCGGCGCCGGTATCCAGGCCGACCTGAAGACGTTCGCAGCCCTCGGCGTCTACGGCGCGTCGGTGATTACGGCCCTGACCGCGCAGAACACAAAGGGCGTCACCGCCATTCAACAGGTGCCCCGGGATTTCGTGACCGCGCAAATCGATGCGGTATTCGGCGATCTCGACGTCAAGGCCGTCAAGATCGGCATGGTGGCGCAGTTGACGACGATCGATGCCATCGCCGCCGGGTTAACGCGATGGTCGCCAAAACATATCGTGCTCGATCCGGTGATGGTTGCAACCTCGGGCGATCGGCTGCTGGCGGCTGACGCGGTCGAAGGTTTGCGAACAAAACTCATTCCGCGCGCCGCACTGCTCACGCCGAACCTGCCGGAGGCCGCTGCCTTGCTCGACGAGCCGGTCGCCGTCAGCGAGGCCGCGATCGAGAGCCAGGGCCAGCGGCTCTTGGCGATGGGTTGTGCCGCGGTACTGATCAAGGGCGGGCACGGGCAGGGCGCCGAGAGCACCGACTATCTCGTCAGCGGCAACGGCAGCATCGCGCTGCCGGCACCACGCATCGCCACCAGGAATACCCACGGCACCGGCTGTTCGTTATCTTCCGCCATCGCAGCAGGCCTCGCCAAGGGCGAGGATCTCGAAACCGCGGTGCGCCATGCCAAGACATGGATCAGCGCTGCGATCGCGGCCGCCGATCGCCTCGGCGTCGGCCACGGCCATGGGCCGGTCCATCATTTTCACGGGTTTTATTGAGGCAGCGCTCACACGTCGCCCCGGCGAACGCCGGGGCCCATAACCCGTGGCGCTGATTGTCGCGAAAGGCCTCGGCTCCGTCGTTCAAATCGATAGGACATGGAAGGACACCATGACGGCGCTGCCGGGCACCGTGGTGTGATCGAGCGTCATCTTGGCTCGCGTGCACAGCCGTCGGCGATCAGGGCGGTCACGCCGCGCCTGACCGGGGACATCCATGCAGAATCGGGCTCCAATTGCCAAAAATTAAGCATACGCATCTTGCCGGCGGAGCCGGCCGCGTCAAATGGGTGACAAGTCGGAGATCTTGAGCGAAAAAGAACCCGGGACAATTGGGTGGCGACTTCGCAGTAGCGCAACTATCTACTTGGGGAGAGGGATGGTCGGCCGTCAAAGATTCACCTCAGAATTGACCGATCTTCCCCATTTGCAAGACGCTGGCGTCGTGCGGAGCGGGAGGGTTTTCGACATGCGCGGAATGTTGCCCCCGAGCGAAGCTCGGATGCGGATGTGCGTCATGCAGGTCGGCAAGCGCGGGCGCTGGACATACCGGGACTGGGCAAGATGGCGGTTCCTGTGGAAGTTCTTTCCCTGGTACGCGCGCGAAATGCGTTATCGGGGAGATTTCTGCATCGGAGCGGCCTGCATGCACTGGTTCTGGGAGGACTCCGACAAGAAGGAGCGGGGTTATTGTTCGGCAGCGGTCTCGCGGACGCAGAACATGATGTGGGCGAAGGAATTGGAGGAGGGTGACCAACAACCTCCTGGACAGCGAAACCTTCGCCGGGTCGAATAGTTCGGGCGGCGGGGCATGGCGCATCGGCCATGCGCGCAGCAAACCAAAAATCAGTCGAGGCGCTTCACGGCTTGGTCGGACGATCTTTTCGGCGTTTCTCCAGTTTTGCGCATCGTCTGGTCCTCCACTCCAGTGCAATCCGGATAAATCCAGGCGCTTATACCGTGGTGGGCCGGGCGGCCGGAAGTACCGCCTAGCGGCGCTCCAAAAGTCGAATGACGACTGTACGCCCGACCTTCTTTCCGATCGAAGCCTGCAGGCTCTCTTTGATCGGCAATTTATGGACACCGCCGCCCATCGCCATGAACGCGGTGCGGAGCGGGTGACCATCGACCGTACAACTCACCTTTACCAAGCCCTTTGTACCAAAGAACCTTACGGACTCTGGCCAAACGACGTATGTCCACCCCCCCTTTTTTTGACTCTTTTGAAGCCGAGCTTTGAATTCTTTGTTTAGAACACCCATAGCCTCCACCTCTTGCTGAATTCTTGAAGACCGCGGGCGAAATGGCACTCTGACGCGGCTCGCTCTTTCAAGACGGATGAGACTGCGTCATTCCGACGAGTGGCTCCTACTTTTTCCAGCAGAGAAAAAAGTGGGCTTTGATGGCCTGAAACCCGCATCGAGAAACCTGCCGTTAGTAACCGCAAATGTCGCATGTGGGTCAAACGCGTCATTTTGGTCGGGCGCCGCTTACGTCCGGTCTTGCTCAATGAGAGCAGACATTTTCACGGTCCGTCGGCATGTCTCAAAAGTCCCAACAACCCTCATTCATTCGTAGTTTAAGAGGTGCGCAAGTTCATTTTGACTTCGCGCTGAGCGCAATCGGCACGGTGTCCCGAAGTTTGAGGGATATGACCATGTCTTGCGTCGCGGCCTTGTATTTCTTGAAATGAGCCGTTTCGAGATGGGTCTTATATGCATCATTGTCTGCGTATATCTCGAACATCGTGACATGGGTCGGATTGTTTTTGTCGGATACGGAATATAGAGCCAAAACTCCCGGCTCTAACCGAACAGAATCCTCAACTATCTCCTTGGCCGCGGCTTTGTAGACTTCGAGCTGAACGGGATCGACCTCGATTTCAGCCACGCGCACGTACGGGGCATGTGCTCCATCGGCAATCACGCGACCACCCAAAGATGATGCGATCACCGAAGCACTAAGAACGATAAGCTGCTTCGCATCCATATTTTTATCCCTCGCAAGCATCAACCTGGCCGAATGAATTTTACCAAAACTCGACGTCTTGGCCAATTATCGATACGTCCGAGATGGTTCAAGCAGACGATCCATCCAAAATATTTGAGGTAGATTGAGCCTTGATGAAAGATTACAACACGGCTCAACTTCGGGCTTTCCTGTCAAGTTACGCAGAGGAACTTCAGGGCCATGCCAACCATTCTCTTCCTCCTCCTATTCGCTCTCGCTTCCTTCCCCGCTGGTGCGCAATCTGCCCCCCAGCCGGATTGCAGCGCGCCGCCAGCTTCGGACGGTTGGCAAGTCGCTGCCCCCGATGCGGTTGGCCTTGACCCAACGACGCTCTGCGGCATCGGCCCACGCTTCAAGGCCTGGACGGCGGCCGACATCCATTCGGTGCTGGTGGTTCGCCACGGCAAGCTCGTCTACGAGCAATACTTCACCGGTGCGGACGAGAAGCTAGGGAGGCCGGTCGGCGTCGTCACCTTCGATGCCGTCACCAAACACGATCTGCGCTCGATCGAGAAGAGCGTCGCCGCGCTGGTGCTCGGTATCGTCATTGAGCAGGGGCGGATGCCAGGCATCGATCAGCCGGTACTGCCGCAATTGCCCGAGTACGCCGATCTGCGCTCACCGCAGAAGGATCAGATCACGCTGCGCAATCTCCTGACCATGTCTCAAGGACTAGCCTGGAATGAGGACCTTCCCTACAGCGACCCTGCAAATAGCGAGACCCAGATGGACCTCTCGCCCGACCCGATACGCTACGCCCTTTCACAGCCGGTCGTAGCGCCGCCCGGAACAGTCTGGAACTACAGCACTGGCTCGGTAACGATCCTTGCGGCCCTCCTGCGCAAGGCGACCGGCCAGCCGCTCGATGCCCTCGTTCGCACCGAATTGTTCGAACCTCTGGGGATCTCCGACTATGAATGGGCGCATCTCCCTTCCGGAGACCTTGCTCCCTACGGTCTCCGCATGCGCCCACGCGACCTCGCCAAGCTCGGACAGCTCGTACTTAACCACGGTATATGGAACGGCAAATCGGTAGTGCCCGCGGATTGGGGCGCTACTGCCACATCGCCGCAGATCAACGGCCAGCAGCTCTATTTCTACGGCTTCCAATTCTGGCTCGGCCGCTCTTTGGTGCATGGGCGGGCGATCGAATGGGTGGCTGGCGTGGGCTATGGTGGACAGCGCTTGTTCATCGTGCCGGCGCTCGACCTCGTGGTGCTGGTCCATGCAGGGCTCTACACGAGCTCCATGCAGAGCTCGGTGCCGCTGATTGTTCTCAACAGGTTTGTTCTTCAGTCGGCGGACGGGCCATAAAAGCTGCACGGACTACCAAGATTTGGCGGAGGTACGATGCTTTGTTAGGCCCCGATTTGTCTCGGGGCTTTTTTCGCGCACCTGCCGCGTTCGCGATCACTTCCGGCTTACCCCGATAAACAGATATTCGCAGAGTCCGTCGGCATGTCTCAAAGGTGTGGATCGCTTCGACCCAACCGGGGTAACCTGTCGCCTTCTGACCTGGAAAAATAAGGGCGAGGCTTGCGTCGGCTGCCGTCCATTTGTGCTATGCATGTCCATGTGATCGACGTACGTTTCTGCACCTCCGAATAATCCAATTGTTGCCATTGAATGCTTTGCGCATGCAGGCGAATAGGGTTGCTATGGAAGTTACTTCGGAGCGGAACCCGGCGGAAGGGCCTGAGGCGTCTGGGGGAGTCGGTCACGAACCGGAATTCTCCAACCAGATCAGAACCGTCAACCTGGCCCTCCAGGGAGGCGGAGCGCATGGTGCGTTCACCTGGGGTGTGCTCGACCGGCTCCTGGACGAAAAAGACCTGGCCTTCGAGGGGCTCAGCGCGACCAGCGCCGGAGCGATGAATGCGGCGGTCTTTGCCTATGGGCTTGCGATCGACGGTCGCGAAGGGGCGCGCAAAGCGCTCACAGGCTACTGGAAGCGCGTCAGCGATGCAGCCAGGCTGGGGCCGCTGCAGCCCAACCCCATCGACCGAATGCTGGGGGATCATAAATTGACGTGGTCGCCGATTTTTTCCGTTATTGACTTCGTGACGCGCGTGCTGTCGCCATACCAGTTCAACCCCGCGAACTATAACCCATTGCGCGACTTGGTCGAGCAATCGATCGATTTTGAGGTGTTGAAACGGCCGGACTGTCCGGTCAAGCTCTTCCTGTCTGCGACGAACGTTCGTACAGGCAAGGTGAAGATTTTCTCGGGGACGGAAATCTCGGTATCTGCCGTGATGGCTTCGGCGTGCCTACCCACGATGTTTCACGCTGTGGAGATCGACGGCGAAGCATATTGGGACGGCGGATATATGGGAAACCCCGCGCTGTTCCCGCTAATCTACAACTGCAAGAGCACTGATATTGTCACCGTTCATATCAATCCGCTGTTCCGCAAAGAGGTGCCGCGCGCCGCGGGCGATATTTTGAATCGCATCAACGAGATCAGCTTCAATTCGTCTTTGATGCGGGAGATGCGGGCGGTCAGCTTCGTGACCAAGCTCATCGCGCAAAACCGCGTCGTCGACGGAGGACTGAGGCGTGTGCTGATCCACAGCATCGCCGACGACGAATTCATGGGTGCGCTCAGTCCCACAAGCAAGTACAATGCGGATTGGGACTTTCTGATTTCTCTTCGCGACCAGGGACGAAAATGTGCGGGCAACTGGCTCGCGAAGAACTTCGTCAAACTGGGTGTCGAGTCATCGGTAGACGTTGATAAAATGTACCTCTGAACCTGGGGCGTGATTGTTGTCGCCTGATGTCCGGTATGGGCACACTGAACATCAACGGACCTCAAGGCGCGCAAGCCGCATGTCCGCTTCCGACGAGCCGACATTGCTGCAATCTCATCACGAACTGGTCGCACATGCCGACTGATTTTGCCCGACGGGCAAATCGCTGAATTTCCTGTCCAGCCCTTCGCGCAAAAATATTCCGCTTCACCGTTTGCTAGAAACAGCTTTATTGATTCGCCCGTCCCGCCCACAGAGGGGCGACACGCGATCGTCACGGTTGCGGCGCGGGATGCGGTGGACGTAGCTGCGCGCTGACGAACGTGGATCGCGAAGCCGTGTTTCCACGCCCACGCCGTCGCCCCGGCGCACGCCGGGGCCCATAACCCCTGGCGCGGCTTGTTGCGGAAGGCCGCGGCTCCGTCGTTCAAATCGATAGCACACGGAGCATGGTTCCCGGCGTTCGCCGGGACTTCTCACGGAGAGGCCATCATCGCTTCTGTCGCTCGGCTGTCGTACGGCGCTGCTATTTCGCAATCCTGCAGGCAGACGCTTGATTCGTGGTGCGCCTGCTTACCTGGATGACGCATGAAGAGCCTCGATCTCGACCAGAACGTCGTCGAAACCGCCTATGCACGGTGGGCGCCGATCCATGACGCGGTGTGCGGACCCGTGACGGTGAAGTGCCGCCGCGTGGCCAGCAACGATGCCACCCTCGTCGAACGGCGCAAGGTCGCGCCGTTCGGCATCTGCACGCTGGTCCGTTTCGAGCGCGTGATGCCGTCGGCGGCGTGACGCCGTCATCACGCTGTCACGGGATTCCGGTATCTGCTTGCGCATGGGAATTACGCTATGAGCGAAGAGTGTCCGGACCGGCGCTTTCGCACTTTGTTTATCTCGGACGTCCATCTCGGCGCCCGCGGCTCGCAAGCCGATCGGTTGCTGGACTTCCTCCGCAGCCATGATGCCGATACCATCTATCTTGTCGGCGATATCGTTGATGGCTGGGCGCTGCAATCCAGCTGGTACTGGCCGCAATCGCACAACGACTTCGTACAGAAAATGCTGCGCAAGGCGCGCAAGGGCGCCAAAATCGTCTATGTGCCGGGCAATCATGACGAGTTCCTGAGGAACTATTACGGCACGCATTTCGGCGGCATCGACGTCGTGGAAAACACCATCCATGAGGGGGTCGACGGCAAGCGCTATCTGGTGATCCACGGCGATATCTTCGATCTTGTGGTGCAGAACGCGCGCTGGCTCGCCCATCTTGGCGACAAGGCCTATGACTTCGCCATCCAGATGAATCGCATCGTCAACGCGTTTCGGCGCTGGTTCGGCGTGCCCTATTGGTCGCTGTCGCAATGGGCCAAGCTGAAGGTCAAGAACGCCGTGAACTATATCGGCGCCTTCGAACAGACCCTGGCCGCCGAGGCGCGGCGTCATGGCGCCGATGGGGTGATCTGCGGCCACATCCATTACGCCACCATCAGGGACGAGCATGGCATCCGCTATATGAACTGCGGCGACTGGGTGGAAAGCTGCACCGCGCTCGCCGAGCACGAAGACGGCCGGTTTGAAATCATCACCTGGACCGACCCGCTGCGCCGGGTGGCTCCCGTGACCTCGGTCGCGGCGCGGGCCGCCTGATGCGCATTCTGGTCGCGACCGACGCGTGGCATCCTCAGGTCAACGGGGTGGTGCGGACGCTGACCAATATGGCGGAGGCGGCAAGGGCGTTCGGCGTCGAAATCAGCTTTCTGACCCCGCTATCGTTCCGCACCTTCGCGATGCCGAGCTATCCGGATCTGCGGCTGGCGTTGCCGTATCAGGCCAAGATAGCCCGGCTGATCGCCGAGGCACGGCCCGATAGCATTCACATCGCAACCGAAGGGCCGATCGGCCTGTTGGTGCGGCGCTATTGTCGCAAAAATCAATTGCCGTTCACCACGAGCTTTCACACCCGCTTTCCGGAATATATATCGGCGCGTCTGCCGATCCCCGAAGCGTGGATATGGACGGCGCTGCGCGCCTTCCATGGGCCGAGCCAGGCGGTCATGGCGGCGACGCCGGCGCTGGCCGGCGAACTGCGGGCGCGCGGGTTTCGAAACGTCGTGTTGTGGCCGCGCGGCGTTGACGCCAGCCAGTTTCATCCGCGCGCCGCCGACCTCGGTCTGCCGCGCCCGGTCTTCCTGTGCGTCGGCCGTGTTGCGGTGGAAAAGAACCTCGAGGCGTTTCTGGACCTCGATCTGCCCGGTACCAAGGTGATTGTCGGCGACGGGCCGGCGCGCGCGGCGCTGACCCGAAAATATCCGCAAGCGGTGTTTCTCGGCGCGCGTCAGGGCAAGGAACTGGCGGACGCCTATGCGGCGGCCGATGTCTTCGTGTTCCCGAGCAAGACCGACACTTTTGGCCTGGTTCTGCTCGAGGCCCTCGCGAGCGGCCTGCCGGTGGCGGCATTTCCGGTAACCGGTCCTCGCGACGTGATCGGCAATGAGCCGGTCGGCGCGTTGAATGATGATCTGCGAATGGCCTGCCTGACCGCAGTGACAATTTCGCCACAAGCCTGCCTGGCGTTCGCCGCAAGGCACACCTGGGAAGCTTCAGCCCGCGCTTTCGTCGAAAATATCACGAATGTCCGCGCCGATGACCCGAAATGCGATGCGCTACAATTCGAGGTGAAGCGCCCGCGTTTCGTCGCCTGACCGCTTGCCCGCCTGTCGGGGTCCGCGATACAAGCGGCGTGATGGCGGACCTTTCCCCAATCTTGCCTGTCAGTCCTGCGGATATCGACGCGGCCGCACGCGTGCTGGCGCCGTACGCGGTGCGCACGCCGCTGTTGTCGGCGGCCGTTCTCGATGAGCGGGCCGGAACCCGGGTCTTTCTGAAACCGGAGATGCTGCAGCGGACCGGTTCGTTCAAGTTTCGCGGCGCCTTCAACCGACTGTCGTCGATTCCCATGGCTGCGCGCGGTGGTGGCGTGGTCGCGTACTCGTCCGGCAACCACGCCCAGGGCGTGGCGGCGGCGGCGAAAATCCTGAACATGCAGGCGACCATCGTGATGCCGGCCGACGCGCCGCTCTCCAAGCGCGAACGCACCAAGGCCTATGGCGCCGAGGTGGTGCTGTACGATCGCGACCGCGAGGATCGCGAAGCCATCGCCAACGGCATTGCGGGCAAACGCGGTGCCACGCTGGTGCGCCCCTATGACGATCCCTTTGTGATCGCAGGCCAGGGCACGGTGGGGCTGGAGATCGCGGAGGATATGGCCGCGCTCGGCTTGACGCCCGATATCGTGGTGGCGCCGGCATCGGGCGGCGGCCTGATCGCGGGTGTCGCGACCGCGGTCAAGGCGCGCTATCCGAAGGCCATCCTGATGTCAGGCGAACCGGAAGCATTTGACGATCACGCGCGCTCGCTGCGCGCCGGCAAACGCGAGCCGCATGGCGCCGAAGGCCGCACCATCTGCGACGCGCTGATGGCCTCGATTCCCGGCGAAATGACGTTCGCCATCAACAGCCGGCTGCTCGCGCAGGGCATCACCGCTTCCGATGTCGAAGTCGCAGCCGCGGTCGGATTCGCATTCCGCGAGCTGAAACTGGTGGTGGAACCGGGTGGTGCGGTGGGCCTCGCAGCGCTTCTGGCCGGCCGTATCGATGGCCGCGGCAAGAACGTCGTCATCGTGCTGTCGGGCGGCAATGTCGATGCGGATTTGTTCGCAAAATTAATCAGTTAGAGCATGATCCGGAAAAGTGGATACCGGTTTTCCGAAAAGATCATGCTCAAACAAATTGAAGAGATCATGATCCGATTCGATCTAATCGGATCATGATCTAAGCGAGACATCACGAGAAGAACGCGATCTTCTCCGCCTGGCTCATGCGCCGGATCGGCGCCAGTGGGTCGGAATGCGAGGCATTGGGTTTTCGCAGCAAACCGCTCGCGATGAGGGCCGAGCCAAGGGAAGGTTCATGCGAAGGTTCAGGCGAAGCTTGCAGTGGCGGTTGAAGTGAAGGTTGAAGCGAGGTCTGGAGCGACAGCGATAGCGCGGGCAGGGCCGTCGGCCCGGGCTCCTGCGCAGCGATAACGGGGTCGGCCGGCGGCAACGCCACGAGATGAATCTCATCATCGGCGGTATCGGCGGGAAGATCGATATCGGAAGGATCCGGCGCCGCCATTTCAAGCGCGACCATCCGGAGCACGGCGTCGTCCTGGGCATCGACGTCCTGGGCATCGACGTCCATGCTATCCGGGGCGGGCATGTCGCCGGCTTGGGCATAGCCGGCCTGGGCATGGGCAGCCCGGGCATCGTCGGCTTGAGTATCAGGGGCTTGAGTATCGAGGGCTTGGGCGTCGGCGGCTTCGGCGGTCATCTCCGCAGCATCAGCCGTTGCACGCAGCGTTTCGTCCGGCATCGCCGGGGCGTTCGTCGCGGTGTCGATGTTTGTTGCGGCTGCGCCCGGCACCATCTCCACATCCGCGGCGGCCATCTCGCCCGGCGGGGTGGGCAAGGGCGAGGGCCGGGAGACGGCTGTTTCGGCGGCCTGCGGGGATGCCGTGTCGCTCTCGCCCAACTGCGCGATCTGTGCCTCGATCAGATCGAATGCGGCGCTCAATACGGCTTTTGGATCGGTCGATACGATTTGCCCGCAAGCACCTTCGATGGCGTTGACCTGGGAATCGAGCAGGTCGCAGATCCGGCCGTCGGCGCCGATTTCCCGCCATCGCCAGGCGATTTCCCTGATCACCCGGGCGCCTTTGCGGACCGGCGCGAGGGTTTCCTCCAGCGCCAGACCATCGATGGCGCCGGATGCGGCGGCTCTGGCCGCATCGACCGCCGCCCTGATCGCGACCAATGCCTCGGCGAGCCCATTGTCGGGGGCCGCCTGCTTCTGGGCGGCCAGGTTTTCTTCGACCCGCGCCACCGCATCGAGCACCATGCGGGTGTCGGCATTGCGGTTGCGCTTGGCATACTCGCCGAGAAACCAGCGGCCGCGCGCCGTCTCCATGAACGCTTCGCGGATCGCGTCATAGTCCTGCTCGCTCGGCTGGGTTGCGCGAGCGGAAATCGGCGATAGGGCAAATGCGTCGTCGGCCATCATAAACTCATCACGCAAATCACCGCGCGTTACGTTAACGATCATCATGATATCAAGCGAATCGCAATTGAATTGATGCCGCCCGAATCACAAATCCCCATCGCATCTCAGGACACGGCCAGGCGATTCGCAACACGGCTGGCAGTGTTTTACGGCACGATGTTCGGCATGGTGGGCACGCATCTGCCGTTTTTCACGGTTTGGCTGAAAGCGGTCGGGATCGACGCGTTCTGGATCGGTGTCATCACGGCAGTCCCGCCGGTGACGCGTTTTACCGTTCTGCCCTTTGTGACGGCTCTGGCCGAAAGGCGCCACGCGCTCCGCGGCGCCATCATGGTAACAGCCTTTGCGACAGCGTTCGGGTTCTGCATTCTCGGCAGCCAGCATCAGCCGGTCCTGGTATTTCTTGCCTACGCCGTCACCTGCTGCCTGTGGACGCCGATGGTGCCGCTGACCGATGCCTATGCCTTGCGAGGCGTGGCGCGCTATGGCCTCAATTACGGACCATTGCGGCTGTGGGGCTCGGCAGCGTTCGTGGCGGGTGCGCTCGTCTGCGGAATGCTGGTCGATGTCATCGCCGCCAAGAACCTGATCTGGGTTATCGCGTCGGTGGCAGCACTTGGCGCCTTCGTCGGCCTCGGCCTTCAGCCAATGGGCAAGCCAAAACCAGTTGCGAATATCCGACACGGCGCCGGCGCCTTGCTGCGCGATCCCGGTTTTCTCGCTATCATCGTGACGTCGGCGCTGATCCAGGGCAGCCACGCCGCCTACTACATCTTTGCTTCCATCGCCTGGCAGCAGGCGGGCCTCGGCGGGCTGACCATTGCCGGGCTTTGGTCATTGGGGGTGATCGCCGAGATCGTGGTGTTTGCGCTGTCGCCGCGATTTACCCTGCCGCCGGTCATCCTGGTGGTGATCGCCGCATTGAGCGCGGTCGCGCGCTGGGTGATCACCGCGCAGCAACCGCCGCTGGCGATCCTTGCCACCGTTCAACTGGCGCATGGCCTGACCTTCGGCCTGACGCAGGTCGGCACCATGGGGTTGCTGGTTCGCTATGTGCCCGGTCATGTGATGGCGCGCGGGCAAGGTTACCTCGCGGCCTGCAGCGGCATCGTTTCGAGCAGCGTGTCGATTTTATCCGGCGCGATCTACGCCCGGTACGGGCAGGGCGTCTATTATGCGATGGCGGCGATGGCGCTGTCCGGCGCGGTCCTGATGTGGCTGGCGCGACACCGGCTGGCGGATCACCCCCAAAGTGCTGCATCCGGCGGATAGACCAGGCTGCCGTCATAGCGCAACCCGCCGTCGCGGTCGCGGGCCAGCAACAAGGGGCCATCCAGATCGACGAAGCGGGCCTGTTGCGTCAGCAGCATCGCCGGCGCCATCGACAGCGAGGTTGCGACCATGCAGCCGATCATGATGTCAAATCCGAGCGCGCGCGCCGCGTCCGCCATCGCCAGCGCCTCCGTGCAGCCGCCGGTCTTGTCGAGCTTGATGTTGACGGCGTCGTAGCGCCCGCGCAGCCCGTCCAGCGACGCCCGATCATGCGCACTTTCATCGGCGCAGACGGCAATAGGCCTGCGAATCCGCGCCAGCGCCTCGTCCCGGCCGGCGGGCAGCGGTTGCTCGACCAGGGTGACGCCGGCCTCGGCGCAAACCGCAAGATTTTGTTCGAGATTTTCGGCCGTCCATGCCTCGTTGGCGTCGACGATGAGTTCCGATTCGGGAGCCGCCTGGCGCACCGCCGCGATACGCCTCCCGTCGGCGTCGCCGCCGAGCTTGATCTTGAGCAGCGGCCGGTGCGCGGCCTTGGCGGTCGCCGCCGCCATCGCCTCCGGCGACGCCAGCGAGATGGTGTAGGCCGTGATGCAGGCCTCCGGGGCGGGGCGCCCGAGCAGGTTCCAGACGCGCTGACCGCTGCTCTTGGCCTCGAGGTCCAATAGCGCGCAGTCCAGCGCGTTGCGGGCAGCGCATGCGGGCATCGCGGCCTGCAGGGCCCGCCGGTCGAGACCCAGGGCCAAGGGTTCCTGCATGGACAGCAGGGCGGCCAGGCTGGCTTCCGGCGTCTCGCCATAGCGCGGGTAGGGGGCGCATTCGCCGCGCCCGGTATGGCCGCCGCAGTTGAGTTCCGCCACCACCGTCACCGCCTCGGTTTTGGCGCCACGGCTGATGGTGAAGCTGCCCGCGATCGGCCAGCGCTCGATCCTGCCGACAAGCTTTGGGAATTTGGTGGAAGTCATTTTAAAATCTGGCAATTTCTGAACCGGCCGGCTTGCCCGGTGCAACCAAGTATGGCTGGTTAGGGATGCATTCCACAAGGCGGCGTGTTGGAACTTTCCCCTCCATGAATAGCGGAGAATCAGCACAGGAGTTGGCATCGTGAACGGAGACCCGACATTGGAGCGGATTGCTCAGGGCAACGGACTTGCGCTGTGCGCTACGGGTTCGTGGACCGCCCGGTTTGCACCGGTGCTTGAGCAGATGGTGGCGGAGGCCGAAAAGCTGACCGGGAGCCGGCCCGACATCTTCATCGATGTGTCGAAGGTCTCCAAACTCGACACCTTCGGGGCCTGGCTGATCGAACGGCTTCGCCGCAGTCTGGCCCATGGCGGCGTCGAGGCCAGCATCGCCGGGCTTTCGGCGAACTATTCGAGCCTGGTCGACGAAGTGCGCCGGGTGAAAGCGACCGCCGTGGTCGATACCACGTCGATGACCATTACCGGCGTGCTAGATCAAATGGGCCGCAACATGGCCGGCTTCGGCACCACGTTGATCGGCCTGATCGACATGCTCGGCGCCGTTCTGGCCGCAGTCGGGAGGGTGGTGATTCATCCGTCCGGGTTCCGCCTGACCTCGACCGTGCATCATCTCGAGCAGGTATGCTGGCGGGCGGTGCCGATCGTGCTGCTCATCACCTTTCTGATCGGCTGCATCATCTCCCAGCAGGGCATCTTTCATTTCCGCAAATTCGGTGCCGATATTTTCGTGGTCGACATGCTGGGCGTGCTGGTGCTGCGCGAAATCGGCGTGCTGCTGGTGGCGATCATGGTGGCGGGCCGCTCGGGCAGCGCCTATACCGCCGAGCTCGGCTCGATGAAAATGCGCGAGGAGATCGACGCGCTGCGCACCATGGGGTTCGACCCGATCGAGGTTCTGGTTCTGCCGCGGATGCTGGCGCTGATCATTGCGCTGCCGATCCTGGCCTTTCTCGGCGCCATGGCGGCGCTGGTGGGCGGCGGGCTGGTGGCGAACTTTTACGGGGGTGTCGATCCCGAGGCGTTCATGCTTCGGCTGCGCGACGCGATTTCGATCGATCATTTCATCGTCGGCATCGTCAAGGCGCCGGTGATGGCGGCGGTGATCGGGATCGTCGCCTGCGTCGAGGGTCTGGCGGTCGAGGGCAGCGCCGAGTCGCTCGGGCAACACACCACCTCCTCGGTGGTGCAGGGGATTTTCTTCGTCATCGTGATGGATGGCGTATTTGCGATCTTTTTCGCCTCGATTGGAATGTGACGATGGCGCCTGAAATTCCCGACGCCATCATCCGGGTGCGCGACATCTCGGTGCGGTTCGGCGCCACCAAGGTTCTGGACGGGCTCAATCTCGACGTGAAGCGCGGCGAGATCCTGGGCTTCGTCGGTCCGTCCGGCGCCGGCAAGTCGGTGCTGACGCGCACCATCATCGGCCTCGTTCCCAAGGTCTCAGGCAGCATCGAGGTGTTCGGGATCGATCTCGACGCCGCCAACGCCGCCGCGCGCCGCGGGGTCGAGCGGCGCTGGGGCATCCTGTTCCAGCAGGGCGCCTTGTTTTCCTCGCTGACGGTGCGGCAGAATATCCAGTTCCCGGTGCGCGAATATCTCAACGTCTCGCAGCGCCTGCTCGATGAAATCACGGTGGCCAAGCTCGGCATGGTGGGCCTGCGCCCCGAAGTCGCCGGCCGTTTTCCCTCGGAACTGTCCGGCGGCATGATCAAGCGCGTGGCGCTGGCCCGCGCGCTGGCGCTCGATCCCGAACTGGTGTTCCTCGATGAGCCGACCTCGGGCCTCGATCCCATCGGCGCCGGTGACTTTGACGAACTGGTCCGGACCCTGCAGCGCACTTTGGGCCTGACCGTTTTCATGGTAACCCACGATCTCGACAGCCTATATACCGCTTGCGACCGTATCGCCGTTTTAGGGAACGGTAAGATCATTGCCGCAGGATCGATGGCCGACATGCAGGCCTCAGAGCATCCCTGGTTGAGGGCGTATTTCCACGGCAAGCGCGCCCGCGCGGTCATGGGCTAGTTATACCGGAGTTGGTGGAATGGAAACGCGGGCGAACTTCGTCCTGATCGGATCGTTCACGCTGGCAGTGATTGCCGCGGCGTTCGGCTTTGTGCTGTGGTTTCAGTCCCTCCACACCACCAAGGCGCGCAGCCCGCTGCGGGTCGTGTTCGAAGGTCCGGCAACGGGTTTGCGCAACGGCGGCAGCGTGAATTTCAACGGCATCCGGATCGGGGAAGTGATCTCCGTGAAGCTCGATAACCCGCGTCGAGTTGTCGCACTCGCGATGGTCGAGAACAACGCCCCGATCCGCAAGGACACGCTGGTCGGGCTCGAATTTCAGGGACTGACGGGGGTCGCGGCGATCTCGCTGAAGGGCGGCGAGGAGGCAGCACCCGGTGTCCCCCTCGACGAGGATGGCGTGCCGGTGCTGACCGCCGATCCGAACGCGCTGCAGGACGTCACCGAGGCGATCCGCGGCACCCTGCAGAACATCAACCGGGTGGTTGCCGACAACCAGGAGACGGTCAAGGCCTCGCTTAAAAATCTCGAGACGTTTACCGCGGCGCTGGCGCGCAATTCCGAGAGGATCGACAACGTCATGCTGAAAGTCGACGGCGTCGTGGGCAAGGCCGACAACCTCATGCTGGGTCTCAACACGCTGGCCGGCGGCAAGGACGGCGGCGAACTGTTCCAGGCGGTGAAATCGATCCGCGAACTGGCCGATGATTTCGACAAGCGATCGGGCGCCTTGATGTCCGACGGCCGCCGCACGCTCGGCGACATCAGCCGCGCGGTGAACAATCTCGACCGCAACCCGACCCGCCTGCTGTTCGGCGCGGGCAACAGCAACGCTGCACCGGCACCCGGACCGGCGCCGGGTCCGGGTCCTACGCCCGCGGCGGCGCAGGCGTCCGAGCGGAAGCGGCAATAGGCCGGGATTCCATATTTTAAAGCGGAATGTCATGGTCCGCGGGCAAGCCAGTAACGCTGGGCCGCTCAGTGCCGCGGGAGGATCGCGCCACCAGTTGATTACCAATATACCGTTCGCTACAACCTCCAGTGTGGGCGCGCGATGTCCACTGGGGCGAATTTCAAATGCGATATACAAAAATGCTCGTCGTTCTGGCTCTGTTTGCGCCGGGGCTGGCGGCGTGCGCCACGCAGCAGGCGATGACCGTCGCCAGCGGCGCGGTCGCAAATCCCAGTCCGAAATACCGCAATGCGATTGCGGTCCGTTCGGTCAGCGGCGGCCAAGTGATGAACATACTGACAGTGCCGGGCGTCGCCAATGAACCGCTCAAGGCGGCGCTGGAAGGCACGCTTGCGGCCAACGGCTATCTTGCTCAGTCCGGAACGCCGAAATTCTACCTCGATGCCGAGATCCGCAATTTGGATCAGCCACTGATCGGGCTGGATCTGGAGGTAACGGCGGACGTTACTTACAAGGTTTCCGGCGCAGGTGCCGCCGGGGCCTATCCCATCAAGACCAAAGGCAGCGCGACATTCTCCGACTCGCCGATTGCCGCCGACCGCATGCGCATCGCCAACGAGCGCGCGATGCACCAGAACATAGAGCAGTTTCTTCAGGCACTGCGGTGAAGCTGAAGAGTGCTGCAGTAATGACGATGTTATGCTCTCCATCACTCGGGGCTGTAGGGCGCAATAGCTAGTCCACCCCACGGCCTCGAAGCGGATTGACGAATTTCAGTCCATGAAATCCTTCTCGTTGTCGGTCACGACGAGGCAGCCGTTGGCCTCAGCCACGGCGGCGATGATCATGTCGAGCGCACTCCGTGGCCGCCCCTTGGCTGCACCGTCAGCCATCAGCCGCGCCCAGATCAGGCCCGCCTTTTCGTCGAACGGGAGCACGCCGCCCGCGAAAAGTGCTTGTGGTCCATCCGGACCGGCGAACCAGGCTTCCAACACAGCGCGTTTTTTTCCTTTAGGCTTTTCCAGCAACCCGCGCCGGATTTCTCCAACGGTCAGCGCCGGGATGAACAGGTCGTTGTCAGCCCCGCCATCCGCGTGAGAAGAGCCGCGGATGGAGTAGGCTTCGTGACATTGCTGATGATGTTGGTGTCGAGGAGATAGCGTGTCACACGTCGACCTTGCGACCGGCTTCATGCGAACGGGCGAGATCGAGATCGGCCCCGACCAGCGGCGAACGCCGCAACGCGGCGAGGATGCCGCCCTTCTTTGGTGGTTCACCCCGGATCGTCCGGCTGACAGCCGCTCGAATCCGCAACGCATCCGGGCCGTCCTCAGCAAGCCGCTTGGCCAAGGACCGGATCAGGTCGCGGTCGGAATTCAGGCCAAGAACCTCAAATCGCGCCATGCCGCGCTTGACCAACCGGGTCCGATAATTCCGGAGCGCTCTCTTCTGCGCCGTATTGGCCACAGCCGACTCCCAATCCTTGCGAGCTATATCCAGAAATATATCCAGAATTTTGCCTGTTGCGAGTTATCGCCCCCAAAAACAAAAACGGAGGCATCGCTGCCTCCGTTTTTATTCCGCGATCCGCGTAAACCCTAGCTGAGCCGTCCCGCCGCGTGGGCGAGCAGGGTATAGACCATCCCGGTTTCGGAGACGAGGTGGTTGCGCAGTGCCGCAGGTCCCCGGTCGTCGCGCGCGATCTCGTCGAGCAGACGCTCGAATTCGGTGATGTAGCGGTCGACCGTCTGCTTGAAGGTGCGGTCGGCGCGATATTTGCGGCCGACCTCGTCGAAGGCCTTCTGGCCGGCCGGCGTGTAGAGCCGCTTGGTGAACGCCTTGCTCTCGCCGCGCTGATAGCGATCCCACATTTCGGATGCGAGATTGCGGTCCATCAGGCGGCCGATGTCGAGCGACAGCGACTCCAGCGGATTGGCGCCCACTCCCGCCGTCTGCGGCGCACGCCCGCGCGGGGCTTCGCGGCTGCTGCCGGGAACGTCGGCGCGGTTCAACAGGTCGGAGAGCCATCCATCGCGTCCCTGCTCGGGATTGGCCGGGCTGACCGGCGGCGCTTCGGTGCGGCGCGATGCCGGCGCGCCGAGGTCCGGCGGCGGCAAGCTCGACGCGCTGCTGGCGGCCTCGCGCGCGCGCGGCGGCGCGGTCCGCACCGGCGCCGGCGCCGGTGGTGCCGGTGCCTCGCTGCGGCCGGCGGTCGCCACCGCGTGCATCTGCATCGGCTCTTCGTCGCGGGCTGCGCTGGCGCGGCCGGCGCTGACCACGTCCAGCCCGCGGCCGTGACGCGCCACGATCCGGTTCAGTTCGGCCAGCGCCTCGATCTGGTCGACAATGACCTTGCGCATCTGCGAGGTGCTCTCGGCGGCTTCCTGCGGCATTTCCAGCACGCCGCGGCGAAGCTCGTTGCGCGTGGCCTCGAGTTCGTTGTGCATTTCCAGCGCCATCTGCTTCATGCTGGAGACCATCGAGGCGAACTTGTCCGCCGACTGCTTGAACATCGCGTCGGCTTCGTGCGTGGTCTGCTGATACATTTCGCTCATGGCGTCGGTGGTCAGCCGGCGTTCCTCCTCGGCCGAGGCGCGCACCGACTCGAACTGCCGGCTGATCGCGGCAGACCCCGCACCGGCGGTTTCGGCGACCACGCGCGCGATGTCGCGCGCGCGCGATTCGGCGGCGGCCAGCGATTCATCCAGCAAGCCGGTGAACCGCGACAACCGGTGATCGAGATCGGCGGTTCGCAGATCGATCGTCGTCACCAGCGATTCAAGCTCCGCCTTGCGCTCGGCGACGGAGATCGAGGTGTCGCGATTGCTTTGCTCGACCAGGCCGGCGGCTTCGACCAACGCCTTGCCGTGGCCGTCGAACTGGCTGGAAAGCGAGCCAAGATCCTCCAGCGCCCGCGAGGTCTTGGTGTTGAAGACCGACAACTGGTCTTCCAGCGTCTGGGTCGCGATGCCGTTGCGCGAGGTGACATCGTTCATGGCGGAGACGAAGTCGGCCACGCGCGTCACCAGGGCGCGCTCGAGCGAATTGAGATTGTCGTGGGCGCCGGTCAGCACCTCCTGCAGCAGGATATTGCCTTCGCGCAGGCGCTCGAACAGGGCCACCGTATCGGTTCGCAGGATCTTGCTGGTTTCCTGCATCTCGGTCACGGCCGCGATCGACACCTGGCGCGACTGGTCGATCGCCGTTCGCGAAGCCTGCTCGAGCTCTTTCAGCGACTTGCCCACCGCGGTGGTTGCGATCTCGCCGGCGCTCGTGATCGAGCGCGCGACGTCGGACCCGTTGGTCGCCATCGATTGCGAGAACGCCAGTCCCCTGGTTTCGATGGATTTCAGCGAATCCGACGTGACGCGGTCCATATCGATCGTCAGCTGGCTGGCCTTTGCGCCGATGGCCTCGACCAGCGATCCACGCTTGCCATCGATCATCTGCGCCAGACGATCGGTCTGCTGTTGGACATAGGTAACGATTTCGTCGGTCTTGCCCGTCATGGTCGAGCTGAAAGTGCCGCTGGCGGCGAGAACCGAGCGTTCGACATCCGCCGAGGTCGTCTTGACCTTCGAACTGACTTCGTTGGATACGGCCACCAGAGCGATCTGCGCATTGAGCGCACTGGTCTGGATATTGTCGGTGGTACTGGCGGTGACCGCGCCGAGCGACCGCTCGATGTCCGCGGTGATCGCCTTGATCTGGTTCGCGGCCTCGCCCGACGTCGCCGTCAGCGAAAGGTGTGCCTCGCGCGCACTGCCCAGAATTGAAGCGGCGGTGTCGGCCGCGAGCGACTTGACGTGGCTGGCGGCTTCCGACGATGCGGCGACCAGCGTGCTCTGCGCTTCGCGCGCGGCGGCGACCACGGAACTGGCGGTTGCGGTGCCGGCAGCCGACAGGCTTCGTTCGACGTCGGCGGCGAGGGACTTGACCTGGCTGGCAGCATCCGCCGAAGCCGAGACCAGCGTGGTCTGGGCCTCGCGCGCGCCGGCGACCACTGAACTCGCTGTCGCGGTGCCGGCCGCCGACAGGGTCCGTTCGACGTCGGTGGACAACGATTTGATCTGGGCCGCGGCCTCTCCGGAGGCGGTCGTCAATGTGGTTTGCGCCTCGCGGGCGCTGGTCAAAATCGAGTTTGCGGCACC
>Ga0209839_10000207_pt1 | contig 29425 bp, 23 predicted proteins | sample OrgsoiDNA2013050_FD_185800 | JGI IMG/M metagenome (GOLD analysis project Ga0209839, IMG submission 185800) | Permafrost soil microbial communities from the Arctic, to analyse light accelerated degradation of dissolved organic matter (DOM) -... | ecosystem: Environmental > Terrestrial > Soil >... | reverse complement strand
TACCCGAACAAGAACCCGCCCAGCGCCGCCGTCAGCGACAGGCGGATCACCGTGAAGCGCGAATCCCCAGGCCCGAAGTGCTCCTCGTCGATCTCAACACCGGACTCAAGCTGACTCATCGAAACTGCCTCCCCACCCAATCACAGGTCTCTCCGTCCGTAGTCGCTCGCACCGACTATCGGAATCCCCGACTGGCGGCAGACACGCATAGCAACAGGGCGGCCGGCTAGCACAGCACCTTTCGTAGCCGTGGCAGCGATGACGGCGCCACGCCGCCCGCGTCGGTCACGGAATACACCCGTGCGCCGTAGCCGCCCGCATCGATTTCCTCCTCAAGCACAACCGAGCTCCGTTTCAGGCACAACACTCCCTTAACCGGAAAAGCCTGTCAAGGCCGGGCACACAGGTGGTCCACTGTTGCCGACGTTCAGCTAAGGGAAAGCGCCCGCGATGCTGAACGTCGGGAGACGAGCAGCTAAACGCTAATTTAAGCGCGTCCGTAGACCGGCACCGCTGCTCCGCTGACGGGTGAGGACTCGTCTGAGAGCAGAAACGCGATCACCCGGGCGATCTCGGCCGGCTTGACCCAGCGGTCGTGATCGGCGTTCGGCATCGAGGCTCGGTTGGCGGGCGTGTCGATCACGCTGGGAAGGATCGCGTTGCAGCGGACACCGTCGTCGCGGTATTCGACCGCGACCGCCTTGGCAAACGCGATCACGGCGGCCTTCGACGCGATGTAGCCGGCGGCGCCTGAGAACGGCTGCAACGCAGCGCGGGTGCCCACGCACACGATCGAGCCACTCCCGGCGGACATCAGGCGCGGCAGGGCGGCCTGCGTGACCAGATAGGTGGGTCGGAGATTGAACCGCAGCTGATCTTCGAACTCGGCCACCGGCGTCTCGTGCACCCGACCGCCGGACGCGAATCCCCCAACCAGGTTGACGATGCCGCGCAGCGGAGCGGTGCTGATCGCCGAGGCGATCTCGATCACCGCGGACACGTCCTCGACGTCGGACAGGTCGGCGTGCACGAGCTCGAGGCCATCGCGACTCTGCACCCGCTCGAGCTCTCGTTCGACGACCCAGGGCACGACAACGCGCCAGTCGTGGTCGAGCAGCCGCGCAACGACGGCGGCTCCCAGGCCACCGGTTCCTCCTGTAACGAGTGCAGTTTTCAGCATCGAGCTGTCGTCCGGGCATCACTCTATCTTCGTTGCGCCATGCAAGTACGGCAGCTCGCAGACGGATGTGATGTCGCGCAGATGGAGGCCGATCTCCGTGAACTGCTCGCCACCGTCCAGAATCCCCATTTGCGCGGCCTGCTGGGTGGGGTGTTGGGCGAGACCTCGGCCACCTGGTCACGGTTTCGTGAAGCGCCGGCGGCGAAGCACTACCACCAGGCGTACCGGCATGGACTGCTGGAGCACTCGCTGTCGGTCGCGCAGGCGGTCAGCGCGATCTCAGCCACGTTTCCCGGGATCGATCGCGACGTCGCGGTGACCGGGGCGCTGCTGCACGACATCGGCAAGCTCGAGGCATACGAGGTCGACGGTGAGGCAATCTCGATGTCGGATCAGGGACGGCTGTACGGGGAGATCTCGCTCGGCTACTACCGCGTACGGCGGGCGATCGAGCGCCTCGACGGATTTCCGCCGGAGCTCGAACAGGCCGTGCTGCACATCATCCTCAGCCACCATGGCTCGCTCGAGCACGGCAGTCCCGTGATTCCGTGCACGCGTGAGGCGACACTGGTGCACATGATCGACAACCTCGGCGGCCGACTCGGGAGCTTCGATCGACTCGAGAAGGAGCTGGCCGCCGGCGCCCAGTGGACGGGCTACGACAAGGGCATCGGCGGGGGCGCATATTTCGCCGGGCGTGCCGAAGAACAGCGCCAAGCGGCGTAAGGGGCCAGCAACGGAGTGTCCGTGCGCCCAAATGTCGTGATTGAGCGCAGCGCGGTCGCCGCCTGATCGGATCCGAGGTGCACCGGCCTTCGAACCCGGCGATTCAAATCTGCGCAAATTGCGTACGCACACCCACCGCCTCGGGGTCGGGCGGCGCGGTCCGCGATTACAGTTGGAAGAGGGATGGCCAAGGACACCGAAAAGCTGATCCGCCAGCTGTCGCTGATCTCCTACCTGATGGCCGAGCGCCGTCCGGTGACCGCGCCCGAGATCCGGCGCGACGTCGAGGGCTACAGCGTGATGAACGAGGACGCATTTGCGCGCCGCTTCTACGCTGACCGCTCGGAGCTCGACGCGCTCGGGATCGTGCTGTCGGTCGAGAAGCCCGTCGATGGCCTGGTCGAGCAGGAGAACTATTCGCTCCCGCCGGAGAACTTCCACCTGCCGCCGATCGAGTTCTCCGACCAGCAGCTGGCGGCGCTACGAACCGCGCTGCAGCTGCTTGACGGCGAGTTCGCCTACGCCGAGCCGCTGCGGCTCGCGCTGCAGCAGATCTCGTGGGGCCGTCCCAGCCCACTGAGCGCCCCGGAGCAGAATACGGTCGCGCTGGGGATCACCGGTTCGGCGGGGGGCCATGACGTCTCACAGCGCCTGGCGAAGATCGAGACCGCGATCTTCCGCCGTAAGACCGTGTTGTTCGACTACTACACGATGGAGCGCGATGAGGTGGGCGCGCGCCGGGTCGATCCCTACCAGCTCCTGTTCCAGGGCGGCCAGTTCTACGTGGTCGGCCGCTCACATGAGCGGGGCGCGATCCGCGTCTTCCGCCTGTCGCGGATCCGGGGCAAGGTCGGCTACGCGACCAAGGCGGAGCACGACTTCCAGCGCCCCGCGGACTTTGACCCGCGGGCTTACGCAAACCGGATCGATTGGCAGTTCGGCGAGCCCGTGGGGACCGCCGAGGTTTGGATCGGGCACCGGATCGCGTGGCAGATCGAGCGCCACTTCGATCGCTACGGCGAGATGCGCCCGGCGAGCGCGTCAGCGGGGGCGGGCGACCCGGGATCGGCGCTCGGCGACCGTATGTTCTCAACCTCCTACGCCAACTCCCGTCAGCTGATCGCGTGGGTGCTGGGCCTGGGCGAGTATGCGCGGATCATCCAGCCCGGCGGACTGGTCGACGAGCTCGGCGACCGGGTCCGGTTGCTGATCGAGCGCCACACCGGCGAACCGCAGATCGCGGCGTCCCTAGCACCGTCCGCGGCACCGGAGCCCAACGGACGCCCCAGCGCCGACGAGCATCCCGCAGACGGACGGGTGCAGCCCGAGGAGGGGAACGGGCATCACCCCGAGGTCGCGATCCGCCCCGAGCGGTTCGCTCGCCTGGTCACATTGGCGAGCATCCTGATCGACGCCGGACGGGCCGGACGCCGGCTCGATGTCGACGAGCTATGTGAGGCGCTGAAGGTCTCAGACCAGGAGCTGCGCGAGGACATCTCGGTACTGAACGTCGTCAACTTCGGGGCCGGCACCTACGTCTTGTACGCCGAAATCGACGAGCACGGGACGATCTCGGTCGACCCTGAGCCCTACGGCGATTCGTTCGCGCGTCCGGCTCGGCTGCTGCCGGTCGAGGCCAAGGCGCTGATCGCGGCGATTGACCTGATCGGCGAGCACATTCCGGCAGGCTCGCTGGCCTCGGTACGGGAGAAGGTGGTCGTCGCGCTCGGCGAGGACCCAGCCCACGAGGGCCTTCAGGTGGCCACGCCCGGCGGCGACGACACCGAGATCGCCGCGGTCGTGTCCCGCGCGATCTCCGGACGTCAGCTGCTCTCGTTCGAGTACTACAAGGAGAACGAGGACGAGTTCTCCACGCGGCTGGTTGAGCCCTACGCGCTGATCAATGGCCGCGAGGGCTGGTACGTGGCCAGCTTCGACCCGGCCCGCGACAGCGTTCGCCACTTCCGGCTTGACCGGATCAAGTCGGCCAGCGTGACCGCCGAGCCGTTCGAGCCGCGACCAGACGTAGATCCGGCCGCCGACGTGGACGGGTGGCCTCGAACCGGCGAAGTGCCGGCGTCTCGCCGAGCGCAGGTCTGGGTGTCCCCCCACCGCGCCCGCTGGGCGCGGGAGGAGCGCAACGTGGTCAGCGAGCTCGAGGACGGTTCGGTGATCGTCGAGCTGGGCTTCGCCGGGGTCGACTGGCTCGTGCGCGAGGTACTCAAAGAAGCCGGCGATGCGGTCGTGCTCGGGCCGGCCGACGCACGAGCCGCGGTTCGCGCCGCCGCCGAGTCGATCGGCGCGGGCGCCGAGCTCGCGTCCCGGTAGCCATCGCACGAGGGTCGACAGCGTGAGCCGCCGCGAGCAGATCACGATGAGCCCGCCGGAGGTGGCGTCGTTCCTGGACAAGCAACGGGTGGTGATCTGCGCGACCATCGGACCGCGTGGCTGGCCTCACCTGATGCCGCTGTGGTATCTGGTGCGGGGCGATGAGATCTGGGCCTGGACCTATGCCAAGTCTCAGAAGATGCGCAACCTCCAGCGCGATGCTCGCGCGACGCTCCAGGTGGAGGACGGCGAGCGCTATGAACAGCTGCGGGGGGTGATGATCGAGGCGCGGACGCAAATCCACCGGGACACCGAGCTGGTCGCCGAGTTCGGCGCGGAGCTGTTCGAGCGTTACGGAACCGACTCCTCCGGCCCGGAGTTGCTCCAGATCGTCCGCGCCCAGGCGGCCAAGCGGGTCGCGCTCCAGTTCGTCCCGCAGCGAATCGCCACCTGGGACCACGCCAAGCTCGGCGGGGCGTATTAGCGATTAGCACCACGCGGGCGCACCACGCGGGCGCTGCCCACGCGCGTGAATCACGGTGCGAAACCGCTGGCGGGACGGTGCGAAACCGCGGGCGGGCGGCCGCGACCTGGTTGGGATGGATCGCCATCACCCCCGGCCACGCATCCTGCGTGGCTCTATTGTCCAGGCCATGCAAGAGCTGAAGGGGTTGATCCTCTCGGGCGGCAAGGGAACGCGACTACGCCCGATCACCCATACCAGCGCAAAGCAGCTGGTGCCGGTGGCGAACAAGCCGGTTCTGTTCTACGGCATCGAGGCGATGGCCCAGGCGGGCATCGACCAGGTGGGGATCATCATCGCGCCGGAGACAGGTGCCGAGGTCCGGGCGGCGGCGGGGGACGGCTCGCGCTTCGGCGTCAAGCTCAGCTATATCGTCCAGGACGAGCCTATGGGGCTGGCCCATGCGGTTCTGACCGCTGAGCCCTTCCTGGGTGACTCGCCGTTCGTGATGTACCTGGGCGACAACCTGCTGCAGGGCGGAATCGCCGATCTGGTCGCCGCGTTCCGAGCCCACCAGCCGGATGCGCTGATCCTGCTCACGCCGGTGCCGGATCCCGAGCAGTACGGCGTCGCCGAGCTCAAAGACGGATCGGTCGTGCGCCTGGTGGAGAAGCCGGCGGCGCCGCAGACGAACCTGGCCCTGGTCGGCGTCTACATGTTCACCCCCGCGGTGCACGCGGCGGCTCGCGCGATCGAGCCCTCAGGGCGTGGAGAGCTCGAGATCACCGACGCGATCCAGCACCTCGTCGACGATGGACTGCGGGTCGAGCCACACGTCGTCAAAGGCTGGTGGAAGGACACCGGCCGCTTGGAGGACATGCTGGCGGCCAATCGGTTGGTCCTCGACACGATCGAGGGACGGGTGGAGGGCGAGCTGATCGAATCTCAGGTCGACGGGCGCGTGGTGATCGAGCCCGGCGCTCGCCTGGAGCGCTGTGCGGTTCGCGGCCCGGCGATCATCGGCGCCGGAGCGCGATTGACCGACTGCTATATCGGCCCGTACACCGCGATCGGCGACGAATGCTCGATCGAGAACGCCGAGGTCGAGCACTCGATCCTGCTCGCCGGTGCCTCGGTTCACGACCTGGCGGGCCGGATGGAATCCTCACTGCTCGGCCGCAACGTCAGGATCGGACGCGACCAACGCCAGCCGCGTGCCTACCGCTTCCTGGTAGGCGACAACTCAGAGATCGGGATTCTGTAGGCGCGGGGCCTAACGGGCTCGAGGACTGTGAGCTCTGGCGGCTCCGCGGCTGTGCGGGGGGAGCCGGGCAGGGCGGGCAGCGCGGGCAAGGCATGAGGAGTGTCACTAGAGCGGCTTCTCGCCCCAGAACGCGGCCACCGGATTACCGTTGAAATCCGCGATCTCCAGATATCCCTCCGACTCGTACAGGCTCCGGGCGTGAATCTGCTTGGGTCCCGTGTCCAGCCGCGCGGACGCGTAGCCGAGCTCGAGCCCGTCATAGAGCACGCTGATCTCGTCGCGCATCGCCTGAGCGAGAACGCCACCCGGACCGGCGTCCACCTGCGCGTTGCGAAACACGATCTCCAAGCTAGATGCTTCGTAGCGTGGACAGCTGTGCGCGAAGTGATGCGACCTCTGCCTCGAGCGCCGACACGCGGGCCGTCAGGTCTCCGACGATTGGCGCCGCGGCACCGGCGGGCGATTGAGGGCTCGCCGGGGGCAACTCCGACACTCCGCCGAGCAGTTGCTGGAAGCGGTCCTCCTTCTGCCCCGGGCGGCGCTCGAGCCGCACGACGTAGTCGTGCGCGGCGAGCGTATCGAGTACTCGCTCGACGTCGTCGAGCGAACCGAGGGGCGCCATCCGCTCGCTGCGACTCTTCAGCTCACCGGGGGTCTGAGGGCCCCGCAGCAGCAGCACACTCAGGATTGCCAGCTGATCCCGTCCGAGGTCGAGCGCCTCCTCGGCCAGGTGACGGTATTTCGCGGCCCTCGATCCATGACCGGTGGTCAGTCGCGCGAGGCCGTAGCGCGACAGCCGCTGCGCCGCCTCCCTAACCGTCCCATCGTCGTAGTCAGTGACCGGATCGCGATTCGTCGACTGGTTGCAAGCCAGCCGCAGCGCGTTGAGCGACAACGGGTACTGGTCGGGGGTCGTCCAGCGCTTTTCGATCAGACAGCCGAGCACGCGCTGCTCGGGTGGGGTCAGCTCCGCGATGTGCACGGCCGCGAGGATAGAACGCCGAGGCGGCCGTTGTGTTTACGAAAAGATCACAGGACGTGACCGCGTTGTTCACGGAATGCCCGGCCGGCCGGGCGATCCTTGGCGCATGACCGAAACCAGTCGCGCCGACATGCACGTCCACTCGACGGCCTCGCAGCTGTCAAAGCTCGGCATCCAGCGCTCACTGCACCTGCCGGAGTGTGCGACCCCGCCCGAGGAGGTCTACGAGCTGGCCAAGGCACGCGGGATGGACTTCGTGACGATTACCGACCACGACACGATCGCCGGGGCGGCGTCGCTTGGCGGGCGCCCGGACACGTTCATCTCCGAGGAGCTGACTGCGTGGTTCAAGAACGAGGCTCAGGCGGTTCACGTGCTCTGCTACGGAATCACGCCCGACGACCATGACTGGCTCCAGGCTCACTCCGACGACGTCGAGGCGTGCGCGGCATACCTCCACTCGCGTGAGATCACCGCCGCGCTGGCCCATCCCTTCTACGCGGTGCGGGAGCCGCTGAGCGCCCGCCACCGACGCCGCCTCGCCGAGCTGTTCCCGATCTGGGAGACGCGCAACGGCTCGCGCGCGAAGGAACTCAACTTGCCGGCGTTCGTGTACATCGAGACCCACGGGGGCACCGCCATAGGTGGGTCCGATGACCACGCCGGAATCGATATCGGCCGGACGTTCACCGAGACCCCGCGAGCAGAGAATCCGATCGAATTCCTGGCCCACGTCCGCGCCGGCCGGGTCGCCGCGCACGGAGCCCAGGGCAGTGCCGCGAAGTGGACCCATGCGGCGATGGCACTGGCGATCAGGGCGCTCGGTCGCGGTGAGGGCGCCGGGCGGCCGGATCCAGGTGCGGTGCTGAAGATCGTCGAGCGGGTGATGCGCGAGGGCGACGCCCGCAGGGGTGTCGTGGGTACGGACCTTGGCCCCGAGGATGCCCGGGCACTGCTGCGGGCCTGGCTGCAGGCAATGGACCTCGACGTGGACGAGGGCAACCTGCTCGAACTACTCAAGCAGAGCGAGCTCAGCCACCCGGATCTCTACCGTCGCGCTCGCCGGATCCACGAGCGAAAGCTCGCTGACGCGGTGCAGAGGCTCGTCGCCGTGCCTGGCGACTCCGACCTGAACCCGCAGCGGGGCGCGGTTGAGCTGTTCGACGCCTGCATCCCCGCGATCCCCTATGCCGCGGCCGCGACCTTCCTCGGACGGGAGAAGTTCAAGCTCACGCACCACGATGGCGACCGACCGCGGGTGGCGTTGGTCGCGGACGGGCTCGGCGGGATGCACGGCGTCACCCACACGCTCGAGCAGGTTCGCGAACGCGGCGTGCCCGGATTCGAGGTCGTGGTGATCGGCACCGATGCGGACGTCGACCGGCGGCTGAGCGCCGTGGCCGAGATCGAGATTCCGTTTTACCGCGGACTGCGGATCGGTGTTCCGAGCCTGCCGGCGATCGTCGATGCGCTGGCCGAGGGCGGTTACGACCTCGTGCACCTGTGCTCCCCGGGACCCGCCGGGATCGGCGCGTGGATGCTCGCGCGAGTGCTCGAGCTACCAATCGTGGGCAGCTATCACACCGAGCTCGCCGCCTACGCCGGACTGCGCTGCGGCGACCCCCGGGCGGAGCCGCTCGTCGGCCTGGCGCTCGGAGCCTTTTATCGGGCCTGCGACGCCGTGCTCTCCCCCAGTCCCGCCAGCGATGAGCGGCTGGCGCAGCTGGGAATCGCGCCCGAGCGGATCAGTCGCTGGGACCGGGGCGTGGACGTTGGATGCTTCGATCCGGGACTGAGGACGCCGGGCTATCTGCCGGGTGAGATCAACGTCCTGTACGCCGGCCGGCTCAGCCGGGAGAAGGGCCTGGACCTGTTGGTCGACGCGTTTCTCGCCGCCCGCCGGCACGAGCACCGGCTGCACCTGGTGCTGGCCGGCGGCGGCCCGGAAGAGCCCGCGCTACGCGAGCGGCTCGGAGACCAGGCCACATTCCTCGGGTGGCTGAGCGGCGATCGGCTGGCCCGGACCTACGCCAGCGCTGACGTGTTCCTGTTCGCGAGCCGGACCGACACATTCGGCCAGGTGATTCTCGAGGCGCAGGCGAGCGGCCTGGCGGTGGTGGCCGTGGACGAAGGCGGTCCGGCATCGCTGATCACCCACGGCGAGACCGGGCTGCTGAGCCCGGCGGACGCCGGCGCGCTGGCTGACGCGGTGTTGTCGCTGACCAGTACTCCGCTGCTGCGTGCGCGGCTGCGCGAAGCGGCGGTCGCCGCCGTGCGCGATCGGACCTGGGAAGCGGCGCTCGAGCGACTCGCATCCGGCTACCGCCACGCCCTGCACGCTCGCGCGGCGGGGATGATCCAGGCCGTCGCGTAGGCCGATGAAGGCGCGCAACCGCCACCGCCGCACGCGCGCTGGCTCGCGGGCGAGGGTGGGCGCTCGCCCTCCCGCGTGCTCCGCCGCTCAGGCGTGAACGCCCTCCGAGCGGACCCGGCGCGGACGGCGCGATTCGGGTGCGAACGCGCGGATCAGCGCCGGCACCGCGAACGCTGGTAGGCACCCCGCGACCATGATCGTGGCCGCGAGGCGCTGGTCGCGCAGCGCCTCGGGACCGAGCGTCGTCAGGTAGTGACCATAGACCGGTGTGCCGGCGCGCCCGAGCCAGACGGCGACGAGCAGCATCGGCAGGATGCAGGCGATCATGCAGACCAACTGGGTGCGGGGCCCCGGCCGGCGGGGCAGTGGGTCGACGCCGAGCAGTGGCGCCCACACCAGGAGCGCCACGAGCAGGTAGAGGCCGTGCTCGGCTTCGTGGACGTAGTCGTTGCCCAGCGCCAGTCCGTAAACGGCCGGCACGTGGGTGATCAGGATCACTGCCGAGAACAGCAGGACAGACCCCAGCGGCCGGGTGAGCCGCTCCGCCATGCGGGAGTGAAGCCACCGGGCCAGCGTGCGACGCCCTCCGCGCGGGAGCGCGTAGAACGCCAGTCTCACCGGGGCCCCCGCGGCCAGCAGTGGCGCGACGAGCACCCACAGGACCATGTGCTCGACCATGTGCACCGATAGGCGCACGTCGGCCTCGGTCCCGATCCCCGAGTACAGGTCGACCACCAGCAGCGCCAATCCGGTCAGGAAGCAGGCGCTGCGGCGCTGGGGCCAGGACCGGCGGCGCCGGTCGCGACGGGCGCCATAGACGGCCGCTGCGAGGTAGGTGGCGGCTATCGACGCCAGGAACACGAGGAACCCGGCGCCGACCGGACCGTCGACCGTCCAGTCCAACGCGAGCGCGCGCAGGCTCACGGCCGGCTACTGGAAGATCTCGGTCGTGCAGTCGCCTCCCGGGAGGTGGATCTCATGCGGACGGGCGCCATCGGTCTGCTCGTGAAAGTCGACGAAGAACTCGGGATCGAGGGCGAAGCTGCCGTCGGCCAGGCGATCGAGCTTGGTCAGCCAGCCGCGCAGCTCGGGGTAGAACTGGTTGTCCCAGGTCGAATAGAGCGAGTTGCTGACGTACACGCGGTCGCCGTCGAGCGAGTTCTGCAGCATCTGCGGGCCTCCGGTCAAGGGAGCCGAGGCCTTGGGATGGCCGCCGTCGCGACCGAGCAGGCCGCCCAACCAGACCTGCGAGCGCAGCACCGGATGGCGCGGGTCGGACACGTCATAGTGACGCAGGTCTCCGTGGAGCCAGTTGGCAAAGAACAGGTCACGGTCGTCGAGCGACAGGACCAGGTCGGTGATCAGCCCTGGCACTCCACCGGGCAACGGCCAGCCCTCGAGCTCCTCGTTGCCGACATCGATGACCTTCTCGGCGCTCCACGAACCGGCGTCGCGATGGAAGCGGATGATGTTGCTCGACAGGGTCGCGCCGACGAATCCCTGGGCTGCATCCGGGTCGTGCTGCCAGCGCAGCTCCAGCGGAATCCAGCCGTCCTCGCCGAGGTCGAGCGTCTGAACGATCGCGCGACGCTCGAGATCCCAGAAATGCAGCTTGCGCCCGTACTTGCCGGCCGCCACATCGGCAGGGTTGAAGCCGTCCTTGAACGTGTTCGGCGCGCCCCACTCGCTTGAGACGAGCGTGTTCTGTCGCGGCTGGTACCAGAAGTCGTACATGAACTCCGGGGCCGGGGACCCGTTCTCCCAGCGCCCCGCGATCGAGAAGTCACGCGCGTCGAGGATCGCGAAGCCGCCCGGGCTGTTGCCGTCGGCATCGCCGAGCATCGAGATCGTGATGATGTCGCCGGGCATGCAGTGGACCGTGTGCGGAAAGCTCAGACCGAGCTTCTGCTTGATCTCCTCGCCTTCGATCACGTTCTTGATCCGCGGCGCGCGTGGGTCGGAGATATCGAGCAGGTGGATCCGGGAGGAGCGCATGCCGGGCACGACCAGCGTGTCGCGCTGCAGCTGCGAATGACACGCCGACGAGCACGCGTTCCAGCCGAAATGGTGCAGCTCGTCGCCGACGTTGGGCATATCGGTGCGGCCGACGACCTGGCCATAGCTCGACGATCCGGGATCGACATCGACAACCGCGATGAAGTCGGGGCGATCGATGCCGGTGCCCTCGTACAACGCGGCCACGTAGATGATCCTCTCGGGCGGCTGCCGGCGGGCATCCTCCGGGGAGGCGTAGCCCGGACCGCTGTGCTCGTGGCTCGCGTGATCGTGGACGCTCATCGGCCTGCTCCTCGTTCGTTGGGCTCGTTCCTCAGCGCCGGACAATAGCAATGACACAATTTCTATTGGATTTACAAGGTTTTGGGGAAGAACAGGATCGCCCGCTCCTCCGGCGAACCACGATCTTGTGAGCACGAATCGGCTCGAGGCGTTCTCAGACGGTGTGCTGGCGGTGGCGATCACCCTGCTGGTGCTCGACATCAAGGTCCCTCACCCAACCCCGCACACGAGTCTCGCGCACGAGCTCGCGCTTGGGTGGCCCAACTACGCCGCCTACGTGACCTCGTTCATCACGATCGGCATCATCTGGGTCAATCACCACGCGATGATCAGCCGGCTGCGCCAAGCCGACCACGCGATCCTGATCCTGAACCTGCTGCTGCTACTGAGCATCGGCATCCTGCCGTTTGCCACCGCGCTGATGTCCGCCTATCTGAAGCAGCCCCAGGGACAGCATCTCGCGGCGGCGGTCTACAGCGGCTCGTTTCTCGTCATGTCGCTCCTGTTCGGCGTGCTCAACCGCCACATCCTGTTGCGCAAGGCGCACATGCTGGTCACGCCGATGCCCGCGGAGCGGCGGCGGCAAATCCGCTCCCGCGCCGCCAGCGGGGTCGTGCCCTACGTGGTGGCGACTGCCCTGGCACCCGTATCGGCGTACCTGACGCTGGCGATCTGCGCTGCCGTGGCGGGGTTCTACGCGCTACCGCAGGCCAGCGGCATGGAGCGCGCGTCGTAGCATCCTCCAGCCCACACGCCCGTCAGCTGAGCGGCCGCGTCAGCGCGCCGTAGGCGTCCGGCCGGCGCGTACTCAGAAACGGGAACAGCGCCAGCCAGTCACGGCGCTGATCGAGGTCGAGATCCGCGACCAGCACCGCCGGCTGATCGCGCGGCGCCTGGACGAGCACCCGGCCGTAGGGGTCCGAGATGAAGCTGGAGCCGTAGAAGGTCAGCGGACCCTCGAGGCCGATCCGGTTGATCGCCACCATGAAGGTTCCGTTCGCGATCCCGCTCGCAACGATCACCTGCTGCCACAGCGGTTGGGTGTCGAACTCCGGGTGATCGGGCTCGGAGCCAATCGCGGTCGGGTAGATCAGTACTTCGGCGCCATTCAACGAGTACGCCCGCGCGAGCTCCGGGAACCACTGGTCCCAGCAGGTCGGGCAGCCGAGCTGTGCCTCCCCGTCCGGGGTCGGCAACGAGGTAAGCGGGAACGGGTCGCCCGCCGCCGGCCCCGGCCGGAAGTACCGGTCCTCGTAATACCCGGCGGTGACCGGAATGTGCAGCTTCCGGGTCCGCGAGACCAGACGGCCGTCGGGCCCGACCACAATCGCGGTGTTGTAGCCGAGGCCATCGAGCTCGCGCCCCGGCGACTGGCCGTCGGCGCGCTCGTACAACGAGGCGTGGACATGCGCGCCGGTCTCCGCGGCCAGCCGGCTGGCAAACGCGAACGTGCGCCCGCGCTCCAGATCCTCCGGCGTCGCCCCGGCGGCCTCTGGCCCGTCAGGGGTGACCGCGAAGTACCGCGACAGCGTCAGCTCTTGCAGGCAGACGATCCGCGCGCCCTCGCCGGCGGCGACCCTGATCCCCTGCGCCAGCGCCTCCTCGTGCTCCTGCGCGTCTGGATGCCAGCGCTGCTGGACCAGGCCCACGCGCAGCGGACCACGTGACGGCGGATGGACCCGGGCCGGCGAGGGCGGCGGGGGGTAAGCGCTCAGCAGTTGCGGCAGCTCAGCCACCCTGCACCGGTACCTGCTGGGTGATGCAGTGCGGGCCGCCGCCGCCGTAGGCGAGCACGGCCCCCGGCACCGGGACGATCTCCCGACCGGGGTAGGCCCGGTCGATGATCGACAGCGCCTCGGAATCCGTCTCGGCGCCCGCGACGGGGACGATCACGGCGCCGTTGCAGATGTAGAAGTTGAGGTAGGCCGCCGCGACCGTTTCCCCGGCGACCACCGCATAGGGTAGGAACGGCAGCTCGATCACGTCGACCTCGGCCGCCTGCAGGCGCTGGCGGTTCTGCTCGCAACGGTCGAAGTTTGGATTTCCCTCCGGGACGGTCTGCAGCAACACCTGATCGGGTCCGGCGAACGCCGCGATCAGGTCGACGTGCCCATCAGTGTCGCGATCCTCGATCAGCCCCTTGCCCAGCCACAGGATCCGCTCAGCGCCCAGATACCCGGCCAGCCCCGTTTCGATCTGCTCCCGGGACAGCGACGGATTGCGGTTCGGATTGAGCAGGCACTCCTCGGTCGTGAGCAGCGTGCCCGCGCCGTCGCTGAGAATCGACCCACCCTCGAGAACCAGCGACGCGCTCAGCAGCTCGTCCCCCAGCCGATCGGCGATCAGCCCGCCGAGCGCCGCGTCGTGATTGTAGGGCGAGAACTTCTCCCCCCAGCCGTTGAACACGAAATGGACGGCGATCCGCCGGCCGTCCTCGCCGTAGGTGTAGATCGGCCCGCAATCGCGCAGCCACGAGTCGTCCAGCGCCAGCTCCACGACCTCGACGCCGGCGCCGCACCCCGCCCTCGCCTGCGCTGCGTCCGGGCCGGGGTTGGCGATCATCATCACCGGCTCAAACCCGGCGATCGCATTGGCAACCGCGGCGTAGTCCTGGCGTGCCTGGGCGATCGTCTCCCCCCACAGCCCGACCCGGCACGGCCAGCCCATCAGCGTCCGCTCGTGGGGCTCCCATTCGGCGGGCGTGCGCACGCCGCGCAGCCTACGCCCAAACACCCAATGTCACGCTCACGCCTGATGCACGCGCCCCGAGTCCCCGCTCGGACGTGTTGCAGACGGTGCGGCACGCGCCCCGAGTCCCCGCTCAGACGTGCTGCAGACGGTGCGCGACCGCGGCCGCCTGGGTGCGGCTGTGCACTCCGAGCTTGGCGAGGATCCGCGACACATGCACGCTGGCGGTCTTCTCGGCCATGAACAGTGCCGCGCCGATCTGACGGTTCGTCGCACCCTCGGCCAGCAGTGCCAAGACTTGGCGCTCGCGGGGCGTGAGCCCGAACGGGTCCTCGGCGGCCAAGTGATCGTTCGGTGAGGCTGCCGGCTCGCCGGGCCTGAGCTCCAACCGCCCTCGTTCCGCTAGCGCTTGCACCTCCGCTGCCAACCATCCCGCCCCCAGACGACGAGCGGTGTCGAGCGCCGCGCGCGCGACCGGTGCCGCGGCGGCGCGGTCGCCCGCCTCGGCGTGCGCTTCGGCCTCGCGCCAGCGCGCCAGCGCCACCGGATACGGACGGGTGACCGCTTCCCAGGCGAGCGCGGCCTTGGACCACAGCGCCGGATCGTTCCGCGCGCGGGCGCGGGCCAGCTCGGCCTTGCCCTGGGCCAGATATGCACGCTCGACCGGCCCGCCCGCCTGGGCAGCGGCCTTGAGGCGCTCGTGGTGGATTCGAGCCCGGGCGAGGGCGTCACGCAACTCGCCTCGCTCGTGCAGGTCACGCGCCCGCTGGGCCCGGTCAGCCTCGACCCGCGCGCCGACCGCCGTAACGCGAGCGATCCGCATCACGTCGTCGGTGCACAGCTCAAGCCGATCGAGTGCGTCCCGCACCGCAGCGCGGGCGCCGTCAAGGTCGCGCCGGCGCCGGCGCAGCTCGCCCAACAGCGCGCCGAACAGCCCGACCCACTGCGGCTCCGGGGACACCGCCACCAGCGGCTCGAGCTCCTCCAAGCAGCGTGCCACGGTGTCCTCGTCCCCTACACCAAGCGCGAGCTCGGCTTCGCGCGTCAGCCGGTAGATCAGCAGCACCCCGGCAAGCCGGGAGGGCGGCGGTCCGAGATGCGATCGCGCCAGCCCCCAGTCTCCGGCTTCCAACGCCAGCTCGGACACGGTCATCGACATCCAGTCGTGGCTGTCTCTGAAGCGCCGGGGGATCTCCGCCAGCCCCTCCTCGGCGACCGCGAGCGCCTCGGGCGTACGGCCGATCAGGCTGAGCATGTCCGCGAGGTTGGCGTACGCATGCCCAAGGCCGTCGATGTCACCGGCCTCGCGCGCGACGGCCATCGCCCGGCGCAGCCGGGCTATCCCCTGATCGACTTGCCCGAGCGCGACCTGGGCCATCCCCAGCGTGTTGAGCACCTCTGACTCGGCGCGAGCGTCGCCGGCGGCCGTCGCGGCGGCCAGCGCGGCCTCGCCGTCGGTCACAGCATCGCGAAAGCGTCCACGCAGAAACCGCGTGCGGGCCAGCCAGGCCAGCAACCCGGCCCGTTCCCGGCCGCCGTCATCGGCGGCCAACATCGCCAGCGCCCGCTGGGCGCTCGCCAATGCCTCTTGGCCGCGATTGAGACTCCATTGGCTGCGCGCCACTCGGGCCAGCAGCGCCGAGTACCGCTGTGGATCGCGCTCGGGAACGAGCTCTTCCAGCGCGCTCTGGAGCAGCACCTCGCCGCGGGCCCGGTCACCGGCGATCCCGTGCGCGCGGGCCGCCAGGTCCAGCACCCCGACGTGATCGAGCGGCGTGACCCCCTCGCCGTCGGGCACCCGCGGCCACAGCTCGAGCGCCCGCTCGGCCAGGTCCGCCGCTTCGCCATACGCGTGCACCTGCTGAGCGGCGAGCGCCGCGCAAATCGTCGACTTCAGGGCCGCGGGCTGGTCGCCGGCGGCTCCGTAGTGGCGGGCGATCGTCGTCGCGACCTCCACCTCATGGTCATCCTGTCCCTCGGGCAACTGCTCGAAGCTGCGCGCCAGGGCGAGGTGCAGCTCTCCCCGCTCCCCCGGAAGCAGGTCATCGTACAGCGCTTCGCGCAGCAGCGCATGGCGGAAGCGGAAGCTGTCGTCCTCGCTGGTGACCAGCACCTGCTCCGCTACCGCCGCGCGCAACGCCTCGTTGAGTCGGTCACGCTCGATCCCGGTCACCGTCGCGATCGTGGCTTCGTCGAGTCGTCCACCGACGGCGACCGCGCGGGCGGCGCGCTGTGCATCGCTGGGTAGGCGTTCGATCCGGACGATGAACGCGTCGCGCAGGCTCTGCGGCGCGGCGCCGCGCCCATCCAGGCCGGCCGCGAGCAGCTCCTCCGTGTAGAGCGGGTTACCCTCGCTACGCGAGAACAAGCGATCCACCAGCGCCGGGTTGGGAGCGTCGCCGAGGATGTCGTCCAGTGCCTCCTCCAGCTCGTCGCGGTCAAATGGCAGCAGCTCGATTCGGCGAGCGCGCTCCAGGCGGTCGAGCTCGGACAGCAGCGGGCGCAGCGCATGACGTCGGTGAAGCTCATCGGTGCGGTAGCTGAGCAGCAGCGCAACCCGCTCGTGGCGCAGGCTCCGGGCCAGGAACGCGACGAACGTCCGGGTCGAGCGATCGGCCCAATGCATGTCCTCGAGGATCACCACAACCGGTTCTGACTCGCTCAGCCGGTGCAGCAGCTCCAGCACCGCCTCGAACAGCCCCAGCTGTCCGGCGGGGTCTTCACGGTCGGCCGGCCCGAGACCGTCCCCGAGCGCCGGCAGGAGCGCCGCGAGCTGACGTCGGCTACCTGGTGCGAGCGCTTCCAGCGCCGGGTGGCGCCCGCGTACCAGTGGGCGCAGCGCGCCTCGCAGCGGCGCGTAGGGCAACTCGCCGTCACCCTGTTCGACGCCTTCGCCACGCAGTATGAGCGCGGTCAGGGCCCCGTCGGGCTGCTCTGGGGCGGACAGCCGCTCGACCAGCTCGCCGACCAGCCGGGTCTTGCCGACACCCGATTCACCGCCGAGCAGCACCAACGTGGGGCGCCCGCTGGCCGCGTCGCGTACCGCGAGCTCGAGCTCCGCGAGCTCTCCGACCCGCCCCACGAGATGACTGCTGGTTAGCCTCGCCCGCATGTCCGAAGTATCGCCTGACCGCGACCAGCCAGGCCCGTCGAGTTTCGACCGAGTCGCTGTGGGCCGCCTCGGCCGCCCGGGCGTTGGCACCGGCAACCCGGAGGAGGTCCTGGACGTGAGCGACCGACATGGCTCGACTGAGGTGGGGATGCATGTGTCGTTCCCTTGAGTTGATTGCACGTATCAGCAGAATGGACTGAGACGTGCCGTCGTACATCGGGAGAACGCAGCGGGTCCTCGCCCTGCACCCCTTAGCTGTCGGACCCGACCCCTTAGGCGGACCCACGTGCCGGGTGCTACAGCTCGGGTCCCTGGTCGCCGGCGCTCAGCGGGCTGGCCGGCGAGCCGGTCGCGTTGGCGATCTCCCCGGCGGTGACGTTCTGTGGATGGTGGCACGCCGCCAGGTGGCCACCGGCGTACTCGGTCAACCGGGGTTCGATCGTCCGGCAGACCTCGGTCGCCCGCGAGCAGCGAGTGTGGAAGCGGCAGCCTGACGGCGGGTGGATCGGGTTCGGCGGCTCGCCCGAGACGATCGGCCGAGTGCGGGCCCGGTTCTCCTTCGGGTCGGGGATCGGGATCGCGCTCAGGAGCGCCGAGGTGTAGGGGTGAATCGGCTTGGCGTACAGCTCCTCCGCCGGGGAGAGCTCCATCAGCTTGCCCAGGTACATGACCACGATCCGGTCCGAGACATGACGCACGACGCTGAGATCGTGGGCGACGAAGATGTAGCTCAGGTGCAGCTCGTCCTGGAGCTCGTCGAGCAGGTTGATCACCTGCGCTTGGATCGAAACGTCGAGCGCGGACACCGGCTCGTCGAGCAGGATCAGAGTCGGGTTGACCGCGAGCGCGCGAGCGATCCCGATTCGCTGGCGTTGGCCGCCGGAGAACTCGTGCGGGAAACGGCTCATGTACTCGGCGTGCAAACCGACGCGCTCCAGCAACGCGCGGCTCTCGGCGACGAGTCGATTCTTGGGCACGCCGCGCAGCCGCAGCGGCGTGGCGAGCACCTGGTCTACGCGCTTGCGCGGGTTCAGCGACGCCTGGGGATCTTGGAACACCATCTGCATCTGGCGACGCACGGGCTCCAGTTGGCGGCGGCCGGCATTGGTGATGTCCTCGCCGCGAAACCGGATCTCGCCCCCGGTGGCGGCGATCAGCCGCACCAGGACGCGAATCAACGTCGTCTTCCCGCAGCCGGACTCGCCGACGATCCCGAGCGTCTCACCCTGCTGGAGCTGAAACGAGACGTCATCGACCGCGTGAACATGGCCGATCTTACGGTCGACGATCACCCCGGCCTTGATCGGGAACAGAACCTGGAGGTGCTTGACATCAAGCAGCACCGACCCGTTTGCGCTGTCCGAGCTGCCGCTTGCCGCCCCCGTATCGCTGCTCACGCGATCACCGTCTGAGCGCTCGCCAGCCCGATCTGGTCCCCGACCTGGCGCAGCTTGTGCTTCTGCTCCGGCTCCAGGAAGCAGCGATCGAGGTGATCGGGTCGGTCGGGCAGGCCGGCGGTGAGCTCAGGGATCTCCGTGCAACGATTGAACGCGTGCGGGCAGCGAGGGCGGAAGTGACATCCCTTGGGAGGGTTGAGGAGCGAGGGGGGCAGGCCGGCGATCGCCGGCAGGCGCAGCGAGCGGTCCGCGTCGATCCGCGTGATCGAGCCGAGCAGGCCCCAGGTGTAGGGGTGCTGCGGGTCGTAGAAGATCTCGTCCAGGGTCCCCTGCTCCACGACGCGCCCGGCGTACATCACGATCACTCGGTCGGCGATGTCCGCCACCACTCCCAGGTCGTGGGTGACGAGGATGATCCCGGCGTTGGTCTCGGCCCGCAACTGCCGTAGCTCGTCGAGGATCTGGGCCTGGATGGTGACGTCCAGCGCCGTCGTCGGCTCGTCGGCGATCAACAGCTTGGGCGAGCACGAGAGCGCCATCGCGATCATCACCCGCTGGCGCATGCCGCCGGAGAACTCGTGCGGGTAGGACCGCAGTCGCTCACGTGCGCGGGGGATCCCCACCCGCTCCATCAGGTTCACCGCGCGGTCAAGCGCCTGGGCCTTGGAGACCTGGCGCTCGTGCACGCGGATCTGCTCGACGATCTGGTGTCCGATCCGGTAGACCGGATCAAGGGAGCTCATCGGATCCTGGAACACCATCGCGATCTCGGCGCCGCGGACCTTGCGGAGGACCGAGTCGGGCGCCGTGACCAGCTCCTGGCCCCCGAACCGGGCGGTGCCCTCGAACCGGGCGTTGGGACCGCGCGTCAGCCCCATCAGGGTCATCGCGGTGACCGACTTGCCCGAGCCGGATTCGCCGACGATCGCCACCACCTCGCCCCTGCTGACCGAGAATGAGACGCCGTCGACCGCTTGTACGGTCCCGTTCTCGGTCGCGAATGACACGCGCAGGTCCTGCACCTCCAGCAGCGGGCCCTCAGCGCTCCCGCGATCCGAATCCGCGTCCACGCTCACGTCGCGAGCCGAATCCGTGGGTCGAGGAAGGCGTAGAGGATGTCGATCAGTGCGCCCAGGATCACGACGAGGAACGCGGTCAGCATCACGATCACCAGGATCGGGATCAGATCGAGCCTGCCGATCGAGTCCCGGGCCAGCTGCCCGACTCCGTGCAGGTTGTAGACCGACTCGGTCAGGATCGCGCCGCCGCCGATCACGGCGGCCATGTCGAGGCCCCATAGCGAGACGATCGGGATCAGACTGTTGCGCAGCGTGTGGCGGATCAGCACCTGGCGCTCGGACAGGCCCTTGGCGCGCGCGGTGCGAACGTAGTCCTCGTTGATCGTGTCGAGGATCGTCGAGCGCAGGACGCGGGAATAGAAGCCGATGAACAGCACCGACAACGTGAACCAGGGCAGGATCAGGTGCGTGAACCACTGTACGGGGCTCTGCGTAAATGGCACGTAGCCGCCGAGCGGGAAGATGTTCGCCTGGTAGCCGAGGTAGTAGATCAGCACGGCGGCCAGGGCGTGCTGAGCGACGCGACGCTGCCCGCCAGGCAATCCGATGTCGCCGCCGGGCTCAGGCTGCAGGGCGCAGGGCGTCCAGCTCGCGACTCTCGCCCAGCTCGGCCAGCGCCTTGCGCTCGAGCGTCCGAACCGCGTCCGGGGAGATGCCGAGCCGCCGGCCGGCCTCGCTGATCGGCGTCGGGTCGTCCCCGCCCAGCCCGTAGCGCAGCCTGACGACCTCGCGCTCACGCTCGGGCAGACGCGCGAGCGCGCTGTGAACGGCGTCCTCACGCAGCGCGATGTCGACGATCTCCTCGACGCTGGGGTCCTCGCTCGGGAGCAGCGCGCCGAGCGTCGTGTGCTCCTGCTCGCCGACCGGCCGATCGAGGCTCGCGACGACGCGGGCGGCGGATCGAACGTCGCGCACGTCCTGCAACTTGAGCTCTGCGGCGTCGGCGACCTCCTCGTCGGTCGGCTCACGCCCGAGCGCACGGGCCAGCTGCTCGTGAACGCGCCCGATCTTCCGCTCGCGCTGACCGATGTGCACCGGGATCCGGATCGTCCGCGCCCGGTTCGCGATCGCGCGCTGGATCGACTCCCTGATCCAGAACACTGCGTAGGTTGAGAACTTGAAGCCTCGTCGGTGATCGAACTTCTCCGCGGCGCGCAGCAGCCCCAGGATCCCCTCCTGGATCAGGTCCAGCAACGGCAGCCCCAGCCCCTCGTACTTGCGGGCTTGTGAGACCACGAGCCGCAGGTTGGAGCTGACCATCTGCTCCTTGGCGTCCAGGTCGCCGCGCTCGATTCGTTTGGCCAGCTCGACCTCCTGCTCCCGGTTCAGCAGCGGATGACGCCGGAGCTCGCGCATGAACAGCGATAGCGCATCGGTCGTCTGCTCAGCCAACGCGCCGTTGACGTAGCTGGTCGGCTCAGGCGCCTGACGTCCGCAGTCATCACGGACCTCGAACCCGCGCTCGTGGAGCAGATCCTGAAGCGACTCGGCGTCATCCTCGCTCAGGGCGCTCTGCTGCACGAGCTCACTCAGCTCCGAGAGCTCAACGCAACGCTCGGGCCGCGATGCGGCCCGCCGCGCCAGCTCCTCGGCCAGTTCCTCCAGCGAATTCAACTCGTTTGCCATGCTGCAAAGCTACCCGGTCGCAACCCTCGAGGAGGACGACATGCCAGACCAGTTCGACCCGACGCCCGAAGATCGGTTCTCGTTCGGCTTGTGGACCGTCGGACACCGGGGTCACGACCCGTTTGGCCTGCCGACACGACCCCCGATCGGACCCGAGGAGATCACCGCCCGGCTCGCCGAGGTCGGCGCCTGGGGCGTGTGCCTGCACGATGAGGATCTGATCCCGTACGGCACCGCGGCGGCCGATCGTGATCGAATCGTCGGGCGCTTTCGCGATGCCGTCCGCAGCGCCGGGCTGGTGGTGTCGATGACCACCGTCAACCTGTTCACCCAACCGCTGTTCCGCGACGGTGCGTTCACGGCGGCCGATCCGGCCGTGCGCCGGTTCGCGCTGTCCAAGGCGATGAGCGCGATCGACCTGGGTGCCGAGCTCGGGGCGCCGGTGTTCGTCCTCTGGGGCGGGCGCGAAGGAGTGGAGACGGGCGCCGCCCGCGACCCGCGATCGGCGCTCGAGCGTTACCGCGAGGCGGTGGACTTCCTGTGCGAGTACATACGCTCGCAGCGGCTGGAGATGAAGCTGGCGCTGGAGGCCAAGCCGAATGAGCCGCGCGGCCACCTCTACCTACCGACGACCGGGCACATGCTGCACTTCATCGAGTCGCTCGCCCACTCTGCGATGGTGGGTGTGAATCCCGAGATGGCCCACGAGGCGATGGCCGGGCTCAGCTTCCACCAAGCGGTCGGTCAGGCGCTGTGGGCCGGAAAGCTGTTTCACATCGACCTCAACGCCCAATACGGGCCGCGATACGACCAGGATTTCCGCTTCGGCACGGAGGACCTCAAGGAGGCGTTCCTGACCGTCGCACTGCTGGAGCGCGCCGGCTACACCGGCGCCCGGCACTTCGACTGCCGCGCGTTTCGCACCGAGGATGACGTCGACGTGTACGCATCGTTTGCCCGAGGCTGCATGCGCAACTACAAGATCCTCGCCGCCAAGGCGGCGGCGTTCGAATCCGATCCGCGGTTCGTGGAGGCACGCCGGGTCGCCGGAGCGCAGGAGTTGGCCGAGCCCACGCCGGCGTTCTCGGTCGCCGAGGCCGAGCGGATCCGGGGAACCGATTACGCGGCGTCGATCGACGCCGCGCGCGGACGCAGGCACGAGCACGCGGACCAGTTGATGATCGAGCTGATCCTCGGGGCCCTGGGCGCTGGGCCCGGGGCCTGAGGGCGCCCGCACCGCGGCCGATCCGTGAGTACCGCCACTGCCACGCTGCCGGTCGCCGCGCGCCGGCAGAGCGTTTGGGTCGTGTTCATCGGCCTGATGCTGGTGCTGCTGATGGCAGCACTGGATTCGACGATCGTCGCGACCGCACTGCCGACGATCGTCGGGGACCTCGGCGGGCTGGATCACATCTCGTGGGTCGTGACCGCCTACCTGCTGGCCCAGACCGCCGTTACCCCTCTGTACGGCAAGCTCGGGGACCTGTACGGCCGCAAGGTCGTGCTCCAGGTGGGACTCGTGGTGTTCCTGATCGGATCGGCGCTCTGCGGCGCTTCCCAGAGCCTGACCGAGCTGATCGTCTTCAGAGCCCTCCAGGGGCTCGGTGGTGGTGGCTTGATCGTGAGCACGATGGCCGCGATCGGCGATGTCGTGACGCCGCGCGAGCGAGGCCGCTACCAGGGCCTGTTCGGTGCGGTGTTCGGCCTCGCGAGCGTGATCGGCCCGTTGCTCGGCGGGTTCCTCACCACCAACCTCACGTGGCGCTGGATCTTCTACGTGAACCTGCCGGTGGGTGTGCTCGCATTCGTCGTTCTCGCGGCCACCTTCCCGTCCCGAACCGACCACCTGCAACACAAGGTTGACTATCTCGGCGCGGCCCTGCTGGCAGCCGCCCTGAGCGCGATCGTGCTGCTCGCCACGCTCGGAGGCACCACCTACAAGTGGGGCTCGCCGGTGACCGTCGTGCTTGCGCTCGCCGCAGTGGTCTTGGTCGTGCTGTTTGCCCTCACGGAGCGCCGTGTCCCCGAACCGGTGCTCCCCCTGCGCCTGTTCGCGAACCGCGTCTTCTCCGTCACCAGCGCGATGGGCCTCGTGGTCGGCTTCGCGCTGTTTGGCTCGGTCACGTACCTGCCGCTGTTCCTGCAGGTCGTCAACGGCGCCAGCCCGACCAGTTCGGGGCTCCAGATCCTGCCGCTGATCGGTGGCCTGCTGATCACCTCGATCGCCTCCGGGCAACTGATCAGCCGTACGGGGAAGTACAAGCCATTTCCGATCGCCGGCACCGCGATCATGGTCGTGGGGCTTTCGCTGCTCTCGACGATGGACGTCCACACCAGCCGGGTGGAGGCGTCGGCGTTCATGTTCATCCTCGGCCTCGGCCTGGGATTGGTGATGCAGGTCCTCGTGCTGGCGGTCCAGAACTCCGTCGGCTACAAGGATCTCGGCGTCGCCACCTCGGGCGCGACGCTGTTTCGCTCGATTGGGGGAGCGGTCGGGACGTCCATCCTGGGATCGATCTTCGCCAACCGTCTGGCCGCTGAGCTGACTTCCTTCTTGCCGCGGGGCACGAGCGCCGGCGTGCGCGGGGCGGCAGCCCATGCCAACCCAGCGGCGCTGTCGAACTTGCCCGCGCCGATCCACGCCGCCTACATCCACGCGTTCACGAACGCTCTGAACACCGTGTTCGCGGTCGCCGCCGCCGTTGCCGGTTTCTCGTTCCTGCTCAGTTGGGCGCTCGAGCAGCGTCCGCTGCGCGAGACGATCGCCGCTGGAAGCGGAGTCGGCGAGAGTTTCGCGGTGCCCAAGTCGGCCGATTCGCTCCCCGAGGCCGCACGGGCGCTCACGGTAGTGGTCGGTCGTGAAGGACGCAAGCGGTTGGTCGAGCGCCTCGCGGAGCGTGCCGGAGTCGACCTCTCGGCTGCCGGATGCTGGCTGATCGTGCGGCTGGCGGAAGGCCCGCAGGCGGACATCCCCGCGCTGTGCCGCAGCTTCGATATCCCGGTCGAGGTGGGTCAACGGGCACTGCAGGAGCTGGCCGAGCGAAAGCTGCTCGCCGATCCCAGGGCCGACGAGATCAGCGAGGGCGTCCACGCGCTGACGCCGGCAGGGGTGGAGATCGCACAGCGGCTGGTCGCCGAGCGCCGCGCCAGCCTGGCCCGGCTGTGCGACGGCTGGGCCCCCGAGCAGCACGCCGACCTCGCCGGGTTCCTCACCCGGCTGGCAAACGAGCTGGAGCAGGAACCCTCGGCAGAGATCGGAGCGGCGGTGGCGTAGCGAGATCGCGTGTGGGCTTCCCGCCAGATCGCCCGGTCCTGGTGTCGTGATTCGAGATCAGCGTCGTTGCTCCCTGGCCGGCGCGACGATCAGGGGGCGGGCGGGGGAGGCGAGCCGCCGCTCCGCCTGGCCCCACGGAGATCTGCTTCGATCGCCGCGGCTGCCTGCAGCGCCGGGGGCAGGAAATCGCGCCGCAGCACGGCCATCGAGGTGCGGCTCGCGTGAACCGATACGTTCAGTGCCGCCAGCACCGTTCCAGAGGCGTTGCGGATCGGTACCGCCAGCGAGCGCAGCCCTTCCTCCAGCTCCTGATCGACGGCGGCGTAGTCCTGCTTGCGCACCTGCCCGAGCAGCTTGCGCAGCGCATCCCGGTCGGTCACGGTGCGGGCGGACAGCGGTCGCATGTCGATTCTCGCAAGTCGCGGTTCCAGCTCTTCGTCGGGCAGGCCTGCGAGCAGCACGCGCCCCATCGAGGTCGCGTACGCGGGCAGCCGTGTGCCCACCGACAGCGTGATGCTCATGATGCGCCGCGTCGGGACCCGCGCCACGTAGACGATGTCCGTGTCGTCGAGCACCGAGATCGACGAGGACTCGTTGACCTTGGCGACCAGCGTCTCCATGTAAGGCTGGGCGAGCTCCGGCAGACTGAGGCTCGACAGGTACGCGTAGCCCAACTCCAGCACGCGCGGACGTAACGAAAAGCGCCCGTCGGAGTGGTTCATATAGCCGAGCGCGACGAGCGTGAGCAGGAACCGCCGGGCGGCGGCGCGGGTGAGCCCGGTGGCGCGGGCCACGTCACTGAGCGCCAGCTCGCGGTGCTCGGCATCGAACGCGCGGATCACGCTCAGGCCGCGCTCCAGGGACTGAACGAAGTCTGCGTTCCTGGGTCGGATGTCGCTCATTCAGTGGTCATCGGGGCGCCCCCGCGGTGCGCAACGTGCCCGAGTGTTCTCAAAGCGTACCGTGATACGTTGTGGCTCGGAGAAGGTGGCCATCGGAGGATCAGGCGTGGCTGAGCAGGCGCAGTCGAAGGCTGTGACGGGGCACGGGAACGGCAGCGCCAGAGTGTCCGGCGTCAGGACGGTTCGCGACGCCGCGTTCGACGTGATGCGCCAGTTCGGGCTGACCACGATCTTCGGCAACCCCGGCTCGACCGAGATCCACTTCCTCACCGACCTCCCGCCCGACATCCGGTTCGTACTCGGGCTGCACGAAGGCTCGGTGGTGGGGATGGCCAGCGGCTACGCGATCGCCCGCGGCGAGCCCTCATTCGTGAATCTGCACACGGCGGCCGGGCTCGGCAACGCAATCAACGCGATCGCCAACGCGCGCGACTGTCGCGCGCCACTGGTGATCGTGGTCGGCCAGCAGGACCGCCGGCAAGTGGCGTTCGAGCCGTTCCTGACCGGACGCCACCTAGACCGGCTGGCAGGCGAATATCCGGTCTGGACCAATGTGCCGTTCCGCGCTCAGGACGTGCCCGGGGCGATCGCGCGGGCCTACCACGAGGCGCAGGCGGCCAAGGGCCCGGCGCTCGTGGTTGTGCCGATGGGCGACTGGCTGGCGCCGGCCGACGAGCTCGCCGCTACCTCGCCGGCGCGGGTCCGGCGTTCTCGTTCGGTCGCGCCGGAAGAGGTGGCGGAGCTGACGGAGCTGATCGCGAGCGCGCGGTCACCCGCGGTGGTGGTTGGCCCCGGCGCCGATAGTCGCGAGGGTTGGGCTGCCGTGGTCGCCGTCGCCGAGCGCCTGCGCTGCCCGGTGTGGCAGGAGGCGTTCAGCCGCCGTGCCGGCTTTCCGCAGGACCACCGGCTGTTCGCGGGTCACCTGCCCTGGCGCCGCCGGCTGATGCGCGAGACGCTCGCGCCCCACGACCTTGTGCTGGCGATCGGCACCAACGCCTTCCGCCTCTACCTGCTCGACGAGCCGGGCCCACCGGTGGCGCCCGGGACGCACGTTGCCGTGATCACCGAAGACCCGGCGGAGGCGCACCGAAGCCCGTGCGAGCTCGCGCTCGTGGCTCCCGTCGGCCCGGCCTGCCGGGCGCTGGCGGCGCAGTTGCCCGACCGAGACGTAACTCCACCGCGGCCGCTCAGACGCCCGGCGCCCCCGGCGGCACCCGCTCCGGGCGAGCCGCTGCAGGCCGGTCACCTGCTCGCCGCCCTGGCGCAGCGGCTACCGCACGACGCGGTCCTCGTCGAGGAATCGCCATCGTGTCAGCCGGAGATCTATCAGCGCATCGCCATCCGTGCGCCACTCGGCTTCCTCAGCGCCGCGAACGGCGGCCTGGGCTTCGGCCTGTCGGGCTCGATCGGGCTGCGGATGGGGCTGCCCGATCGCCCCGTCGTGGGGGTGATCGGAGACGGTGCATCGATCTACGCGATCCAGGCGCTGTGGAGCGCCGCCCAATACGGCGTCGGTGTGCTGCTGATCGTGATGGCCAACGGGCGCTACGCCGTGATGGACAGCTTGGCGCAGGCCGTCGGAGGCACCGCTCCCTGGCCCGGATTCGGCAGCGTCGAAATCGCCGGAATCGCCAAATGCCTTGGCTGCCCGTCGATCCGGGTCGAGGATTACGACGAGCTGGTGCGGACGCTCGACGACGTCCTCCCCGACCTGGCCGGGCGCCAGGAGCCGCTGGTGCTCGAGGTGGCGCTGGCCTAGCGCTACGCCGCGGCGCTCACTGTGGCGCTACGGTATAGCGCTCGCGGCGGCGTGGCGGAAATAGCCGTGCTCGCCCCCGTCGAGATACTCGGCCAGCCGGCTCGCCAGCGACATGATCGTCAGCGAAGGGTTCACCGACAGCGTCCGCGGCATGACCGAGCTGTCGCCGACGAACAGGCGCCGTACGTCATGGGACTCACCGTGCGCGCCCAGCACCGAGCGTGCCGGGTCGCTGCCCATCCGGCAACCCCCCTGGACGTGCGTGCTGAGCACGGCGGTGTGGAACACGCGCTTCGCGCCGGACGCCTCCAGCACGTCACGCGCGAATTGGAGTGATCGGCGGTTGCGCTCGCGCTCGCGCTCGTTGAAGTTGACCGAGAAGCGATCACGGCCGGACTGATCGACCCACACGATGCCGTTGTTCTCGTCGTTGACCATCGTCAGCAGGCCGGTGAAGTACCGATACTGGCGCAGCGCATCCACCAACGGCGGGCCCCACAGCGGCCGGTCGTGTTCGTCGCACAGCCCCGTGGCGAAGCCGATCGGATCCTGCACGGTTGCTGCCTCGATCACGAACCCTCCGTCCTCATCGCGCTGGAACTTCATGCAGTGTGCGGTGATCGGATAGACCATGTGGGCGTCCTGGATCTCGTCGAACAGGCCTTCCACCAGACGGGCGGGATGAAATCCGAGATGGCGGCCGATCAGCTCACCGCTGGGCGTGCCCCCGGCCGCCTCCCGAACCCCGGAGCGAATCAGCAAGCCGGGAGTGGCCAGCGCTCCCGCCGCCACGACGACGACGTCAGCGGCGACGCTGCACAGCCGGCCTTCGGGGCCGAGGTACTCGACCCCGGTGACCTCGGGCCCGTCGCCACGATCGGCGATCGCGACCCGGCGCACATCGCAGTCGGCTCGCAGCTCGAGCTTGCCCTCGGCCCACGGCGGATGGATATAGGTGTTGAGGGTGGACTTGCCGGCGTTGGTCGGGCACCCCTGCAGGCAGGCGCCGCAGCGCATGCAGTTCGCGTCGGTGTAGGAGACGACCGGCTCGAGTTCTGCCCCCAGCGCCTCGAAGCCCGGCTGCACGGTGTGCACGCACCGCTGCCAATCGGTGCGCACGCGCACGCCCAGACGCCGTTCCACGCGCTCGATATACGGCAGCAGATCGGCCTCCGCGAACGGATCGCCGTGCTCGCCGAGCAGGCCCGCCGCCGCGTGCCACTTCTCGTAATCCTGCCCGGGTGGCCGCAGCGCGACCTTCGTGTTGATCGCGGTCGTCCCGCCCACGCACCGGCCCCGGAACATGATCAGCGGGGGTTCGCCGGGTGCCGCCGGCTCGGCGAACGCCGGCGGCCACCAGAGCTCGTGGTTCGCCCGGGCCTCCCAGCGCATGAAGTCGGCCGCCGTCTTGTGCGGTCCGACCTCCAGCAGCAGCACGTCGCGGCCGCGCTCCGCCAGCTCGCCCGCCACCACGCCCCCGCCAGCGCCCGAGCCGACCACGATGACCTCGTGGTACTCGCTGATTGCGACACCCCCAGGTAGGACCAGTCCTTCTGCAGTCGGGCCGCGTGCGGCGGCTTGAACTCGATCTCCTCCCACGCCCCCGGACCTGAGGCGCCCGGGGCGACGAAGTCGCTGTAGAAGGCCTCGCACGCGAGCGCACGCACGAACTGGAACTCGGGCGAGAACTGGTGGGCGGCGAGCCCGTCGGCACCCTCGGCGGCCGGCTTCCGTAGTGCGTCGATCGCGGCCAGTGCACGATTGCGCGGATCCTCCGGCATTCGCGCCAGCAACGCGTCGATATATACCTCCGGCCCGACCCGCGCCGAACCGGGAACGATCAGCTCACACAGTGAGCGAACGAGCCGCGAACGCTGCTGATCGAGAACCACCATCGCTCTCCTCCGGGCCGGTGGATATGACGGCCACGGTTATACAGAATCGGCCCGGGGTGCGTGGGGGTACGGCCACGG
>Ga0209839_10000205_pt1 | contig 29527 bp, 29 predicted proteins | sample OrgsoiDNA2013050_FD_185800 | JGI IMG/M metagenome (GOLD analysis project Ga0209839, IMG submission 185800) | Permafrost soil microbial communities from the Arctic, to analyse light accelerated degradation of dissolved organic matter (DOM) -... | ecosystem: Environmental > Terrestrial > Soil >... | reverse complement strand
TCCGGTGTACTCGTTGTTACTCGTGTGCGTTCTACCAATACAAAGTGCACACGAGGCCGCGGGTGCAACGGGCACCCGGCATTCCCCACGCCCTCCTTGGGGGCGAGAAATAAATGCACAACTCGGGCACATTGTGTCGCGAGGTCGCGAACGCATGTTTGGATTTGCCGTCATTGCGAGGAGCGGAGCGACGAAGATTCCATACTTTCTTTGCGGCAAGATGGATTGCTTCGCGGAGCCTGTCATCGGGCTCGCCGGAGGCGAGACCCGGTGGCGGAGTATGACGGCTCTTTGCGAGAGCGATGCGACGCTCAATTCAGACTCCGTCATTCCGGGATGGCGCGTCAGCGCCAGACCCGGAATCTCGAGATTCCGGGTTCGACGCTTCGCATCGCCCCGGAATGACGTCGTCTGGATTGCGAATCCATCGGGCGCGCCTTCGCGCGACGCGGTGGTTCGCCATGACGGAAAGCACGTGCGGCGACGGGTCACACTGCGGTACCCCGCTAGCCCGGCGTCTCATGCGCAAGACATGGACGTGCCATCTAGATCGCGCCACGGCAATGGGCTAGGATTTTACCCAACCGGTTAATAAAATTCGGTCGATCAGGGAGAATAACGTGACACCCAAGGCAATACGCGCGCTTTCATTGACGGTCGCCGCCATCGGACTTCTCTATGCCGCGGCGCCCGCGATCGCGCAGGAAAAGAAAATCACGGTCTGGTGGGGCAAGGGTTTTTACAAGTCCGAGGACGACGCGCTGCTTGAAGCGATCAAGAAGTTCGAGGCCAAGACCGGCATCAAGGTCGAACTGTCGCAATACGCCATTCAGGACATGATTCCGAAGACGGTAGCGGCATTGGACTCGGGCACGGTCCCCGACGTTGCCTATTCCGACAGCTACGACGTGCAGGCGGGCGGCAAATGGGCGTTCGAGGGCAAGCTCGAGGACCTCTCCGAAATCCTGACGCCGATGAAATCGGCGTTCGCGCCGAACACGCTCGAGACCGCGCTGCTCTATAACGACGTCACCAAGAAGAAAGGCTATTACGGCTTCCCGCTGAAGCAGCAGAGCATGCACGTCCAGATCTGGAGCGACATGCTGGAACAGGCCGGCTTCAAGGCCAGCGACATCCCGACCAAATGGGAAGATTACTGGTCGTTCTGGTGCGACAAGGTGCAGCCGGCCTATCGCAAGGCCTCCGGCAGCCGCGTCTACGCCGTCGGCCAGCCGATGGGCGTGGAATCCACCGACTCGTTCCAGTCGTTCTACACCTTCATGGACGCCTATAACGTCAAGCTCGTCGATGACGACGGCAAGCTCACGGTCGACGATCCCAAGGTCAGGGACGGGCTTATCCACGCGCTGAAGGATTACACCGACACCTACATCAAGGGCTGCACGCCGCCCTCCTCCACCACCTGGAAGGACCCGGACAACAACGTCGCGTTCCATAACAAGACCATCGTGATGACCCACAACTTCACGATCTCGATCGCGGCGAAATGGCTTGACGATTACAACAATCCGGCGCTGACCCCCGAACAGCGCGCGGCGGGCAAGAAGGCCTACGAGGAAACCATCATTACCGCCTCCTTCCCCAACAAGCCGGACGGAACGCCGATCAAGTACCGCTCCGATGTCAAGACCGGCGTGATCTTCACGACCGCAAAGAACAAGACGGAAGGCAAGGAATTCGTCAAGTTCCTGCTGCAGGAGGAGAACCTGCAGCCTTATGTCGAAGGCGCGCTCGGGCGCTGGTTCCCGGTCACCACGGCGGGACAGCAGAGCCCGTTCTGGCAGGCTGACCGGCATCGCAAAGCGGTCTATACTCAGTTCACCGGCGGCACGTCGCCGTTCGACTTCACCAAGAACTACAAGTTCACCATTTTGAACAACGAGAACGTCTGGGCCAAGGCCATGAACCGCGTGGTGAGCGAAAAGGTGCCGGTGGAAAAGGCCGTCGACGAATTGATCGCCCGCATCAAGCAGGTCGCGGGTTAGCAAAAATATCGCCGGCCGCGGTCGCCGCGGCCGGCACGTCCTTGTGAGTGAGCAGTATGGCGATCACGCTTTCGACCTCCGATCACGCGATACCCAGCCCGCCGCTGTCGGAGCGCCTGACGATGCCGCAAGTCTGGGGCATCGTGCTGCTGGCGCCTTACCTGCTCGTGTTCCTGGCCTTCGTGGTCTATCCCGTCTGCTACGGACTATGGCTCGCGCGCCATCCATCGAGCTATGTCGCGCTCTATCACGATCCGATTTTTGCCCGCGCCGCGGTGAATACGCTGATCTTTCTCGTGATCGGCATCAATTTCAAGATGGTGGTGGCGCTGTTTCTGTCGGGCTTCTTCGTGCAGTCGCGCTCATGGATCAAATGGCTGTCGGTGCTGTTCATCCTGCCGTGGGCGGTGCCGTCGATCCCGACCATCCTGTCGGTGCGCTTCATGTTCAATCCCGAATGGGGCATGATCAATCAGCTGATCTTCAAATTCACCGGCGAAGACGGTCCGAACTGGCTCAACGATCCCACTGTCGCGCTGACGATGGCGATCATGGTGCACATCTGGAAATCGCTGCCGTTCTGGACCCTGATCCTGATGACCGGACGCCTGGCCATCTCGGCGGATCTGTTCGAGGCGGCCGATGTCGACGGCGCGACCTGGTGGCAGAAATTCCGCTTCATCACCTGGCCGTCGATGCGGACGCTGTACCTCACCTGTACGCTGCTCTCGATGATCTGGACGCTCGGCGACTTCAACAGCGTCTATCTCTTAACCGGCGGCGGCCCGGCCGATCTCACCCACGTGCTGTCCACCCTCGGCATCCGTTACCTGCGGCTCGACCAGCTCGACTTGTCGATGGCGGCGATCGTGTGCGCACTACCGCTGGTGCTGCCGCTGGTCTATTTCATGATGAAACGGTTGTCGCGATGAAGCTGCCTTCCCTGCCTTCCTTGCGCGATGTCGGCACCGAGGCGCGGCTGCTGCTGATCGGCATTCCCGTGTTCATCTGGACCATGCTGCCGATCTATCACATGTTCCTGTTCGCGATCTCGCCGAAGGAAGACGCGTTCGCCGGAAACCTCTGGCCCGCCCATCCGACCTTGCACAATTTCCATATCGTGTTTTACCAGCAGCATTACTTCCTGCGGGATTTCTGGATCCAGTTATGGAATTCGACGGTGATCGCCGTCGCCGTCGGCGCGCTGACGCTGTTCATCGCGACTGCGGCGGCGTTCTCGATCTCGCGGCTGCGCGTCCCCGGTGGCCGCTGGGTGATGAATCTCGCGCTGTTCACCTACTTCATCCCGGCGGCGTTCCTCGCCGTTCCGATGTATCGCACCATGGGCACCTATGGGCTGCTCAACAATCACTGGTCGTTGATCCTGGCGATGGTGACGATCGCGTCGCCTTACGCGATCTGGGTGCTCAAGCAGGCCTCCGACAAGCTGCCGGTGGAGCTCGACGAAGCCGCGATCATGGATGGCGCGACGACCTTGCAATTGTTCCGGCTGGTCTATGTGCCGCTGATGATGCCGTCGCTGGTGGCGATCGGGACCTATGCGCTGCTGCTCGCCTGGAACGAATATCTCTATGCGTTCCTGCTCTTGTCAAAGGACACCGACATCACCCTCCCCGTCGCGCTCGGCAACTTCCTTGCCGCCGACGATTCGCCGTGGGAGCTGTTGATGACGACGGGCTTCATTTACGCGCTGCCGCCGGCCGCGATCTACTACGCGTTCAAGCGCTACATGGTGGGCGGCCTGACCGCCGGCGCGGTGAAGTCATGACCTACAATGGCGCGGCGCTGTCGCCGCGCGCGCCCGACAGTTTCGAGGCGATCGACGCCGCCACGATCACCATCGCGATCAATCCGATCACCAGCGTGCAGATGGCGTTGATCTCCGGCTTCACCCCGAGCCGCACCTCCGAATAGATCCGGATCGGCAGCGTCGCCGAACCGGGACCCGTGGTGAAGCTCGCGATCACCAGATCGTCCAGCGACAGCGTGAACGCCAGCATCCAGCCCGCGGCGATCGCGGGCAGGATCAGCGGCAGCGTGACGCGGAGAAACGCCCGCGCCGGACCGCAACCGAGATCCATCGCCGCCTCCTCCAGGCTGCGATCGAGCGCGCCGAGCCGCGACTGCACCACCACGGCGACGAAGCACATGGTGAGCGTGGTATGGGCGATGGTCACGGTCCAGAAGCCGCGCTCGGCGTTCAGCGCCACGAACAACAATAACAGCGAAAGCCCGGTGATGACTTCCGGCATCACCAGCGGCGCATAGAGCATGCCGGAAAACAGCGTGCGGCCCCTGAAACGCTCGCCGCGCGACAGCGCCACCGCGGCGAGCGTGCCGAGCAGCGTCGCTGATGTGGCCGATACCGTCGCCACGCGGAAACTCATCGACGCCGCGTCCAGCATGGCGCGGTCGCCCAACAATTCGGCGTACCAGCGCACCGACCAGCCGCCCCACACCGTCACCAGCCGCGAGGCGTTGAACGAATAGATCACGAGAATGACGATCGGCAGGTACAGAAACGCAAGGCCCAGCGCCAGCGAGACGACGTTGAACGGCGAGATCCTGTTCGGCGCGCGGGCCATTATCGCGCGTCTTCCAGCTGCCGGCGCTGCAGCCGGTCGTAGAACCACAATGGCGCCAGCAGCAGCAGGAGCAGCACCACCGCCGCCGCCGAGGCCACCGGCCAGTCCTTGTTGGTGAAAAATTCCAGCCACAGCGTCTGGCCGATCATCATCGAATTGGAACCGGCCAGCAGGTCCGGTATCACAAACTCGCCGACGATCGGAATGAAGCACAGCAATATGCCGGCGCCGACGCCCGGCAACGACAGCGGAAACGTCACCAGCCAGAACGTTCGCCACGGCGAAGCGCCGAGATCGCCTGCCGCCTCCAGCCACGCCGGCTCCATCTTGGCGAGCGTCGCATAGAGCGGCAGGATCATGAACGGCAGATAGGAATAGACGATGCCGAGATACATCGCGCTGTCGGTGGACAGCCACACCACCGGCGCCGAAACCAGATGCAACGCGATCAGGACCTTGTTGAGCAGGCCGTCGTGCTGCAGGATATTGATCCAGGCATAGATGCGGATCAGAAACGAGGTCCAGAACGGAACGATCACCAGCATCATCACCAGCCCCTGCCAGCGCCGCGGCAGCCGCGCCATGCCGTAGGCGATGGGGTAGCCGATCGCCAGCAGGATCGACGTCGAGACCGCGGCGACGAACAGGCTGCGCAGATAGGACAGCACGTACAGATTGTCGGTGACCAGCAGCCTGAAATTATCCAGCGACAGCGCCGCCAGCGCCGCCTCGATCGCCGCCCAGCCCTGCGCCAGGTCGAAAACCGGCGCATAGGGCGGCTGTGCGATCACGGTCTGCGACAGGCTGATCTTCAGCACAAAACCGAACGGCACCAGGAAGAACAGCGCCATCCACAGATAGGGGGCGATCGCGCTGATGCGCGCCGGGCGGGTGAAGGTGCGGCGGATGCTCATCGCTCCAGCACCACGCAATCGTCCGGGGTGAACCACGCCACCACGCGCTGGCTTGCCATGTAGGCATCGAATTCGAGCCGCGCCGTGTTGGCCATCGACGAACGCAGCACGGCGCCGCTGTCGAGCTTCACCTTGTAGGTCGTGAGACCGCCGAGATAGTTGACCTCGGTGATGATCCCCTCCAGCCGGTTGATGGCATGCGCATTGCCCGCGTCGGATACCGGGCCGCGGCGCGACAGCTTGACCTTCTCGGGGCGGATGGCGACGCAGATGGCCGTGTTCGTGATCGGCTGGCGCGGCTCCGCGGCGACGATCGCGCCGCCGTCCTTTGTCGAAATCGTCAGGCGACCGGCCTCGCGCGAGGCGACTTCTCCCTCGAACACATTAACGTCGCCGACGAACTCGGCGATCCAGCGCGAATTGGGGGCCTCGTAAAGCTCCCGCGGCGTTGCGACCTGCTCGAGACGGCCGCCATCCATCACGCCGATCCGGTGGGCTACCGTCATCGCTTCTTCCTGGTCGTGGGTGACGATGATGAAGGTCATGCCGAGGCGCCGCTGCAACTCCATCAATTCAAGCTGGGTGCTTTCGCGCAGTTTCTTGTCGAGCGCGGCGAGCGGCTCGTCGAGCAGCAGCACCTGCGGGCGGCGCGCCAATGCGCGCGCCAGCGCCACGCGCTGCTTCTGGCCGCCGGAGAGCTGATCGGGCCGCCGCTTCTCCAGACCCTGGAGCTTGAGCAGCGCGGCCAACCCGGCCACGCGCTTGTCCATCTCGGCACGGGCCATCCCGGCGCGCTTCAGCCCGAACGCAATGTTTTCCCGCACGGTGAGGTGAGGAAACAGCGCGTAGTTCTGGAACATCATGTTGACCGGACGCCGGTGCGGCAGCACCTGGGCGATATCCTTGCCGTCAAGCAGGATCCGGCCTTCGTCCGGCGTCTCGAAGCCGGCGATCATCCGCAACAGCGTGGTCTTGCCGCAGCCGGACGGACCGAGCAGCGCGAAAAACTCTCCGGCCCTGATGTCGAGCGACAGCCGATCTACCGCTTTGAAGCGACCGAACTTCTTGACCACCGCGTCGATACGCAGCAGCGGAACGTCGGTTGCAGTTGCCAGCAGTTCGGGCTTTGGTAGTTCGTCAGCCATGATCCTCGCCGCCCCATCGTGGTGGCACGCTAGCGGCGGATCGGGCCCGGCTCAACCGTATCAGCGTCGCACCGCAACAATATTGTCGGTGGCGTTGGTCTCGTCTCTGGAAAGGCTCTAAGTCGCGCCTGGATTGCCGAGCGAAGCACGACATCATCCGATTGTTGAACCCACGCCATGCAACTTGGCAATGCGTGCGGCTGCTGACGAGAGATTCTCGAAATTTCAGGACAGTAAGAGCGAAGCGCGGGCATCCGAGGTTCGGGGCGCGGTCGCCATGAACGCCGCCAGCGCCTCGCGATCTGCGGGCGGCATGGTCAGGCCGAGTTTTGAGCGCCGCCACAGAATGTCGTCCGGGAAACGCGCCCATTCGCATGCCATGAGATAGCGCACCTCCGCGCCCGTCAGTTCCGGGCCGAAGGCCGGACCGAGATCTGCGCCGGTTTTGGCGTCGCCGAGGACCGCCGCAAGACGCGAGCCATAGGCGGCGACCAGGCGCTGCGCCTGAGCCTCGGTCAGAAACCGCCACCGCTCACGCGCAGCATCAACCTCGTCGTCGAACCCATCCCACGCAAAATCGCCTCCCGGCAGCGGCGCCTTCGCGGTCCAGCGCGGCGACATCGGATAGAACGGCGTGAGCCTGGAGACGGCCCGCTCCGCGCGCAGCCGCGAGGTCGTGACATCGCCGCCAAAGATCGTCAGCAGCGGCGCCTTGCCGCGCCTTGCCTCGAACGCCATCGCGCCATCCCGCGCGGCGTGCCGGCCTGCGCGGTCAACCACGTTGGCGCCGGAAACGGTCCTGATCACGTCGGATGGTTCGACCCGCTCGCGAAAATAGCGGTTGGCCGCATCGCAAAGATACACGACATCGCTGGCGGCCATGGATACGGCGGCCGGATCGCCCTTGAACGCGTGCCCCACGGTGCCGATCAGCGTGAAATCGCGCTGGTAGGGGCTGGCGAAAATCAGCCGCCGGTCCGTGTTCTGGAAGACATAGACGTTGTCGGAATCGAACAGCCGCCGCACGATGATCTGACCGATCTGGATCGTGCCGAGGTTCGGCGGCGGCATCCGCAATACCGTCTCCGCAACCGACGCGGTCCAGGCGCCGCTAGCGTTGACCAGCGCCCTTGCCGTAATGATTTGACGATGGCCGCGATCTTTCGTCACCAGCCGCCAGATGTCGAGCCGGTCGGCGCGAACGCAACGCGCCCCGGTGCGGATCACAGCACCCCGCTCGGCGGCATCCATGGCGGTGGCGATCACCAGCCGCGAATCGTCGACCACGCAATCGGAGTATTCAAAGGCGGTGCCGAATGGCCGCTTCAGCGCGATGCCGACCGGATGATGCGTGACATCGACGGTGGCCGACGGCGGCAGTTCGCTGCGCGAGGCCAGCCGGTCGTAGAGCAATAACCCCGACCGCAGCAGCCACAACGGGCGCTCGTCGGAATGCGCGGGAATCGCAAAGCGCATCGGGCGGACCAGATGCGGCGCGATCTTGAGCCAGATGTCGCGCTCTGCCAGCGCGGCACGGACGCGGAAAAACGCCCGGCGCTCCAGCATCGCCAGACCGCCGTGGATCAGCCGTGGCGAGGCCGAGGATGCGGCGGCGCCGAGGTCGCCCTGTTCGAGCAGGATCACCCGCAAGCCGCGTCCCGCGGCGTCGCGTGCAACGCTGACGCCGTTCAAGCCACCGCCAATGACCGCAAGATCGTAGTCCGCCACGTCAGCAAAGCTCCAACTCCGCCCACCATGACAAGCGGTGCGGGCGAAACTAAGCCGTTGCGCGCGGAAAGCAAAATTTCATGGACGCGCAGGAGTCGGAGCGGGAACTGGAGCTAACGGAAGAATGGTTGTGATGTCGTCAAGGGCGAGTTGATTCATCGCGCAGATAAATGACGAAAGCATGTATCCATCGTGCTCTGCGAGCGCGGTGTCGAATGCCCGCAAATTCCAGAACGGATCGTTGGGACGAGTCGGCGGGGAAATCCCGCTATCGGCAAAGCCGTGGACGAAGCGCAGGGCCGGGAAGCCTTCGTTGGCGACGGTGCTCACCTTCAGATCATAACTGTCCCAATTGGTCGCATAATGCCGGTGCGGACCCGGGTCTGCTTTCGCCTGCTCCTGGATCTTTTCGTTCCTGGCGCGCGACAGCCAGCCTGTCGCGGCCGGGCATGCTGCCTCGGGCATCATGATCTCCCCGTAGCCAAGCGGGATTTCCCGGTTTGTGTCTTGCGCCGATGTTTTGCGGGCGACATGCTGCCAGATTCTGTCCGACGTGCGCAATTCATGGGTGGTGCCGAACGGCTTCATGGTCGCACCATAGGTGCGCAGATTGCCTCGCGGCGAACGTGGCGGGTCGAGGTTGCCGATGGTCTGGGTCTGCTCCGGGTCGGTCTGCATGAACGGCAATACGCGGATGAACTCGCTGATGAAGATGGCCGCGGTTCGCAACGGATGACGTATCCCGTCACCGATCGACCTCCTGACCTGAGCGCATTCGTCGTTGGGATCGTGTTGTGTGCCCCATAATTCGAGCCGGTCGGCCAAGGGACGGAGATCGCCCTTGAACGCCGGGAACATATCGTGCGTCGCCCAATCGTAATCCGCGATCTGGTGAACCAGAATATTTTCGGCGTTTTGCACTTTGTCGCCGAAGCTGCAGTCCAGCTGCTGCCTGCCCCCGGGCGGCCAGTTGCGCGCCGACGTCGCCGAAATGAAGAAGGGACGCTGATCGTCACGGAAAAACACCTGCGACGCTTCATAATCCTTGCCCGGACGCCGCTCGCCGTTGACCAAGGCGAGCCTGCGCCACAGCGCCCGCTGAACGGCAGTCCATTTGGAAGCCTCCGAAGCCGGATTGATCAGCACGACCAGATCACCGAGCACGGGCTGCATGTAGGAACCGGGTTCGTGCAGGACGACTTTCTTGACAAGGTCATCCTGCAGGGCAGTCATCAGCATGTTGCCACCCAGAGAATGCCCGAAAACGATCATTCTGTTCGGCATTTTCCGCGGGAGTTCGCTATACGCATCGATCCCCAGGGTGTTTTCGATCGTCCGCAGCGCCGACAGCGCCGAGGGGGCAATCGCCTCGCTGACCGGCTTGCGGTCGAACAACGTCAGAACCGCGGAAGCCGTGCCGACGACATCCCCGATCAAGGGAAACTTTCGGGATAGCCAGGTCTCGTCGGTCCGCGCACCCCTCCACCCGATGTAGATCGCGGTTACCTTTGTATCCTTGTACGCATCGTCCAAGGCGGCACGATCTGCAACAAAACGCGCCGCATGGGCAGCATAGATTCGGAAATTGGCGACGTCGCCATCGCCGATGCTTGCGTCGTGCCGCCACCCGTGGATGAAGACCACGACGTAGTTCGATTTGTTTCCCTTCAGTTGCTTGACCAGCGCCTCGAGTTGACCCTCTGCCTGACGGCGGACCGGTATCGACCGTTCACGGATACATTCCTCGCCGGGATCACATTCCTTTCGCAAGGCATAGGGTTTGCCGTCCTCCTGGAATTCAATAAATCCGAGATCGTAACTTAGCGATTTCGGCGCCTCGTCGCCTTGCCCGTGAGCCAGGTTGCGGGCCGGTATGACGTGGTGCTGGATCGAACAAGCAAGCTTGCGCGCGGAAATGCTGTTTTGGTCGATTGCCGTCCACTCGTTGTTGTTCGCAGCTGCAAGGGCGTCCCAGCCTGGAGAACGGGCATCCAGGCAGGACGCGGAATCAGTGGCGAGAGCGCGGGAGGGAATGTGCCGGTAGCTCGGAAAAAACAGCAGGTTGCTCAGGAAGACGAGAACGAGCGCTGCGAGCACCACCAGGACGAGCCCTTTGAGTATCCTGCCCATTCGTCTGACCCCGATCAGGAAGATGTGACCTAACGCTGCAAGCACCAGGACGAGCCCTTTGAGTATCCTGCCCGTCCATCTGACCCCGATTAGCAGCCCCCCAGACGGCGTCCAGCGCGGTTGAGACGGATCTCCCTCGGCCATTTGCGTTCCCCCGAATTCGCCGCGTCAACACGATCTTGCACGTTGCATCGGGCTGCACTTGGCAAAGCAATGCGCCGGACAAATTCGTCACAACAACGGCGTCGGAGAAATTTTCGCGCGATCCAGCGGGCCGGTAATAATCATAAGATGTATTTTGTGTTCCGTGCAACCAACAAGATTGTCGAACAGTCGCAAGCGATAAGCGGCCTGCGCGCCGCGCTAGCCGGTCTTGCGCGCGAGCTCCATCGCAGCGCCGCCGCTACGGCCCACCAGCGCCGCGTACTGTCCGATCGGCGCGGGCTTGCCGAGGAAATAGCCCTGTACCGCGTCACAGCCCTCGTCGGCGAGGAACCCGAGTTGCTCCTGGGTTTCCACGCCCTCGGCGACGATCGACATTTCGAGACCGTGGCCGAGGCCGATGACCGCCCGGACGATCGCCGCCGATTGCGGATTTCGTCCAAGATTCATGACGAAGGCGCGGTCGATCTTGATTTTGTCGAACGGAAACGCCTGCAGATAGCTCAATGAGGAATAGCCGCTGCCGAAATCATCCATCGAGATCCGCACGCCGAGCGCCTTCAGCCGCCGCAGCAGCGCCAGGCCGCGATCGAAATCCTCGATCAGTACGCCTTCGGTGATTTCCAGCTCGAGCCGGCCCGGCGTGAGGCCGGTTTCGAGCAGTATCGAGTGCACGAGGCTGACCAGATCGCCATGCATGAACTGCGCCGGCGACAGGTTGACGGCGATCTGCAGCGGCTTCGACCACGACGCGGCCTCCCGGCAGGCTTCGCGCAAGATCCATTCGCCCATTTCGACGATCAAGCTGCTTTCTTCCGCGAGCGGGATGAAATCGCCCGGCGGAACGAAGCCGCGGACCGGGTGAAGCCACCGCGCCAGCGCCTCGAAGCCAATGACTTCGCTGGCGGCAACCGTCTGGCCCGAGGCCGCCTGCGGCTGATAATGCAGCGACAGTTCGCCATTCTTGATCGCGAGCGAGAGATCCTGATGCAGCACGCGACGATCGCGAATCTGCTGGTCCATCTCGGGTTCATAGACGCTGATCGAGCCGCGCGATTTCGCCTTGGCGCGGAACAATGCCGCGCCGGCGTTGGCAAGCAGCGATGCGGCGTCGGCGCCGTTGTGCGGGAATACCGAGATGCCAGTGGTGACTCCGATGCGGACCGATTTGCCGTCGATCGGGAACTCCTGCGCCAGCACTTCGGCGAGCTGTTCGGCCAAAGCCTTGCCGGCGGCGGGTTGCTTGCCGTCGATGATCAATCCGAACTCGTCGCCTGAGAGCCGGGCCACGACACCGCCGCGTGCCGAGGTCTGGATACGGCGCGACACTTCGATCAGCAGCTTGTCGCCGACCGCATGGCCGAACACGTCGTTGATTTCCTTGAGCCCGTCGAGATCCACGGAAAGTACCGCGAACTCCTCATCGGTGCCTTCGCAGGCCTCGATCATCTGCGCCAGTGCCTGCAGGAACGCCGCCCGGTTCGGCAGATCCGTCAGGCCGTCATGATACGCCATATGAGCCATGCGCGACTCGGTCTGGCGGCGGTCGGTGACGTCCTCGTGGGTCTTGATCAGGTATTGCGGCTTGCCGGTGTCGTCGAGCACCGTCATGCGGCGCGTCAGGAACAGCCGCAACCCGTCCTTGGTGCTGATCGGGTGCTCTTCGGTGAGCAGGCCGCGCTTCTTGATCGCCGCCTCGTCGCGCGCGGTGATCAGCTTTGCTTCTCTCGGATTGAAGATATCCGCAGCCGTCAATCCGGTGGCGTCCTCGCGACGACGGTTGAGGATGGCTTCGGCGCTGCGATTGGCGAGAAGGTACCGCCCGTCGCTGACGCGCTCGACGATCAGCGACACCGGGATGTTATCGACCACCAGCTCGAGAAACTTCTTGGTATCTTCGAGTTCCTGGGAAAGCGACTTCCGGTCGGTGACGTCGTCGAACATCGCGATCAGGAATTCCGGCTGCTTGTTGTCGTCGCGCGCGATCACGCGGGTACTGGCCAGAACGCGCTTCTTCGAACCGCGCTGGACCACGATTTCATTTTTGAACTGGCCATCGGACGAGTTGAGCGCCGACCGGTCTGCCGCGGCGATTCCCGCCGCGGTCTCGGCCTGGAAAATCTCGTCGGCACGCTTGCCGAGAATGTGGTCACGGGAAAAACGCGAGAACCGCTCGAACGCCCGGTTGGCAAAAATATAACGGCCGTCCTCGATGCTCTTGGCGGCCACGCATACCGGAACATTGTCGAGCATCGATTCCAGGAACTGCTTGGTCGAGGCCAATTGTCGCGACAGCTTGCGCTGCTCGCTGCAATCCTCGTGCGTCGCTACCGAACCGCCGTTTGGCAGCACAAAGTGTTTGACCAGAACCGACCGTCCGCCGGGCAACACGGTAATGAGACCTTCCGGGGTGCCGGCGTGCACATAGAAATCGTCGACGCTGACGTCGAGGACGCCGCGCTTCAGTCGCAACGCCAGCAATTCCGGCCCGGTCATGTTTTTGGCAAGGTCCGAACGCGTCAGGCCGTAGATCTCGAGATAGCGGTCGTTGCAAAACACGATCCGGCGCCGCGGATCCGTCATCACCACACCATGACTGAGGTTGTTCAGGGCGGAACTGACAAAGGCATTTCGGCGCAACTGCGCGCGCTTGACCTTGCGCAACGCCGAGAGCACCCACAGCGCGATGGCCGCAAGAAACGACGAGACCGCGATGCCGCCAATCAGCATCTCCCAAATCATATTGGGGTCGGCTGAACCGACGTAGCCGGATGGCGAAAAGTCGCCGCCATGGGCGGATCCGAACGGCGCAACGGCTGCGATCAGGCACACGACGGCCTGCGCAGGAATCAAATTCTTGCCGCCAGCCTGCCAGTTCTTGTCAACCATCGGTCACCCGCGCATTGCTGCGCCGCAGTGTCCGGCTTGACGGGTTTGGATCGGGTAAACGCCTACCCGCCCAAGCCAAAAATGTAACTCAAATTACGGCAATTGCCCTGACATGATTAATGCTTCACTAATGGCAACCAGGCTTGAGAAATGTCCGGAAATGAATCCATCCGATTATTCGAAAAGACCATCCCAGACAGAGCGATAGAGTGGCAATAGGATCGATCCCGGACACGCGCCGAAGATTTGATGCGGCGCCGGATTGGACAGAACACAAAAGATCGGATCTGAACCCGCGAATGGATAAAGTCGAGTGCGTCGTTATCGGTGCGGGGGTGATCGGTCTTGCCGTCGCGCGCCGGTTGGCCCAGGCCGGCCGCGAGGTGATCATTCTGGAGGCGGCCGAAGGCATCGGCACCGTGACCTCGTCGCGCAACAGCGAGGTGATCCACGCCGGCATCTATTATCCGGCCGGCAGCCTGATGGCGCGGATGTGCGTCAGCGGCAAGCGCGCCCTCTATCGATATTGCGGGGATCACGGCATTCCGCACCGTAATTGCGGCAAGCTGATCGTCGCGACCACCCCTAAGGAAACCACAAAACTGCAGTCGATCAGGGCTCACGCCGAAGCCAACGGCGTGCTCGACCTGCAAACGCTCTCCGGCGATGCCGCACGCGCGCTGGAGCCGGCGCTGAACTGCGATGCCGCTCTGCTCTCGCCATCCACCGGCATCATCGACAGCCACGCCTTCATGCTGGCACTGCAAGGCGACGCCGAAGCTGCCGGTGCGGCCTGTGCCTTTCACACCCCGTTGCTGCACGCCAAGGCGCTCGCGGACCGGATCGAACTCGACGCCGGCGGCAACGCCCCGATCAGCCTTGAATGCAAGCTTCTCGTCAATGCCGCGGGGCTTTTTGCGTCCGCGGTCGCGCGCAGCATCAACGGCATGCCGATCGACCTGATACCGGCGGCCTATCTCGCCAAGGGAAACTATTTCAGCTGCAGCGCGCGGTCGCCGTTTTCACGCCTGATCTATCCGGTGCCCGAACCCGGCGGGCTCGGCGTACATCTCACTTTGGATATGGCGGGACAGGCCCGGTTCGGTCCCGACGTGGAATGGGTCGATAGCATCGATTACGCCGTCGATCCGGCGCGGGCGGAAAGATTTTATCCGGCGATCCGGCGATACTGGCCGACGCTCCCGGACGGCGCGCTGATGCCGAGCTATTCGGGGATTCGACCGAAGATCGTGCCGCCGGCGGTGGCGACGCAGGATTTCCTGATTCAGGGGCCACGAGATCACGGCGTCACCGGACTGATCAATTTATTCGGGATCGAGTCTCCGGGCCTGACATCATCGCTGGCGATCGCGGATCATGTCGGCGAACTGGCTGCCATGTGAGCCCATCCCGGAGTGGCAGACCGGCTCGATACCTGACGCCGTCCACGCTCCGCCACCGGGAGGCGCTACGCGCGAGCCCGTTGGCGGAAGATGACAGCAGTATTTGGGAAGCCTGTAATAGACTGGCTGATGGGCAGCCTGTCAGTGCAGCGTTTCGCTGGCGGTATGTCTCAGCCGTTCGATCTCGTCCTTGACCATCAATTTTCGGCGCTTCAACTCAACAATTTGCAGGTCGTCTGTTGAAAGGTGCACGAGAGCTTCGTGCAATTCGTTTTCGAGAACCTTGTGTTTCCGCTCCAGTTCAACGAGATGCGCCTCAATTGCCATACGAAACCTCCTCTGTGGGATTAAGATTCGATCCGGAGGGCCGATTGTACACGAGCCGGCGAAGCTGTCGATGGGTATCAAAATTGGCGTTCTCATATTTGAGCGTCATATGTAACGAAGCGTGAGCAGGGAACCGGTCTGGTGTGCAGCGCGAAAGGCCGCGGCGCCGCTTGAGCGAACTTCCGATTCGAGGGCACGCCGGAAACCCCTGATTCCAGTGCGATTTTGCTCAAACTTCCGACCGGCGGCGAAAATAAGGAAGAACCGCCAAGCCACCGCCACACCAGCTTGCAGACCGCCCTCGCAGGGACGATATTCGGTCCACAGGTTTCCACAACCGCTCACAACCTCATCGCGTTTTTCAGCTAACGTACACCATGACCAACGAAGATGAGCGCGAACTCGAATCCGAGCTCGCACGGCTGCAGCAGGAGCACCGCGATCTCGATGCGGCGATCGATGCCCTGCATCAATCGCCGGCGCCGGATCTGTTGCGGCTGCAACGATTAAAGAAACGCAAGCTGCAGCTGCGCGACCGCATCGCCTTCATCGAAGACCAGATCACGCCCGACATCATTGCGTAGGTTTTGTCGTTCCGGGATGCCCCGTTTGGGGCAGACCGGGAATCTCGAGATTCCGGGTTCGCTCATTTCATTCGCGCCCCGGAATGACAGTTTTGGAATTCAGCTACCGCGGATCAATTCCCGCAGCACCCCCGTCACCTGGATCGGATTATAGGGCTTCGGCAGAAACCGTCCGCCTTCAGGCAGTTCGGTTTCGCTGACATGGACGTGGCCGGAGGTTGCGATAATCTTGATCGGCGGCCAACGACCCCTGACCGCTCGCGCGAGCTTCAACCCGTCCATGGACCCCGGCATCTGGATATCGGTAAAAACCACGGTGATGTCCCGGCGAGCTTCCAGAATTTCGATCGCTTCGTCAGCGTTTGCCGCCTCGACCACCTCGAACCCGGCGGCTTCGATCATATCGACCGCGTCCATGCGCAACAGAAACTCGTCCTCGACGATCAGCACCACGGGTCTTTTGGACTCAACGAGACCCATGCGTCTCACTCCCCTTTGAACACCCGTTAAGTCTCCGATTTTGTTTTGGTTCCAGCATTGATGATATCTCGACAGGTGGTTGAGCCTGCCGGTGCTGGATCACGTGATCGCGGAGCTTCGCGCCGGCTCACCAGAGCGGAACATCGAGACGATGTTCGATCTGACGCAGGCGGTCGACTGCGACGGCGGGCGCATCGCGCAACTGTTTTCCAACCTGCTCGGCAATGCGGTGACTCACGGCACGGCCGAACGGCCGATCCATGTGCGCGCCTCCACGCGCGACGCTAGATTCGAGTTGTCGGTCGCCAATTCCGGGCAGCCGATCCCGCCTGAGGCGATGGACCGGCTGTTTCAGCCGTTCTATCGGCTGGCCGAGCAGGGCTCCCGGCAAGGCCTCGGATTGGGGCTCTACATCGCCTCCGAAATCGCGCGCGCCCATGGTGGAAGGATCGACGTGACATCGTCACCGGAACAGACGCGATTCACGTTCCGGATGCCGCTTTAAAGCTCGCAGCAAAATTCCAAGAAATTCCTGCCGGGGAACAAGTCCGGGGCCTTGACTCCATGAGAACAAAATAGGAACATTGCGCCTGTCTCCAGCCATCGGGAATTTCGCCATGTCCGACCCCTCTTCACTGTCCGACGTCAGCCACTACGAGCAGGCCTGCGACCAGGCGATCGCGATGTGCGACGGAAACATGCGCAGCACCATCAAGGCGCTGATCATGGCGAATGAATATCTGGAAAGTGAGTTACGGGAACTGCAGGCGGCGGTTGAGAGCGGCTGCGCTGCGGCAGGATTGCCGCACGCAAGTTACGACGCCGCCTGATCGCGGAATCAAACCTGGAGCGAGACAATGACCGACGTCACATATTACGTCGCGCTGCCATTCCTGCAGGACGATACCGGCGCGCCGGTCGCAGGCGCGGCGGAAGAGTGCCAGAGTTCGTCAGGCGCGTTGCGGCGCGCGGAAGTGTTGTCGAAGGCCGCCGGCAGCGTCGGTGCGGTCGCCTTCAGCCGCACCGGCGATCCGATGATCGGCGAATTCAGCGACGCGAAATTGCTGAGAAAATTCGGCGACGTGCCGGATGATCTGAGCGGGCTCTGATGAATTCACTTCCGGATCACACGTCGCGCGCGCGGCATCATCGCAATTCCCGAAAGAAGGCCCGCACCTCGCCGGCGAGCAACTCCGGCTGTTCCAGCGCTGCGAAATGTCCCCCCTTGGGCATGATGCTCCAGCGGCGAATGTCGGTGAACACGCGCGCCGCGGCGGTGCGCGGCGGCTTGAGGATTTCGCGCGGGAATTGCGCGTAGCCGGTCGGCACCGCAATCGTATCGCCCGCGGGCAGGATCGGCGAACCGTGAAGCCGGGCGTAATAGGGCCAGAACGACGAGCCGATCGCCCCGGTAAACCAATAGAGCGAGATGTCGGCGAGCATGCGGTCGCGGCCGATCGCGCGCTCGACGTCGCCATCGCAATCAGACCATGCGCGGAATTTCTCCACGATCCAAGCCGCCAGGCCGATGGGCGAATCGGTGAGGCCAAAGGCAAGCGTCTGGGGGCGTGTGCCCTGGATCCATTGATAGCCGCTCTCTTCGCGGGTCCAGTGCGCAAGTTCGCCGAGGTAACGCCGTTCCTCCTCGGTCGGATCGGGAAAGGCGGAGGGATCGCGGGCGGCCGCCATCATCAGGTTGACGTGGATGCCGATCATCCGGTCCGCATGCGCATAGCCGAGCCGGCTTGAGACCGCAGCACCCCAGTCGCCGCCTTGCGCGCCGAAGCTGTGATAGCCGAGCACGTCATGCATCAAGGCGGCGACGCAATCGGCTATCTCGGGAACGCCGAACCGCCTCTGGCCGGGCTGGAAAGAAAGGCCATAGCCCGGCAGGGACGGCGCAACCACGGTGAAGGCGTCGCGGGCGTCGCCGCCGAATCGTGCCGGATCGGTGAGGCGCGGGATGAACTCGAGAAACTCGAACACCGAGCCGGGCCAGCCGTGCAGCAACAGCAGCGGCATCGGATCGGGGCCGACGCCGGGCACATGCAAATAGTGCAGGTCGACGCCGTCGAGCGGGACGCGGAATTGCGGAAAGGCGTTCAGCGCGGCCTCCTCGGCCCGCCAGTCGAAATCGCTGCGCCAGTATTCGGCAAGCCCGCGAAGATACGCGACATCGGTGCCATAGGCCCATGCATCACCGGGCGCCTGGTCGGGGAAACGCGCGCGGGCCAGACGGTCGCGGAGATCGGCGATGTCGGCATCCGCAATACGAAGCGTGAATGGGGTGGGTTTGACGGTCATGATCTGCTCGGCCGGTGGGACAGAGCGCTCAGTTTCTAGAAACCCTCAGCCGCCGTCCAGCGGCGGTGTCAGCCTGTCGGGGGACTGAATATGCATATCACGCTTCATGCCGCCGCTGCGCCTTGCGCACATACATCGCGCTGTCGGCCTCCTCCAGCGCTCTCGCCGCTTCCGCATGCGTGCCGAGAACGGCGACGCCGGCCGACGCGCCCGCGGCGACGGTGCGGCCGCGGAACACGAATGAGAGCCGGTCGATGGCTTGTTCCAGCATCGCCGCCTTGGCATGGGCGTCGGTTTCGCTCAGATTCCATAACAGCAGCGCGAACTCGTCGCCGCCGAGCCGCCCGATCACGTCGGAAGCGCGAACGTGGCGCAGCAGCGCCGCCACAATGGCCTTGAGCACCTGATCGCCCGCCGCGTGCCCGAAGGCGTCGTTGATCGGCTTGAGGCGATCGACGTCGAGCACGATCAGTGCAGCGCTCGCATGATAGCGCTTGATGTAGGCGACCGCGCGATTGAGTTCGCGCTCAAAACCGCGCCGGTTCGGAATGTCCAGCAGGAAATCGGTGTCCGCCGAAGCCTCCAATTCGTCAATTCGCGCCAGCGCCCGCGCCAGTTGGACCTTAAGCTGGCGAATCGTCAGTTTGGCCCCGTTGGGGGCGACCGCGAGCCGGGGTGCCGACGCGGAAGCGGGTTTCACCCGTCTGGCGCGCTGCGGCGCCGATTTGCGCTCCGCCACGCCGCTTTTACGGCGTTTCGCCGTCCCCGGAGCGGTCGCCTTGGTTTTCTTCTTCATGAACATCCCTGAGAAGACTTGCCGTAATTCACCAAGACAGGATAGTCCATTCCGGACCCCTTGCCACGCCTTGCCGAAGCTTGGGCCGATCTTATAATCCGGCCTATGCTTTTGGATTCCCGAAAAGAATTGACCGTATGACCGCGCCCGTAGCCATCATCATGGGAAGCCAGTCCGACTGGGAGACCATGCGCCACGCCGCCGACACGCTGACCGCGCTCGGCGTCGCCTGCGAGAAACACATCATCTCAGCGCATCGCACCCCGGACCGGCTGTTCGCCTTTGCCAAGGGCGCCAAGGCGGCCGGCTTCAAGATCATTATCGCCGGCGCCGGCGGTGCGGCCCATCTGCCGGGCATGACCGCGTCGCTGACCGAGCTTCCGGTGTTCGGCGTTCCCATCGAATCCAGGGCGCTGTCGGGCCTCGATTCGCTCTATTCCATGGTCCAGATGCCTGCCGGGGTTCCGGTCGGAACGCTGGCCATCGGCAAGCCCGGCGCCATCAACGCTGCGCTGCTCGCGGCAAGCGTGCAGGCGCTGGGCGATCCGGCGCTCGCCGGCAGACTTGTCGCCTGGCGCAAGGCACAGACCGAGGCGGTGGCCGAGCGCCCGGAGGGATCTGCGTGACTGCGACAAATCAGGTGAAGCTGAAGCCCGGCGACACCATCGGAATTCTCGGCGGCGGACAATTGGGCCGAATGCTGGCAATGGCGGCGGCGCGGCTCGGCTTGCGCTGCCAGGTGTTTTCGCCGGATCCGGATTCGCCGGCGTTCGATGTCGTGCTGAACGCGACCTGCGCGGAATATGCCGATGTCGAGGCGCTGGAGCTGTTCGCCAACGATGTCGACGTCATCACCTACGAATTCGAGAATGTACCGGCAGCCTCTGCGATGATCCTGGCCGCCCGGCGTCCGGTGCTGCCCGACCGCAACGTGCTGGAAACCACCCAGGATCGCCTGGTCGAAAAGGATTTTGTCAAACGGCTCGGCATCGGCACCGCCGATTATGCCGATGTGTCGTCGGCGGCGGAACTGCGCGCGGCGATCGGGACCATCGGCCTTCCCGCCGTGCTCAAGACCCGCCGCTTCGGCTATGACGGCAAGGGCCAGGCGATCATCCGCGACGGCGACGATGCGGACCAGATCTGGGAGGATCTCGCCACCAAATCCGCGATCCTTGAGGCCTTCATTCCGTTCGAGCGCGAGATTTCGGTGATCGCCGCGCGCTCGGCCAGCGGCCATGTCGAATGTTTCGATGTCACCGAAAACGAGCACAGCGACCACATCCTGAAAATCTCGCGCGCGCCGGCGGCAATCTCCGAAGCCCTGGCGGCGGAGGCACGCTCGATCGCCGAGCGCATCGCCAATGCGCTCGATTATGTCGGCGTGCTCGCGGTCGAAATGTTCGTGGTGCAGGCCGATGACGGGCCGACGGTTCTGGTCAACGAAATTGCGCCGCGGGTGCACAATTCCGGGCACTGGACGCTCGACGGCGCGTCGATCTCGCAGTTCGAGCAGCACATCCGCGCCATTGCCGGCTGGCCGCTCGGCAAGCCGGTCCGTCATGGCCCGGTCGTCATGACCAATCTGATCGGGGACGAGATCAACGGCTATGAGCAATGGCTGACGGTGCCGGGCGCGACCGTACACCTCTATGGCAAGGGTTCGCCGCGACCGGGCCGAAAGATGGGACATGTGACGCAGGTCGGAGCGGCGCCATCAAAAACTGCGTGACCGGGATCGAAAAGATCTCATTTGGCTGTGCCCGCAGGTGGACATTGCCGCCTTAGTCTGATACATCCGCGCGCTCAGGGCACGGGCACGGCCTTTTGCCGCCCCTTTGCTTTACCAGAATTCAAATCCGATCAATGGAAAGAGGATGCCGCGTGCAGGTTCTCGTTCGCGATAACAATGTCGATCAAGCCCTCAAGGCGCTGAAGAAGAAGATGCAGCGCGAGGGTATTTTCCGCGAGATGAAGCTCCGCGGTCATTATGAAAAGCCCTCCGAAAAGAAGGCCCGCGAAAAGGCCGAGGCGGTGCGCCGCGCGCGCAAGCTGGCCCGCAAGAAGCTGCAGCGCGAAGGCCTGTTGCCGATGAAGCCGAAGCCGGTGTTTGGCGCCGGTCCGGGCGCCGATCGCGGTGGTGCTGGCGGCCGTGGCGGCGCCGGGCCGCGCGGGCCGCGCTGATCTTACTTATCTGCTGATTTGATTGCGATGACGCGGGCCTTGTGCCCGCGTTGTTGTGTTGACCGATGCAATTGACCACACACCAAGCTACCAATGCTGTGTAAGCACGCGAGTGTTCCGCAGATATGGCCCGTCCGGTTTCCCATGCCTTTTCCGGAGCTTCGCGGCTCGGCCCGCGCGCGTTCACGGTGCTCGCACTGGTCGCGCTCTGCGGCTGCTCGATCAATCTGGGATCGCTGTCGCCTGAGCTCGATAAGGACCCATCGCCGAAGCCGGCTCCAACCGACACGAGCACGCGCGACGCTCAGGCCGACACCGCGCGAGGCCAGGCGCTGGCGCGATCCGGAAAAACCGAAGAGGCGCTCGCAGAGTTCGACAAGGCGATCGCGCTCGATCCCCATTACGCCGAGGCCCTGTATGATCGCGGCCTGCTCTATCAGGCTGAAAAGCAGCATCAACTCGCGATCGACGATTTCACCTCGGCGAGTGGCCTGACACCGCAGCGGGCCGAACCATTGCTGGGCCGCGCGATCAGCTACCTCGCGCTGGACAGGATCAAGGAAGCTGCCGCCGACCTCGACGAGGCCGTGCAGGCCGACCCGAACAACGCGCAGATCTGGAGCACCCGGGGGCTTGCCTATGAACGCCTCGGCGACAAGACCAGGGCCGCCGGGTCATATGGCCGCGCCGTCGGCATCCGCCCCAAAGACGAAGCCGCGCGTAACGGCTTTGCGCGCGTCGGCGGCAGGGCCGGCCAAACCTACGAACCGTTCTAAAGCATGATCCGGAAAAGCATGCCCTCGGGCCACGACCCGATGGGTGGGTGCCGGTTTTCCGAAAAGATCATGCTCAAACAAAAAGATAGAGCGGGATGACGATTCAAAGAAAAGTCATCCCGCTCTGGGCTATTTCGGCAACACGGCGTGAAACACCGATTTCGCCGCCGAGAGCATGTCTTCGGCAACGTTCCGGCGTTCCCGCGGCAGCGGTTCGATCGCTTCGGCACGCAGGTCGAGCGGCTGCGAGGCCGGAATATCGGCCGGCGGCGTCGGGCGGCGCGGATCATCGTTCCGCGCGGCATCGTAAGGCGGCTTTCCCTGCGGCGATCCTGCCGCCGGATCAAACGGCTCGCGCGGCGGCGTCGAGACCATGATCGGCGGCGGAAGCGGCCGGACCGCCGGTGCGGGCACGACACGGGGCGCCTCGACCGGGGCTGCGTACACGACGTGGGGCGCGTCAGGAATGCGGGCCGCATCCGGGGCGCGGGCCACGTCTGGCGCACGCGGCGACGTGTCAGCGGTCAGGCCACGCAAGCGCTCGATCGCCGCACGTGCGAGTTCGTTGGCATCGCGGTGCTCATCAACAGGCGTTGCGGTCGCCGCGGCCTCGGCCGGCGGGGCCGGATTTGGCGCGGCGGCGACGCTGGGGGCGGCGACGACCGGCACCACAGCCGGCGCAGCAGGTTGCGGCGCGGGGACCGTCTTGGCGAGCGTCTTCTCGCGCGGCGCAGCCTGGTGCCTCCGCGTATCCGGGGGAATGCTTGCGGTTTCGGCGGGCTTGTCGGCGGATTTCTCCACGCCGGCTCGGTCGAGGACGGCCTTTTCGGAGATACCCTTCGCCCGGACGCCCGGCTCGGGGATGTTGGCGACATCGGAAGAGGTTTCGGGCGTCTTGGCGTCCGTCTTGTTGGCGTCCGTCTTGGCCTCGGCCTTTGCAGCCTCGGGCGCCTTGGCATCGGCCTTCGGCTCGGCGGTCGACACCATCGCGGCGACCGGCGCGTCAGGCTTGTTGATGTAATGATTGACGATATAGGCCCCGATCACGGTCGCCAACAGCGACGGCAATACATCCAGGGCGAATTTCGAGAGGTATTTCAGCATGGCCAGCCTCTTCCCGCGTCCGTTCTGATGCGGAAACTTTGAGGCATTTTTGAGGGGTCGACTGCGACGGACCGGTGGAAAGCCGGCAAAATGCCGGGGTTATGGTTTCAATTCCACTTCCAGGAACACGATCTCGGCCGCGGTCTCGTTGAGCACGTCATGTTCCACCCCGGCCTTGCGGAAGTAGGATTTGCCGAGGCCAAGCTGCGCCTTGGAACGTTCCCCGCCGGGCGCCACGATGGTCATTTCGCCCGAGGTCACGGGAACGATGACATAATCCATCTCGTGAATGTGATGACCGGTGGCGCTGCCCGGCGCCAGCCGCCACTCGGTGACGCGGACTTCCGGCGTATCGACCTGAACATCTGATTTGGCGCTTGGCATTATCGTTCACTCCAACTCTCACGGCGCAAAAACCAGGAAAATGAATACAGCAAACACCACCATGTGAACCAGCCCGAACAGGATATTGGTGCGGCCGGTGCCGAAGGTGAGCATGCTGAGGATGAAGGTCATCGCCAGCAGCACCATGGCCTGAGCGTCGAGCCCAAGCACCAGTTCCTTGTCCAGCGCGTAGGCCGCCACCGCGACCGCCGGGATCGTCAGTCCGATGGTTGCCAGCGAAGAACCCAGCGCCAGATTGATGCTCTTCTGCAGATCGTTCTTGCGAGCGGCGGCGATGGCGGCGACGCTTTCCGGCAGCAATATCAACAGCGCCACCAGGACGCCCGCGAAGGCCGGCGGCGCACCGATCCGCGCGGTCGCGAAATCGACCACCAGCGAGAACTTTTTCGCGAGCAGCACCACCGCCAGCAGCGAGATCAGCAGCAGCACCATGCTCAAGCCCAGCAGGCGGTTCGAAACATGCGTCCCGCCATCCGCGACGCCTGTGGCTTCGCTGACGAAATAATTCCGATGCCGGATGGTCTGGGTATAGAGAAACACCCCGTAAAGAATGATGGTGACGACACTGACAAAACCGAGTTGTCCCGCCGAGTAGATCGGCCCCGGCGCGGTCAGCGTGTAATTGGGCATGATCAGCGTGATGGTCGCCATGACGATCAGGACGCTGAGATAGAGGCTGGATCCGGTGACCTGAACATCCTGCTCGCGGTAGCGCAGACCCCCGGCCAGGATACAGATCCCGACCAGGCCGTTGCACACGATCATCACCACGGCGAACACCGTGTCGCGCGCCAATGTGGGGACCGGTTTTTCACCGAGCATGATGGTCGCGATCAGCGCGACTTCGATGATGGTGACCGCCAGCGTCAACAGCAGCGTGCCGTAGGGCTCGCCGATCCTCTCGGCGATCACCTCGGCATGGTGCACGGCCGCGAACACGGTGCCGAACAGAATGATCAGCAATACCACCGCAAACCCAAGCCCGGCTGTCGAGGGCGTGAAGGTGAGGCCGAGTGCGGTGGCGCCAGCGAAAAACAGGACCGCCACCACGGGAAAGATCCACGCCGATCGCGGCATCGGGCCGTGCGCGCTCATGCTGTCACATCCTCTGGGCGTGGACGTCGATTATGCGCCAAACGACAGCCGCGGTCAGCCATTCGGGCCGCCAATGAACTGTCGTGCCGTCGAGATCGCACCATGATTGCCGAGATCGTCGTGGCCTCCCAAGGGAAACCGCACGAATTGCTTCGGCCCCGGGGCGAGCCCGAACAGACGCTCGCCGAACTCGATCGGAATGGTTAGATCGCGTTCGCCATGCATGACCAGGAGCGGTGCGGTGACGCGCGCCATGCGCTGATCGCTGTGAAACCGATCCCGCAACAGCCAGCGCACCGGCAGAACCGGAAAATGCCGGGCGGCAACGTCCGCCATCGATGTATAGGGAGCTTCCAGGATCAGCTTTCCAACCGGCTGCTCGGCTGCAACAGCGACCGCGGCGCCGGTGCCGAGCGAAAAGCCCCACAGCACGATTCGATCGGGTGTGTATCGCGCGGCCGTGAAAGCGTAAGCCGCAGCGGCGTCCTGCAGCAGTCCCGGCTCGCTGGGCTGGCCGCTGGAGCCGGCATAGCCCCGATAGGACAACGCGACGAGCCCGGTCCCATCAGCGGCGATGGCCCGAAAGCGGCCGACGTGGCCAGCGAGGAAATCTCCATTGCCGGGAAAATAGATCACGACCGCATGGCCCGGCTGTGCCGGAACGTGCCAAATGATGACCTTCTCGCCATCGGCTGTGCTCAGAACATGCTCTTCGGCTTCGGGAAAGCCGGCGGCTTCAGGGGCCGTGCGTAGCGTTTGCGGTATCGGAAAGATGAATTCCCGTTGCTTGAAGAAAACGACGGCTAGACCGCCGAGGTAGCCGACGATTGCGAGAATGACGAGCCATTTCAGGACGATCATGATTTCCCGTGAGCAGCCTCACAGCGCCTTGACGATATTCTCGGTCATCTTCTTGGCATCGCCGAGCAGCATCATGGTGTTGTCGCGGTAGAACAGGGGATTGTCGATGCCGGCATAGCCCGACGCCAGCGAGCGCTTGATGAACATCACGGTGCCGGCCTTCCAGACCTGCAGTACCGGCATGCCGTAGATTGGCGATTTCGGATCGTCTTCGGCGGCGGGATTGGTAACGTCATTGGCGCCGATCACGAAGGCGACGTCGGCTTGGGCGAATTCCGAATTGATATCTTCGAGTTCGAACACCTCGTCGTAGGGCACATTGGCCTCCGCGAGCAGCACGTTCATGTGGCCCGGCATGCGGCCGGCCACCGGGTGAATCGCGTACTTGACCTCGACGCCTTCCTTCTTGAGTTGGTCGGCCATTTCGCGCAGCGCGTGCTGCGCCTGGGCCACCGCCATGCCGTAGCCGGGCACGATGATCACCTTCTGCGCATTCTTCATGATGAAGGCGGCGTCGTCGGCCGAGCCGAGTTTCACGGGCCGGACTTCGCCACCCGCGCCGGCGCCCACGGCGGCCGTCTCGCCGCCAAAACCGCCGAGAATGACCGAGATGAAGGAACGGTTCATCGCGTGGCACATGATGTAGGACAGGATCGCGCCGGAGGAGCCGACCAGCGCGCCGGTGACGATCAGCGCCGAGTTGCCGAGGGTAAAGCCGATGCCGGCGGCCGCCCAGCCGGAATAGGAGTTCAGCATCGAGATCACGACCGGCATGTCGGCGCCGCCGATCGGGATGATCAGGAGCGCGCCGAGCGCCAGCGCGATGATGGTGATCAGCCAGAAGTCGAGCGCGCTGCCCGTCAGCACGAGGCCGACGATGAACACCACCAGCGCAATCGCCAATACGATATTGATGACGTGACGTGCGGGCAGGATAATCGGCGCACCGCTCATGCGCCCCGACAGTTTTGCAAACGCGATCACCGAGCCTGTAAACGTCAGCGCGCCGATGGCGACGCCGAGCGACATTTCAACCAGGCTGGCGCCGTGGATGTTGCCGGGCGTGCCGATGTCGAAGGCTTCCGGCGCATAGAACGCACCGGCGGCGACCAGCACCGCGGCCATGCCGACCAGCGAGTGAAACGCCGCGACCAGTTCCGGCATCGACGTCATCGGCACCCGGCGCGCAATCACCGCGCCGATCGAGCCGCCAATCGCGACGCCGAGCACCACCAGCAGCCAGCCGATGCCATCGGCCGGCGGGTGCGCGGCCAGCGTGGTCGCGATGGCGATTCCCATGCCGGTCATGCCGAGGAAGTTACCCCGGCGGGATGAGGCCGGGCTCGACAGCCCGCGCAGCGACAGGATGAACAGAACGCCGGCGACGAGATATAGGACTGCAGCGAGATTGGCGTTCATGATGCGCGCGCTCCGTCATGCGCGGGCTCGACCCGCGCATCCATCTGAATAAAAAGAATCTGGCGAAGCGCGATCGATTGCCGGGTCAAGCCCGGCAATGACGACGATATCTTCTGAAAAAGATTCATAATCGTCGTCACTTCTTTCTCTTCTGGTACATCGCGAGCATGCGCTGCGTCACCAGAAAGCCACCGAAAATATTCACCGACGCGAAAATCAGCGCGACGAAGCCGAAGCCGCGCGCCCAGGCCCCGCCGCTGCCGACCATCGCGACGCCCACGGCCAGCAGCGCGCCGACCACGATCACCGAGGAGATCGCGTTGGTCACCGACATCAGCGGCGTATGCAGCGCGGGCGTCACCGACCACACCACGAAATAGCCGACGAACACGGCAAGCACGAAAATCGACAACCGGAACACGAAGGGATCGACGGCCTGCGCGATATGATCCATGACGGCTCTCCTGTTAACTCGTCATTCCGGGACGGCGCGGAGCGCCGGACCCGGAATCCCGAGATTGGTTTACAACTGAGATTCCGGGTTCGCTCGCCGATGCGAGCGCCCCGGAATGACGAAAGAATCCTGCTCGCGCATCATCATTCATGCGCTCTTCGGCTGAAAATTCGGATGAATGACGGCGCCATCCCTGGTCAGCGCGGTCGCTTTGACCAGTTCGTCGTCCCACTTCACCGCCAAGGCCTTGGTCGATTTGTCGACCAGCGTCTCGATGAAGGAAAACAGGTTGCGCGCATAAAGGCTCGAGGCCGAGGCGGCGACACGGCCGGCCACGTTGGTGTAGCCGACGATCTTGATGCCGCCGACATCGGCGACTTCGCCGGCCCTGGCGCCCTCGACATTACCGCCGCGCTCGACCGCAAGATCGACCAGCACCGAGCCGGGCTTCATCGACTTCACCATGTCCGCGGTGACGAGACGCGGCGCCGGCCGGCCCGGGATCAACGCGGTGGTGATGATGATGTCCTGCTTCTTGATATGCTCGGCGGTGAGCGCCGCCTGCTTGGCCTGATACTCTTTCGACATTTCCTTGGCGTAGCCGCCGGCGGTTTCGGCCTGCTTGAACTCCTCGTCCTCGACCGCGAGGAATTTGGCGCCCAGGCTTTCGACCTGCTCCTTCACCGCGGGGCGCACGTCGGTGGCGGTGACGACGGCGCCGAGCCGCCGCGCGGTCGCGATCGCCTGCAGGCCGGCGACGCCGACGCCCATCACGAAAACCTTGGCCGCGGGCACCGTGCCCGCCGCGGTCATCATCATCGGAAAGGCGCGGCCGAACGCCTCGGCCGCCTCGATCACCGCGCGATAGCCGGCGAGATTGGCCTGGCTCGACAGCACGTCCATCGACTGGGCGCGGGTGATGCGCGGCATCAATTCCATCGCGAACGCCGATATGCCGGCATCCGCCATCGCCTTCAGCGCGGCGTCGTTGCCGTAGGGGTCCATGATGGCGATGACCAGCGCGCCGCGCTTGTAGTTGGCAAGCTCGCTCGCCTCGGGCCGCTTCACCTTGATGACAATGTCGGCGTCCTTCAGCGCATCGGCGCTGACGGTGGCGCCGGCCGCGGTGAATTCGGAATCCGGCAGACCCGACTTGATTCCCGCGCCCGGCTCGATCGCGATATCGACGCCCAACGCCTTGAATTTTTTCACCGTGTCGGGCGAAGCCGCAACCCGCGGCTCTGACGGATCGATTTCCTTGGCAACGGCAATTTTCATGGGGCCTCCGGCGGCGCGGGAAGCACGCGCGCGCGCAAACTAGCGCCTATTTGGCAGAGATGGATACCGGTTTTGCAACCGGAATGCGTGCGATCTTCTGATACCGCCGCCAGGCGGCGGCGCGGCCAACGCTGGATCAGGTCAGGAAAATCGCCATCATGGCAACGATGAAGATGACGGCGGCGGTGCCGTATTTCACCAGCATGATGAAACCCTCATAGGTCTGCTCATGGGCCGGATAATCGTTGCCGTCAGCGGTCGTGTAGGCCACTTCGTTATGCTCTGCCATCGGTATCCCCCGGTGAATGCTCGATCTGGCGTGCAATTACCGCAAACCCAACAAGAGGGCAACGGCGATGCGGGGTTGTGCGCTGAGCCGTATCTTTCACGTGCCGGGCTCGTGCGGCCAATTGTCCCTGATCCAGCGGGCCAGGCTTTCCTCGCTGACTTCGCCGGCCGCGAGGGAGAGGATGATGG
>Ga0209839_10000204_pt1 | contig 29648 bp, 29 predicted proteins | sample OrgsoiDNA2013050_FD_185800 | JGI IMG/M metagenome (GOLD analysis project Ga0209839, IMG submission 185800) | Permafrost soil microbial communities from the Arctic, to analyse light accelerated degradation of dissolved organic matter (DOM) -... | ecosystem: Environmental > Terrestrial > Soil >... | reverse complement strand
CGGATGGATGGCGTACTTGACGGTCACTCCCTTCGCGGTCAGCTTGGCCGCGAGCTCCTTCACTGCATGCTGCGCGCGCGCGACCGCGAGGCCGTAACCGGGAACGATGACCACCGTGTCCGCGTTCGAAAGAAGGAAGGCGGCGTCTTCCGCGCTTCCGCTCTTGACCGGCTTTTTCTCTCCATCGGCGGCAGCCTCGCTGGTCTCGCCGCCGAAGCCGCCCAGAATCACGCTGAAGAACGAGCGGTTCATCGCCTTGCACATGATGTACGACAGGATCGCGCCCGAAGAGCCGACCAGCGACCCGGCAATGATCAGCATCGGGTTGTCGAGCGAAAAGCCGATTCCCGCCGCGGCCCACCCCGAGTAGCTGTTCAACATCGAGATGACCACCGGCATGTCGGCGCCGCCGATGGGAATGATGAGCAGGAAGCCGAGCAGGAACGCAAGCGCGGCCATGATGATGAATGGCGTCCATTGTGCGGATGGCACCGCCATGCAGAACCAGATGCCGAATCCGATCATCGCGATGCCTATCGCGAGATTGACGAAATGCTGGCCCTTGAACGTCACCGGCGCGCTGCGGATGCGGCCCGACAGCTTGCCGAACGCGATGACCGAGCCCGAGAACGTGATCGCGCCGATGAAGGTGCCGATGAAAAGCTCCAGCTTGTGTCCGAAGGTGATCGGCACGTCGAGCCCCATCGCCGCGGGATTGTTGACCGCGGCGACGGCGATGAACACCGCGGCCAGGCCGACCAGCGAATGCATCGCCGCGACCAGCTCCGGCATCTGCGTCATCTGCACTCGGCGGGCGACGATCGCGCCGATCGTTCCGCCGACAGCCATGCCGCCAAGAATCGGCAGCACGTTCTTGCTGTGCGAATAGACCAGCGCCAGCGTGACCAGCAGCGCGATCGTCATGCCGACCATGCCGTAAAGGTTGCCCTTGCGCGCGGTGTGCGGGCCCGACAGGCCCTTGAGCGCGAGGATGAAGCTCACCGCGGCGACGAGATACCACAGTGCGAGTTGATTGGCGCTCATGGTTTCCCCTTATTTTCCTTCTATTCCTTGGCCGCGCCGGCTCTTGGTTCCTTCTTCTTGAACATGTCGAGCATCCGCTGCGTGACCAGGAAGCCGCCGAACACGTTGATCGACACCAGCGTGACCGCGACCACGCCTAGCCAGCCGCCCCAGTCGAGATCGGCGGCGCCGGCGGCGAGCATAGCGCCGACAAGGATGATGCTGGAGATGGCGTTGGTCAGCGACATCAGCGGGGTATGCAATGCCGGCGTCACGCCCCAGACCACGTGATAGCCGACGAAGATCGCCAGCACGAAAACGATGAGGTTGATGACGATCGGATCAACGCCTGCGGTCATGATTCTCTCCCACTCGCTGCAATCGAGACACCCATACCCGAACCACCATAGTTACGCGTAGTTACGCTTTCGCAGTCACCTGGCCGCCTTCGCATATCAGCGTGGCGGTAATGATCTCGTCGTCCCTCGGCACATTGAAATCGCCGGTCTTGGCGTTGAGCGAGAGCGCGAGAAAGTTGAGCACATTGCGCGCATAGAGCGCGCTCGCATCCGCGGCGACCAGCGCCGCGAGATTGCCGATGCCGACGATCTTGACGCCGTTCTTCACCACGGTGCGATCGAGCTCGGAGCCTTCGACGTTGCCGCCCTGCTCCACCGCGAGATCGATGATGATCGCTCCGGGCTTCATCGACGCCACGGTGTCCGCCTTGATCAGCTTCGGCGCGGGGCGGCCGGGAATCAGCGCGGTGGTGATCAGGATGTCGACGGTCTTGCAGCGCTCGGCGATCACGCCTGCCTGTCGCGCCATCCATTCCGGCGGCATCGGCCGCGCGTAGCCGCCGACGCCTTCCGCGATCTTTTTCTCTTCATCGTTGACGTACGGCACGTCGACCCACTTGGCGCCCAGCGACTCGACCTGATCCTTGACCGAGGGCCGCACGTCGGACGCCTCGATCACCGCGCCGAGGCGCTTCGCGGTGGCGATGGCCTGCAGGCCCGCGACGCCGACGCCCAGGATCAGCACTCGCGCCGCCTTGACCGTTCCCGCCGCCGTCATCAGCATGGGCATGAATCGCCCGTACTCGTTCGCCGCAAAGATCACCGCCTTGTAACCGGCGATATTGGCCTGCGACGAGAGGACATCCATCGATTGGGCGCGCGTGATCCGCGGCAGGCGCTCGAGCGAAAACCCGGTCACCCCGGCGCCGGCATACGATAGCACCGCTGCCGCGTCATATGGATTGAGAAGCCCGATCAGCAGCGCACCGCGCTTCAATCGCGGCAACTCCTCGGCCGACGGGCCCCGCACCTTCAGCACGATGTCGGCACCGAGCGCCTCGTTCGCGTCGACGATGCGCGCGCCGGCAGTCTGATAGTCCGCGTCGCGAATGCTCGACAGCGTGCCGGCGCCGGCCTCGACGACGATCGGGTGTTTGCCGCTGGCGGCCAGTTTCTTGACCGTCTCCGGCGTGGCGGCGACGCGCGTCTCGCCCGGGCGGGTCTCGCGTGGAATGCCGATGATCATCGCAATGGCTCCCTACGTCAGTCTCATTCTTCGGCGGCTATCTTGCCACAAAAGCGGTTCGCGGCTCGCGCCGTCATCCAATGGCCTCGGCGATCACCTTGCCCAAGGCCGACGTGTTCGCGCTGCCGCCTAGGTCCGGGGTCCGCGGCGCGCTCGCGTCGGCAAGGACGCGCTCGATCGCGCTGACGATCGCCGCCGCGGCCTCGGGATGCCCGAGGTGCTCCAGCATCAGCGCCGCCGACCAGATCTGGCCGATCGGATTGGCGATGCCCTTGCCGGCAATATCCGGCGCCGAGCCGTGCACCGGCTCGAAGGTCGACGGAAAAATGCGCTCGGGATTGATGTTTGCCGCCGGCGCGATGCCGATCGTGCCGCACACCGCGGGGCCGAGATCGGAAAGGATGTCGCCGAAAAGGTTGGAGCCGACCACCACGTCGAACCAGTCCGGATGCTGCACGAATTGTGCGGTGAGAATGTCGATGTGGAACTGATCGGTCCGAATGCCCGGATATTGCGCCGCCATCGCGCGAAAGCGCTCGTCCCAGTACGGCATGGTGATCGAGATGCCGTTCGACTTGGTCGCCGAGGTCACGTGCTTGCGCGGCCGGGTCTTTCCCAGCTCGAACGCGTACTTGAGAATGCGATCGACGCCGGTGCGCGTGAAAATCGTCTGCTGGAACACGGTCTCCCGATCGGTGCCGTCGAAAACGCGGCCGCCGACGGACGAGTATTCGCCCTCGGTGTTTTCGCGCACGACGACGAAGTCGATGTCGCCGGGCTTCCGGTTGGCAAGCGGCGAAGGAATGCCCGGCATCAGACGGCAAGGGCGCAGGTTGACGTACTGGTCGAAGCGCCGCCGCCATTGAATCAGCGAGCCCCAGAGCGAGACGTGGTCTGGCACCGTGGCCGGCCAGCCGACCGCGCCGAAGAAAATGGCTTCGTGGCGATGGATCTGCTCGAACCAGTCCTCCGGCATCATGCGGCCGTGCTTGACGTAGTAGTCGCAGCTCCACGGCAGCTCGTCCCACTGGAATGCGATGCCGAACTTCTTGCCCGCGGCCTCGAGTGCGCGCAGGCCCTCGGGGACGACCTCCTTGCCGATGCCGTCGCCGGGAATGACGGCGATTCGGTGTGCTTTTGCCATGGAAGAGACCGGAATGAGTAGGAAAGCTATAGGAAAGCGCCCGTGAAACCGTCGATCGCGAAAGCCGCATAGTGTAACTTAACGGACCGAAAATTACGCTCGAGCGTCCCTCTCGCAATGCCCTCTGAAATCACCTGGCAGTGGAGTCGATTCGCCGACCTGACGCCGCACGCGCTGTACGCCGCGCTGCGGGCGCGCAGCGAGGTGTTCGTCGTCGAGCAGCGTTGCGCGTTTCTCGACCTCGACGGCGTCGACGATGGCGCATGGCATCTGCTCGGCTGGTCGCAGAAGAGCGGCGTCGAAACGCTGGCGGCGTACTTGCGCCTTCTCCAGCCCGGGCGCAGGTTTACCGAGCCTTCGATCGGCCGCGTGCTGACGACGACCGAATTCCGCCGCACCGGCACGGGACGCGCATTGATGCGCGAAGGCGTACGCAAATCCGCCGCGCTGTACGCCGGTCATGGCATCCGGATCGGCGCGCAACGCTATCTGGAAAATTTTTACGGAGAGTTCGGCTTCAGGCGATCGTCCGAGCCCTATATCGAGGACGGCATTCCGCACATCGAGATGCTGCGCCCGGCGGGCGCGAGGACGTAGTGCGCAGCGGACGCGGTCAAGCCGCGTAGCGCAGACGCCTTCAAGTCGCGCGCCGCGGCGCACATTGCGCGTTTGCGCTATGATCCCGCCCTCGCGTTGCATGCATTGCCGATGAAACAAACCTTTCTCGATTTCGAGCAGCCCATTGCCGATCTGCAGACCAAGATCGACGAGCTGCGCTATGTTCATGAAGACTCGGCGGTCGATATCTCGGATGAGATCAACCGGCTGACCAAGAAGAGCCAGCTGCTGACCAAGGAGATCTACAGCAAGCTCTCGTCGTGGCAGATCGCGCAAGTGGCGCGTCATCCGCAGAGGCCATACACGCTCGATTACATCGCCGGCATCTTCACCGATTTCCATGAGCTGCACGGCGACCGGAGCTACGGCGACGATCAGGCGATCGTCGGCGGCATGGCGCGATTCAACGGCGCGCCTTGCATGGTGCTCGGCCACCAGAAGGGGCGCGATACCAAGGAAAAGATCCACCGCAACTTCGGCATGCCGCGGCCGGAAGGCTATCGCAAGTCGCTGCGCCTGATGAAGCTGGCGGAGAAGTTCGGGCTGCCGCTATTCACGATGGTCGACACGCCGGGAGCGTTCCCCGGCATCGGCGCCGAGGAGCGCGGGCAGTCCGAGGCCATCGGGCGCAATCTCTACGAAATGGCCGGATTGAAGACGCCGATCATCGTCACGGTGATCGGCGAAGGCGGCTCGGGCGGAGCGCTGGCGATCGCGATCGGCGACCTGACGCTGATGCTCCAATACGCGACCTACTCGGTAATCTCGCCTGAGGGTTGCGCGTCGATCCTGTGGAAATCGGCGTCGCATGCCGAAGAAGCCGCCGAAACCCTCGGCATCACCGCGCCGCGGCTGAAAACCCTCGGGCTGATCGACAAAGTCGTCAACGAGCCTCTCGGCGGCGCGCACCGCGATCCCGCGGCGATGATGGTGACGCTGAAAAAGGCGATGACCGAGGCGCTGCGCCAGTCGCAGGAGCAGCAGCTGGACGTCCTGCTGGAAGCCAGAGAGGACAAGATTCTCGGCTACGGCAAGTTCAAGGAACTCAGCGCCGGCTGACGAGCGGCGGTCGGCCTCATCCGCGCAGCGCACCCGAGATGTCATTACCCCCGCCCCCCTCTCGCAGGGAGAGGGGAGATTCCGCCGCCTCCGCAGCCAAGCCAGCCAAAGGCGAGGTTCGCGAGCCGCTGCCCGAGGACACTGGCAGCGATTCCGTATTCGCGGTAGCCACGGCCGTCGCGGATGCTGTGGATGCCTACGTTGCGCCGGACGCGAGCATTGCCATCGCGCTTTCGGGTGGCATCGATTCGATGGTGCTGCTCGATGCGCTGACGCACGTCGCGGCCGGCCGGCCACTGCGGCTCTCGGCGGTTCACGTTCACCATGGACTGTCCCCCAACGCCGATGGCTGGGCGAATTTCTGCGCCGAGCAGTGCGCATCGCGTGCGGTGCCGCTGACGGTTCATCGGCTGCGCCTGCGGCGCAAACCCGGCCAGAGTCTCGAAGCGCTTGCGCGCGCCGGGCGATACGAGCATTTCATGACATGCGACGTCGACGCGATCGCGCTTGCGCATCACGGCGACGATCAGGCCGAAACCGTGCTGCTGCAGCTATTGCGCGGCTCCGGGCCGCGGGGACTGGCTGCGATGCCGGCATTCCGGCGCGGCGCGCCCGCTCTGCTGCGCCCTCTGCTGTCGCTTCCGCGCCAGACACTCGCCGACTACGCCCAGGCGCGCCTCGACTGGATCGAGGATGAAAGCAATAGCGACCTGCGCTATCGGCGCAATTTCCTGCGCCACGAAATCGCGCCGAAGCTCGCCGCCGGTTTCGAAGGCTATCCGGCAACACTGGTCCGTGCCGCGTCGCATCAAGCCGAAGCGAGCACCTTGCTCGACGAGCTTGCCGCGATCGATGCCGAGCGCGCGGTCGATCATCTCGGTCTCGACCGCGCGCAACTGGCCGGCTTGTCGAACGCCCGAGCCGCCAATCTCCTGCGCTGGTTCCTGCGCCGCGAAGGCCTGCGCCCGCCAACGGATGCGCGCCTCGCCGACGTGCTGCGGCAATTGCGAAGTGCATCGGGCGACGCGCGGACGCGTATCGCGCACGATGGCGCTGAGATCGGTTTCCACCGCGGGCGGGTCATCGTGCACGCCCTCACTACGGCCCCGTTCGAGGTGCGGTGGCAAGGCGCGACCGAAGTCGAGCTCCCGGGCGGCATTCTTGCATTCGAGCAGTCCGAGGGCGAAGGCATCGCCTGGGCGAAGCTGGCGCTCGGACCGGTGACGATCCGTTCGCGCCGAGGCGGCGAGCGAATCCAGCTGGCGTCGAACCGTCCGCGGCATGCGGTCAAAAAGCTGCTGCAACAGGCGAATCTTGCGCTGTGGCAGCGCCAGGCATTGCCGCTCATCTGGTGCGGCGACGATCTCGCCGCGATTCCCGGGGTCGGTGTCGATATCGCGTTTCAGGCGGCTGCCGGCGAACGCGCGTGGCGGCTGACCTGGCGTGCAACACGTTGACGGCGTTGACGGCACGGTGTGGTGCGATGCATCGCGTTGACGTGCGTGACGCGGCGGCCGCCGCCAACCGTGGCCTTGTTTCGCCCACCCTTGTTCGTGGGGAGCCGATTGACAAGCGGCCATAACGCGCGGCTAAATTGCGCGCCTAACTCGAATACGAATTCAACGTATTGTCGGTTCTCATCGGAGGTATCAATGAAGCTCGCATATTCACTGGCACTCGCCGCCGCCGCGATGCTCGCTGTCGGCAGCGCATCGGCGCAGCAGCCGATCGTCATCAAGTTCAGTCACGTGGTCGCGGTCGACACGCCCAAGGGCAAGGCGGCCGAATATTTCAAGAAGCTCGCCGAAGAACGCACCAAGGGCCGCGTGAAGGTCGAGGTGTACCCCAACAGCCAGTTGTACAAGGACGGCGAGGAAATGGAGGCGCTGCAACTCGGGTCGGTGCAAATGCTCGCCCCGTCTGTCGCCAAGTTCGGCCCGCTCGGCGTGCGTGAATTCGAAGTGTTCGATCTGCCCTACATCTTTGAAACCTACGCCGACTTGCACAAGGTCACCGACGGCGCGGTGGGAACCTTGCTGTTTCAGAGACTCGAGAGCAAGGGCATCATCGGCCTGGCCTTCTGGGACAACGGTTTCAAGGATTTCAGCGCCAACAAGGCGCTCAAGCTTCCCGGCGACGCCAAGGGCCTGAAGATGCGGATCCAGTCGTCGAATGTCCTCGAAGCCGAGATCCGCGCGCTCAATGGATTGCCGCAGAAGATGGCGTTTTCGGAGGTCTACCAAGGACTGCAGACGGGTGTCGTCGACGGGACCGAGAACCCGCCGTCGAACTTCTATACCCAGAAGATGCACGAGGTGCAGAAATACCTGACGATGACCGAACATGGCGTCATCGAATACGCGGTGATCGTCAACAAGAAATTCTGGGATGGCCTCCCCGCCGATATTCGCACGGCGCTCACAAGCTCCATGAAAGACGCGACCAAGTTCGCCGACGACATCGCCAAGAAGGAGAATGACGACGCGCTCGAGGCGGTGAAAAAGTCCGGCAAGACACAGGTCATCGTGCTTACCGCCGACGAAAAAGCAGCCTGGAAAAAAGTGCTGGTCGTCGTTCATCGCGAACAGGAAAGCCGCATTGGCAAGGACATCATTCAGGCGGTATACAAGGAAACGGGCTTCAAACCCTAGCCGGCGCGCGCGGGCATGATCGCAACGCCGTTACCGGCACCGGCTCCGGCGGTGGCGTTTGCATGTCCGGAAGCGCTTCGATAGGCGCGCTCTCAGGAGGAGCGGGATGCTCAGGTTTCTTGATCACCTCGAGGAGTGGCTAATCGCCTTCCTGATCGCGGCGGCGACGATACTCGTTTTTGTCGCCGTCGTTCACCGGTATGCGGCGGGGATGCCGATCCCGGTGGTGCAGGACTGGCTTCTTGCGATGAACCTCTCCTGGGCGCAGGAGCTTTGCGTCTACATGTTCATCTGGATGGCCAAGTTCGGCGCTGCGTATGGCGTGCGAACGGGAATCCACGTCGGGGTCGACGTATTGATCAATCGCCTTCCCGACGGCATGCGCCGCAATTACGTGCTGTTCGGCCTGCTGTCCGGGGCGCTGTTCACCATCATCGTGGGCTCGCTGGGCGCAAATTATGTTTGGGTCATCGGCCACACCGACCAGACCTCGCCCGATCTGGAGCTGCCTCTGTGGATCGTCTATCTGTGCATCCCCCTGGGTTCGTATCTGATGTGTTTCCGGTTCCTGCAAGTGGCATGGTCGTTTTTCAAGACCGGTGAGCTGCCGCACCACGATCACGGATTCGTCGAAGGGATCGACGAGGTCTCGGCAATCGACATCATTCCCTACGCGATGAAGGACAATCTGCATCCGGCCGATGCCAAAGGCGGAGGCAAACCATGAAGGGCTCCATGCGCCTGGTCGCGGCCCTTCCCGCGGCAATGGTCGTCCTGCCGATGCTGGGCTTCGCGGTCGGGCTGCACATTCCGACGCCGCTGATCATTTTCCTGCTGCTGTTCGGGCTGATGCTGACCGGGATGCCGATTTCGATCTCGCTCGGCCTCACCGTGCTCACTTTCCTGTTCACGATGACCACTGTACCGATAACCTCGGTGGCGCTGAAGCTGTTCACCGGGATCGAGCGTTTCGAGGTCATGGCGATCCCGTTCTTCATCCTCGCCGGCAATTTCCTGACTCACGGCGGCGTCGCAAGGCGAATGATCGCGTTCGCGTCGTCGATGGTCGGCCACTGGCACGGCGGGTTGGCGCTCGCCGGAGTGATGGCATGCGCGCTGTTCGCCGCGGTGTCGGGCTCATCGCCGGCGACCGTAGTCGCCATCGGGTCGATCCTCCTGCCGGCGATGATCAAGCAAGGCTTTCCGAAGCGGTTCGGCGCGGGAGTGATCACGACCTCGGGTGCCTTGGGCATCCTCATCCCGCCATCGATCGTGATGGTGATGTATTCGGTCGCGACCAATACCTCGGTCGGGCAGCTTTTCATGGCCGGCGTGATTCCGGGATTGGTGCTGGCGACCATGCTCGGGCTCACGACGTGGTGGCGCGCGCGCAAGAACGACTATCCGCGGCTGCCCAAGGCATCGTGGGGCGAGCGGTTCCGAACCTTCCGCGAGAGCATCTGGGGGCTGATGCTGATTGTTGTCGTGATCGGCGGCATCTATACCGGCATCTTCACGCCGACCGAGGCCGCCGCGATGAGCGCCGTGTACGCGTTTTTCGTCGCGGTCTTCGTCTACAAGGACCTGACGCTCAAGAAAGTGCCGAAGGTGCTGCTCGACTCGGCAAACATGAGCGCGATGCTGCTCTACATCATCACCAACGCGGTCATGTTCTCGTTCCTGATGACCTCCGAGCAGATTCCGCAGGTCATGGCGCAGTGGATGCTCGACCAGGGCCTCGGCCAGATTGCCTTCCTGCTATTCGTCAACGTGCTGCTGCTGCTCGCGGGGAACGTGATGGAGCCGTCGTCGATCGTGCTGATCATGGCGCCGCTCTTGTTCCCGGTGGCGATGAAACTGGGCATCGATCCGGTGCACTTCGGCATCATCATGACGGTGAATATGGAAATCGGAATGTGTCACCCGCCCGTCGGCCTGAATCTGTATGTCGCGAGCGGCATTACGAAAATGGGCATTACCGAGTTGACGATCGCCGTATGGCCGTGGCTGGTGACAATGCTGGTGTTCCTGGTCATCGTGACTTACTGGCCCTTGCTTTCGATCTGGTTGCCCCAGACGCTGGGCATGATGCGCTAGAGGAGTCGCCGATACAGAGTTATCCGGCACTCGCAGAAAGAATCAAATGTCCTTGATGGAGACGGGCTGCAGCCCGTCTTTGCGTTTTGGACGCCTCGCGGGACGAGCCGTTTTCGGCTCGGGCGACTCCGAATCCGGACGTGTGGCTCATGATATAATCTTGAATTTCCTCGCATTTATAGCATTTATCCCATCGCATTTATCTTGTTCGGAGCCCGAGAATGGCGGTAGAACGTACCCTTTCCATCATCAAGCCTGACGCGGTTGCAAAAAATGTCATCGGAGCGATCTATACTCGTTTCGAGAGCGCGGGACTCAGGATCGTCGCCGCCAGGATGACGTCGCTGTCCCGCGATGAGGCGGAAGGCTTTTATGCGGTTCACCGCGAACGGCCCTTTTTCAGCGGACTGGTCGAGTTCATGAGCTCGGGCCCGGTGATGATCCAGGTCCTCGAAGGCGAGAATGCCATCGCCCTCAATCGCGAGCTGATGGGCGCAACCGACCCCGGGAAAGCCGCGCCGGGAACCATTCGCGCCGATTTCGCGGAATCGATCGATCACAACGCGGTTCACGGCTCGGATGCGCTGGCGACTGCCAAGGATGAGATCAGCTACTTCTTCCCGGCCTTGAAGCCGGCCGCTGCGCAACGTTGAACGCCTGTCGGCGATCGCTGCCCAAAACCATGCTTCCTTGTCCGATCGCCAGCCTCCCCTTCGCATGACCAACCTGCTCGACTTCGATCAATCGGCCATGACCGCGTTTTTCGGCGAGCGCGGCGACAAGCCGTTTCGCGCCAAGCAGGCGTTGCGCTGGATCCATCATGCGCTCGCCGATCGCGTCGAATCGATGACCGATCTGGCCAAAGCCACCCGCGACGCGCTGGCGATCGATGCCGAGATCCGGGCGCCTTCGATCGTGCGCGACTCCGTCGCCAGCGACGGAACGCGCAAGTGGCTGCTCGACGTCGGCGCCAGCAACGCCGTCGAGGCGGTCTATATTCCCGAAACCGACCGCGGCACGCTGTGCATTTCCTCGCAAGCCGGCTGCGCGCTCGATTGCTCCTTTTGCTCGACCGGCAAGCAGGGCTTCAATCGCAATCTTTCCGTCAGCGAAATCATTGGCCAGCTCTGGCTCGCGAACCGGGCGCTCGCTGAAAGCGACGTCGCCGCGCCCTGGGTGCAAAAAAGCCGCAACCGGCACACGATCACCAACGTGGTCATGATGGGTATGGGCGAGCCTCTGGCCAATTACGACAATGTGGTCACCGCCATGCGCATCATGCTCGACGACAACGCGTATGGCCTTTCGCGGCGCCGCGTCACGCTCTCGACTTCCGGCCTCGTGCCGGCGCTCGATCGCCTGCGCGAGGATTGCCCGGTCGCGCTGGCGGTCAGCCTGCACGCGCCCAACGACGCGCTGCGCGATCAGCTGGTTCCGATCAATCGCAAATACCCCATCCGCGAGCTGCTCGCCGCATGCCTGCGCTACATCGAGCGCGCGCCGCGCGACTTCGTCACCTTCGAGTACGTGATGCTCGATCACGTCAACGATGCGCCCGAGCAGGCGCACGAGCTGGCGGCGCTGGTGGCCGACGTGCCGTGCAAGTTCAACCTGATTCCGTTCAATCCGTTCCCAAACACCGAATACCGCACCAGCTCGCGCAACCGGATCGTCGCCTTTCAGCGGATACTTCAGGACGCGGGCCTGGTCGCCACCATCCGCAAAACCCGGGGCGAAGACATCGACGCCGCGTGCGGTCAGCTTGCCGGCCAGGTCCAGGACAGGACCAAGCGGCGCCTGCACCGAATTCAACCCGTTGCGAGGCTCTGATCCATGCCCAACAGCCCGAGTCACCGTTTTCGCGCTTGCGCCACCGTCCTTGCCGTGGCGCTGGTCGCCGCTTGCAATAGCACTCCGAAAGCGCCTGAGCCGCCACCGCGCGTTCAGCCGCCGCCGCAGCAACAGGCGAGCGCTGCGGAGCGGGCGCGGATGCACACCGATCTTGCCGGCGGCTATTACGAGCGCGCGCAAATGGATATCGCGATCGAGGAGCTGAATATCGCGGTGGCAACCGACCCCTCCTACGCGCCGGCATACAACGTCTACGGCCTCGTCTACGCCGTGCTCGGCGACGACCGCAAGGCGGAGCAGAGCTTCCAGCGCGCGCTCGAGCTCGCGCCCAACGATTCCGACGTTCACCACAACTGGGGCTGGTATTTGTGCCAGCACAAGCGCGAACGCGAAGCGTTGGCGCAGTTCGAAATCGCCGTCCAGAATTCCCTGTACAGAACGCCGGAAATTGCGCTGGTCAACGCCGGACGCTGTGCGCAGACGATCGGCGAAGTGCGGCTTGCCGAAACTTATTTCCGTCGCGCGCTCGCCGCGCAGCCGGGGAATGCGCTGGCGAGCTACGGCCTGTCATTGATCGCCTACAAAGAGGCGCGCTATGACGAGGCGCGGCAACGGATGAGGACGGTGATGCAGACCACCACGGCGCCGCCCGAAGCCATCTACCTGGGCCTTTGCATCGAGCGCAAGCTGGGCGACCGCCAGGCCGAGCTTTCTTACATAGCGCAGCTGCGCAACCGCTTTCCGGATTCGATCGAGACCAAGGCCATTACGACCGAGGCTTGCGAGTGACAGCAACCCAAGAGCAAACGCCAAACGGCGTCGACGGGCTGGCGCCCGTTGCCGCGTCGGCAGGCCCCGGCGCGCGCCTCCGGGCCGCGCGCGAGGCCGCCGGGCTTTCGCTCGACCAGGTGGCGCAGCAACTGAAACTGGCGCCGCGGCAGGTCAAGGCGCTGGAGGACGAGAGCTTCGGCGAGCTGCCGGGGCGCACGTTCAGCCGCGGCTTCGTGCGCAATTACGCGCGCCTGCTGCATCTCGACGCAGCAGACCTGCTTGCGCACCTGCCCGATGTCGCACAGGCGCCGGCGCTGGAGTCGCCGACGCTGCATTCGACCGGGACGATGATCGCCGAGCTGCCGAGCGCGGGCGCGCCGAAAGCCGGGCTCGGGCGCTGGCTGATCCCGCTGATTCTCATCGGCTGCATCGTCGCGGCCGCCGCGTACGAGTGGTATCGTGGCGGACTGAGCAATGGCGCCGAGCCCGCGCGATCGGTTTCCGATGCGACGGATCGTCGCGCTCCTGCGGCGGCCGCGTCGTCGGTTGCGCTGCCCAATCCGCTTGCCAGCGTGACGCAAACCGCCGCGCCTCAGGCCGCTGCGCCAGCGGAGTCCACGCCGCCGCAAGCGGCGGTTTCGCTGACCGCAACGCCCGCAGCCTCGATGCGCGATTCGTCTTCCGCTTCCGCCAGCAAGTCCACCTCCGCGGCAACCGCAGCGCCCGGCGATTCAACTTTGTTGCTCACCTATCAGGGTCCTTCGTGGACCGAGATCCGCGATCGCAGCGGCCAGCTCGTGCTGTCGCGATTGGTCGCACCGGGATCGGTCGAGCCGGTCAAGGGCACGCCGCCATTCGACATCATTCTCGGCAACGCGCATGTTGTGACGCTGGTCTACCGCGGCAAGTCGGTCGACCTCTCGCCGCACATCCGGCAAAACGTCGCCCGGCTGACGCTCCAGTAGCCGCAGGCCCAATCTGATCTCCCTCTCGCCATGAGCACCAACGAACGCTCGAACATCTCCAGGCGCGCCACGCGCAGCGCGCACGTCGGCGGCATCGCCATCGGCGGCGGTGCGCCGATCGTCGTGCAGTCGATGACCAACACCGACACCGCCGATGTCGAGCGGACGGTTGCGCAAGTCAAGGCGCTCGCCGACGCCGGCTCGGAGCTCGTCCGCGTCACCGTGAATACTTCCGCCGCCGCGCAAGCGGTCCCCTTGATCCGCGATCGGCTCGCAGCGCTGGGCTGCGCGGTGCCGCTGATCGGCGACTTCCACTTCAACGGCCACAAGCTGCTGACCGAATCTCCGGCGTGCGCGGAAGCGCTGTCGAAATACCGCATCAATCCGGGCAACGTCGGCAAAGGCAGCAAGCGCGACTCGCAATTCGCAATCATGATCGAGCAGGCGCTGAAATGGGACAAGCCGGTCCGAATCGGCGTCAACTGGGGCAGCCTCGACGCCGCCTTGCTTGCGCGCATGATGGATGAAAACGCACGCGCGGCGTCCCCGCTGGACGCGGCGCATGTGATGCGCGAGGCGCTGGTTTTCTCCGCCATCGATAGCGCGCAGCGCGCCGAGGAGCTCGGACTGGGCGCGGACCGGATCATCCTTTCGTGCAAAGTTTCCGGCGTGCAGGACTTGATCGCGGTCTACACCGAACTTGCGCGCCGTTGCGATTATCCCTTGCATCTCGGCCTGACCGAGGCGGGAATGGGCTCCAAGGGCATCGTCGCCTCGACGGCGGCGATGGGAGTGCTGCTGCAGCAGGGAATCGGCGACACGATCCGGGTTTCGCTCACGCCCGAGCCCAACGGCGACCGCACGCGCGAAGTCCTCGTCGCGCAGGAAATTCTGCAGACCATGGGGCTGCGGGCGTTCGCGCCGCAAGTCACTGCCTGCCCCGGTTGCGGGCGCACCACCAGCACCGTGTTCCAGGAGCTCGGCGAAAAAATCCAGACGTACCTGCGCGACGAGATGCCCGGCTGGCGCGAGCGCTATCCCGGGGTCGAGACCATGACCGTGGCGGTCATGGGTTGCGTGGTCAACGGCCCGGGCGAATCGAAAATGGCCAACATCGGCATCAGCCTGCCCGGCACCGGCGAGGTCCCGGTCGCGCCGGTCTACGTCGACGGCCAGAAGACGGTCACCCTGAAAGGCGAGCGCATCGCCGAAGAGTTCCAGCAGATCGTCGCCGATTACGTCCGCGCGACCTACGGCGGCGAGCCGGCAACCGCGCACCTCAAGCCCACCGCCAGGACCGTCCCCATCGCGATCGCCGTCAAGGCGGTTGTTTAGCGTCATGGCGGGGACGATCCAGGCCGTTCGCGGCATGAACGACGTGCTGCCTGACGCGGCGCCCACGTGGCTCAAGTTCGACGCCGCGGTGCGCGATGTCGCCAGACAGTACGGCTACCGTTACATGCAAGTGCCGCTGGTCGAAGTCACGCCGCTTTTCGCGCGCGCCATCGGCGAGGTGACCGATGTCGTCGAACACGAAATGTACTCGTTCGAAGACCGGCTCAACGGCGAGAGCCTGACGCTGCGCCCGGAGGCGACCGCCGGCATCGTTCGTGCGGCGATCGAGCACAGCCTGACCTACGACCGGCCGCAGCGCGTCTGGACCTCGGGACCGATGTTCCGCCACGAGCGCCCGCAGCGAGGCCGCTATCGCCAGTTCCACCAGTTCGACGCCGAAGCGCTCGGCTTCGAAGGTCCCGATGTCGACGCTGAGCAAATCGTCATGCTGCATCGGCTTTGGCGCAAGCTGGGACTCGACGGCATCGTGCTCCACATCAACTCCATCGGCGATCCCGACGAGCGCCAGGCGCACCGCGCCCTGCTCGTCGAGTATTTCAGCGCGCATGCCGGCGAGCTCGATGCCGACTCGCAACGCCGACTGCATACGAATCCCTTGCGCATCCTCGACAGCAAGAACCCTGCGATGCAATCGCTGATCGCCGGCGCTCCGCGCCTGCTCGAGCGTCTTGGAAGCGCGACACGAACCCACTTCGACGGCCTGCAGCGGCTGCTCACCGACTCCGGCATCGCGTTCACCGTCGATTCTCGCCTCGTTCGCGGGCTCGATTACTACAACCGCACCGTGTTCGAGTGGATGACGGACCGGCTTGGCGCGCAGGGCACCGTTGGCGGCGGCGGGCGCTACGACGGGCTGTTCGCGCAACTGGGCGGCAAGAAGACGGCCGCGTGCGGCTTCGCCATCGGCATCGAACGCGTGCTGATGCTGATGCAGGACGCCGGCCGCGTCGAAGGCGACGCGCCGGACGCGTATGTGGTGCACGTCGGCGATCGCGCGACGCTGCTGGCGAACTCGGTGGCCGAGAATCTGCGCGAGGCCGGGCTGGCGATTGTCGTCCACGCCGGCGGCGGCAACTTCGGGTCGCAAATGCGCCGCGCGGACGCGAGCGGCGCGCGCTATGCGCTGATCGTCGGCGATAACGAAGCGGCGGCGAACAAGGTCGCGGTCAAGCCTTTGCGTGATTCCGGCGAGCAGGTTGCGCTGCCTCCGGGCGAGCTCCTCACGCGCATCGCTCCCGCCGCGCACCACGCGAAGCATTTGTTGTGAGCATTTCCCGCACGCCCGCCCAATCGCGTGCGATGCGTGAGACGCTGCGCGACTATTCAACCTAGGAACCAAGATGGCAGTCTACGATCTCGAAGAACAGGAAAAACTCGACGACCTCAAGGAGTGGTGGGCGCAGAACTCCAAATACGTCAGCGCAGCCGTCGTCGCCGTGGCATTGGTCGTCATCGGCGTGCAGGGCTGGCGCTGGTATCAGCGTACGCAGGCCGAGCAGGCGAGCGTGCTGTACCAGGCGGTCAGCCAGGCAGCGCGCACCAGCGACGTCGCCAAGGCGAAAGAGCCCGCATCGCAGATCGTCGACCGTTTTGCCGGCACGGCCTACGCGCCGCGCGCGGCGCTGCTCTACGCCAAGATGCTCTACGACAGCGGCGACAAGGCCGGCGCGCGCGCGCAGCTGCAGTGGGTCGTCGATCACGCGCCCGAGGACGAGCTTAAGGCGATCGCCCGCTTTCGCCTCGCGCAGGCAATGCTCGATGAAAAGCAGTACGACGAAGCGCTGAAGACACTCGACATCAAGACCGACGACGCATTCACCGGCCTGTTTTCCGATCTCAAGGGCGACATTCTCGTCGCCCAGGGCAAGCCGGTCGAGGCGAAGGCGGCGTACGAGACCGCGCTGGCCAAGATCGACGCGAAATCGCCCTACCGTGCCTTTGTGCAGGTCAAGTTCGACGCGCTGGGAGGCGCGCAATGACCCGAGCCCACTCCAAGCTGATTGCGCTGATAGGCTTAAGCGCGCTGATGCTCGGCGGCTGCCAGTCGATGCCTTCGTGGATGCCTTCGATGCCCACCATCCCGGTGCCATCGCTGTCGTGGCTCGGCATCGGCCGCAGCGTGCCCAAGCCCGGACCGCTTCCCGCGCTGGACGCCAAGGTCACGCCGCGTATCGATTGGCAGGTCCCGCTCGGTGCCAAGGGCGGCGAAAGCTTCGCCCCGGCGGTGCGCCCCGAGGCGATCTATGCCGCAGGCCCCGATGGAACGATCGTCAGCGTCGACCCGGCGAGCGGGCGGCAACTGTGGCGGATCAAAGCCGACAAGCCCTTGTCGGCAGGTGTGGGCGCGCTGTCGGCCGCGGTTGTGGTGGGCACCGACAAGGGAGAGGTGATCGCATTCGACCCCAGCGGCAAGCCGCTGTGGCAGGTCAAGGTATCGACCGAAGTTGCCGGTCCGCCGAAGGCCGCCGAAGGGAAGATCATCGTATGGGCGCTCGACGGGCGCATCTACGCCCTGTCGGATGCGGACGGCAGCCAGAAATGGGTCTTTCAACGCACCAACCCGCCGCTGACGGTGCGCCGTTTTGCCGGCGGCACCATCAGCCGCGGCGCGCTTTTCACCGGAACCGCTGGAGGCAAGCTGCTGGCGCTCGACGTTGCCAGCGGCGTGCTCGGCTGGGAAGCGAGCGTTGCCACGCCCAAGGGCGCGACCGAGCTCGAGCGCATCGCCGACGTCACCAGCGTGCCGATCGTCGAGGAGCGCCAGGCATGTGCTGCCGCGTATCAGGGCCGCATCGCCTGTTTCGACATCGTTCGCGGCACGCTGATCTGGTCGCGCGACTTCTCCAGCCTCGGCGGCATCGCCGCCGACAGCCGCTACCTCTACGTCACCGACGACAAGGGCTCCATACACGCGCTCGACAAGTCGACAGGCGCATCGATCTGGAAGCAGGACAAGCTTGCCGCGCGCTTCCCCAGCGGGCCGGTCGTGATCGGCGACTACGTCGGGGCGGTCGACGCCGAGGGCTATCTTCATTTGCTCGACCGCAACGACGGCAGCTTGGTCGGACGGGTCGCGAGCGACGGCTCCGCCGCCCTGTCGCAACCGGTGTCCGCGGGCAGCGCCGCCGTCTGGCAATCCGCGGGCGGCATGCTGATCAGCGCCAGCGCGCGCTAAGCGCCGACGCGTAAGCGCGCCCGGCCTTTCGCGCTCGACTCCTTGCCGGACCATCGATGCTTCCCTCGCTCGTCCTTGTCGGCCGTCCCAACGTTGGAAAATCGACGCTCTTCAACCGGCTGACGCAGTCGCGAGATGCGCTGGTCGCTGATTTTCCCGGCCTGACGCGCGATCGGCATTTCGGGCGGGGTCTCGGCGCGGACCGGCCGTACCTCGTGGTCGACACCGGCGGCTTCGAGCCCAAGGTCAAGACCGGCATCATGCACGCGATGGCAAAGCAGACGCGGCAGGCGATCGCCGAGTCCGACGTGGTGATTTTTCTGGTCGATGGGCGTGAGGGCCTGACCGCACAGGACAGCAACATCGCCGACCTGCTGCGCCGTTCGGGCCGTCCGGTCGTGCTTGCCGTGAACAAGTCGGAAGGTCTTCCATCCGAGCGCGTGACCGCCGAATTCCACGAGCTCGCGCTTGGCGACCCGCTGCCGATCTCGTCGGCGCACGGGGAAAACGTGCGCGACCTGGTCGACATCGCACTCGCGCTTTGTCCCGCCCCGGCCAAGGACGATACCGCCAGCGACGACGGCTCGCGGGTCAAGGTCGCCATCGTCGGCCGGCCCAATGTCGGCAAGTCGACCCTGGTCAACACGCTGCTCGGCGAGGAACGCGTGATCGCGTTCAACGAGCCGGGCACGACGCGCGACGCGCTCTATCTCGACTTCGATCGCGACGGCCGCCATTACACGCTGATCGACACCGCCGGCGTGCGCCGGCGCGGCAAGGTGTTCGAGGCGATCGAAAAATTTTCGGTGATCAAGACGCTGCAGGCGATCGAGGATGCCAACGTGGTCGTGCTGCTGCTCGACGCGCAGGCCGAGATTTCGGAGCAGGACGCGCACATCGCCGGCCACATCCTCGACGCCGGGCGCGCGCTGGTGGTGGCGGTGAACAAGTGGGACGACATCGGCACCGACGAGCGCGCCGAAATCAAGCGCGAGCTCGGCCGCAAGCTGGGCTTCCTCGCCTTCGCCAAGATGCATACGATCTCGGCGCGCGACGGCAAAGGCATCGCGCCGCTCCTGAAATCGGTCGACGGCGCGTACGCGGCCGCGATGTCGAAGCTGCCGACGCCGAAGCTGACCCGCGCGCTCGCCGACGCCGTCGCGATACAGCAGCCGCCGCGCGCCGGATTGGTGCGGCCGAAGCTGCGCTATGCGCACCAGGGAGGAATGAATCCGCCGGTGATCGTGATCCACGGCTCGGCGCTGGGAACCATCCCGCAGACGTATCGCCGCTTTCTGGAACATTTCTTCGTCGACGTGTTCAAACTGCAGGGAACGCCGCTTAGGATACAATTCAAAACTGGCGCCAACCCGTATGCGGGGTCTGCCGCCCGTCGTAAACCCCGCCGTTCCAAATAGCATAGGCAAGGTGGCACCCTGGCAGGTAGCACCCCAGAGTCCGGCCGAACAGTCGTGCCCGCCAGCAGTATTTTGGGCAACCGTTTCGGTCCGGGTTGGTCCATTCGCGGCTGTCGCGAGCTGTCCGATCTGGCCGCGCGCAGCAGCTTCAAGCTTCCAACAATAAGTGGAGCAACAACAATGAGCAACAAAGGGCAAATGCTACAAGACCCGTTCCTGAACACCCTGCGCAAGGAGCACGTGCAGGTCTCGATCTACCTCGTCAACGGCATCAAGCTGCAGGGTCAGATCGAGTCCTTCGACCAGTACGTCGTCCTGCTGAAGAATACGGTCACGCAGATGGTGTACAAGCACGCCATCTCGACCGTCGTTCCCGCGCGTGCGGTCACCATGCCGCCGCACGACGATCGCGAAACCTGATCCGCGTTCATCGGAACATCGGCCACCACGTCGGCCTGCGTAAGCGCGCCGGCGATCGTGGCTGGATGGCGTCGGGCGCGGCGGAGCCCGGCGATGCTTGACCGGCCGGAAGGCGGCGATCGCGCATTGCTGGTCGAAATCGATTTCGGCAAGGGCGATCTGGCGGAGCGTCTGGACGAGCTCAAGTCGCTGGCGCTGTCGGCAGGCGCGATCGTGACTGAAGTCATCACCGCCCGCCGCGCGAAACCGGATCCAGCCCTGTTCGCCGGCAGCGGCAAGGTGCAGGAGATCGCCGCCCGGCGCACCGAAACCGGCGCCGACATCGTCATCTTCGACCACTCCCTGTCCGGAGCGCAGCAGCGCAATCTGGAAAAGGCGCTCGACTGCCGTGTCGTCGATCGGGTGAGCCTGATACTGGACATTTTCGCGCAACGGGCGCAGAGCGCGGAAGGCAAGCTTCAGGTCGAGCTCGCTCAGCTTGCGCATCTTTCGACGCGCCTCGTGCGCGGATGGACTCACCTCGAGCGGCAAAAAGGCGGCATTGGATTGCGGGGCCCGGGCGAGACGCAGCTCGAAAGCGACCGCCGGCTGATCGGCACCCGCGTCAAGCTGCTCAAGGATCGGCTGCAGCACGTCGGCCGCCAGCGCGAGACGCAGCGGCGCGCCCGCCGCCGCGCCGCGGTCCGCAACGTCGCGCTGGTCGGCTACACCAATGCCGGCAAGTCGACGCTGTTCAACCGCCTTACCGGGGCCGAGACTTTCGCCGCCGACCAGCTCTTCGCGACGCTCGACACGACGCTGCGCCGGCTCGAGCTGCCGGGAGCGGACACCATCGTCGTTTCGGACACGGTGGGTTTCATCAAGGACCTGCCGCACGATCTGGTCGCGGCGTTTCGAGGCACCTTGAAGGAGGCCGTCGACGCCGATCTGCTGCTGCACGTGGTCGACGCCAGTCATCCCGATCGCGAGGGGCAGATCGCCGCGGTGGACGCGGTGCTGGCCGAAATCGGCGCCGCCGAAGTGCCGCTGATCATGGTGCTGAACAAGTGCGATATCGCGCAACATCTGCCCGGAGTGGAGCGCGACGAATATGGTAAAATTACCTCTGTTCGTCTGAGCGCGCTGACCGGCGCGGGCGTGCCCGATTTGCGCGCCGCGCTGGCCGAGCGGTTCCCCCGCCCCGCAATTCGGGCGGCGACCGCCTGACGCGGGCTAGACCCTTCCCTCCCGATATACTCTCCCCCCGCCCAATTCCGCCGCACGGCATTCGTCATGTCCCTTAACGACCCGCAATGGGGTAAGCGCGGCCGCACCGGGCCGCCCGATCTCGACGAGATCTGGCGCAACGTCAATCGCCGTCTGGCCGAGATGTTCGGCCGCTCGACGCCGCCCGGCGAGGGTGGGCCACCCCGCCGCTCGCTGCCTCTCGGCGGCGCCGGGCTGCTCGCGGCGCTGATCCTTCTGGTCTGGCTGGCAAGCGGCTTCTATATCGTCGACGAAGGGCGCCGCGGCGTGGTGACGCATTTCGGGCGCTTTACCGAAACGACGCTTCCCGGTCCGCGCTGGCATCTGCCGTTCCCCATCGAGGCGGTCGAGATCGTCGATTTTTCGCAGGTGAAAACGGTCGAGATCGGCTACCGCAACAACAATCCCAAGAACAAGATCGCCAAGGAATCGCTGATGCTGACCGATGACGAGAACATCATCGACATTCAGTTCGCGGTCCAATACAACCTGAAGAACGCCGCGGAGTATGTTTTCAACGCGCGCAAGCCGGACGACATCGTGGCGCAGGTCGCCGCGACGGCGATCAGCGAAGTCGTCGGGCGTAACAAGATGGATTTCGCACTCTACGAAGGCCGGGCTCAGATCGCCGCCGAAACCGAGAAGCTAATGCAGGCGATGCTCGATCGTTACGGCACCGGCATCTACATTCAGAAGGTGACGCTGCAGAACACGCAGCCGCCGGAACAAGTCCAGGCGGCGTTCGACGACGCCGTCAAGGCGAGCCAGGACCTCGAGCGTCAGAAGAACGAGGGCCAGGCATATGCGAACAACGTCGTACCGCTTGCGCGCGGCATGGCGTCGCGGCTGTTGCAGGAGGCGGACGGCTACAACGCCAGCGTCGTGCAGCGGGCGGAAGGCGATGCGAGCCGATTCAAGCAAGTGCTGGTCGAGTACACCAAGGCGCCCGGCGTCACGCGGGAGAGGCTTTACCTGGACATGATGCAGTCCGTACTGGGCAACTCCAGCAAGGTGCTGATCGATCAAAAGGGCGGCAACAGCCTTCTCTATCTGCCTCTCGACCAGCTGCTCAAGCAGACGCAGGCAGCGAGTGGCGGCGCGACGGCCGCCGTCGATCCTCGCGCGACCGCGGCGGCACCGGAAGCGACGGTTACGCTCGATCCCAACCGCAATCGTGAGTTGCCGCGCAGCCGCGAGCGGGGAGACGTGCGATGAAAGCCGCTGTCCCCATCGTCGCGCTGATTGTCGCAATCCTTCTCGTGCTGTCGCAGTCGCTCTATACCGTTGACCAGAAGCAGTTCGCGATCAAGTTCCAGCTCGGCGAATTCATCGACGCCAAGACTGAAGCGGGGCTCTACTTCAAGGTACCGCTGTTGCAGAACATCAAGTTCTACGATCGCCGCATACTGACGCTCGACGCGCCAGAGCCCGATCGGATCACCACTTCGGAAAAAAAGCCGCTGCGGGTCGATTTCATCGCCTACTGGCGCATCGTCGACGTGCGCAAGTACTATCAAAGCGTCAGGGACGACGAGGAAGCCGCGAAGCGCCGTCTCGCGCAAACGATCCGCGCCAATCTCGCCCAGGAGATCAACAAGCGCACGATCCACGAGACGATCTCGGCCGAGCGCTACAAGATCATGGACGAAGCGCGGCAGAAAGCGGATGCCGATGCGAGGACCATCGGGGTAGAGATCGTCGACATACGGCTGCGCCGCGTCGAGCTCCCCGACGAGGTGCTGGCGCAGGTCTACCAGCGCATGGAGTCCGAGCGCAAGCGCGTGGCCAACGAGCTCCGGTCGCAAGGCGGCGCCGAATCAGAAAAGATTCGTGCCGACGCCGAACGGCAGCGCGACGTCATACTCGCCGACGCCTACAAGCAGGCGCAGAAGACCAAGGGCGAGGGCGACGCCAAAGCTTCCGCGATTTATGCCGGCGCGTATGGGCAGAACCCCGAGTTCTACTCGTTCTATCGCAGCCTCGAGGCGTACAAGGCGACGTTCAGGAACAAGAGCGACGTGATGGTGCTCGACCCCAGCTCGGACTTCTTCCAGTACCTGAAGCAGTCGAGCGGCGGCCGGGCTGCGCAGCGCGGCTCGAGCAAATAACTGTCCGATCGGGAGCACGCGGTGCCGGATAGTCTCCTGGCGGCATGCGCCCTGGTGTTGGTGCTCGAGGGAATGCTGCCCTTGATCGCGCCGCGCATCTGGCGCGAGGCGTTCACCCGGTTGACGCAGCTCTCCGACGGGCAGCTGCGCTTCATCGGACTGGTATCGATCGGCATCGGCGTGATTACCTTGATGATCTTCAATGCGTAACTGGGTCCTGCCCGAGTACATCGAGGACATTCTGCCGCCCGAGGCCGAGGCGATCGAGCAACTCCGGCGGACGCTGATCGATCACTTCCGCACCCACCACTATCGGCTGGTGCAGCCGCCGCTGGTCGAGCATCTCGATTCGCTGCTCACGGGAACCGGGCACGATCTCGAGCTGCAGACGTTCAAGGTGATCGATCCGCTCTCCGGACGTCTGCTCGGCGTCCGCGCCGACATGACGCCGCAAGTCGCGCGCATCGACGCGCACCTGTTGAACGAGCCCGGCGTGACCCGGCTGTGCTACGCGGGCAGCGTGTTGCGCACGGTCGCGCCCGGGCTCGCTCGCACGCGCGAAGTGCTGCAGATCGGCGCCGAGCTCTACGGCGACGCGAACATCGACGCCGATTGCGAGGTGCTGGCCTTGCTGCTTTCTTCGCTCTCGCTCGCCGGCGCCGGCGGCTTGCACCTGGATCTGGGACACATCGGCGTCTACCGCGCGCTCGCCAACAGCGCGCACATTGCCGGCAACAACGCCGACAGCGATCTCTTCACGGCGCTGCGCACCAAGGACGTGCCTGCCATCGCCGAGCTTACCGCGAGGCTGCCGGCGGCATGGCGCGATGCATTCATGGCGCTGCCCGAGCTCTACGGCCCGGCCGACGAAGTCCTTGCCGCTGCGCGCACGAAGCTGCCCGACATCCCGTCGATCGACAGTGCACTGTCGGCCTTGGGCACGCTGGCCAAGTCGGCTGCGCGGCAGGTCGACGCGGTGCACGTCGACCTGGCCGATCTGCGCGGCTACCACTACCAGACCGGCGCCAGCTTTTCCGTCTTCACCGGCGGAGAAGCCAACGCGATCGGCCACGGTGAGCGTTACGACGGCATCGGCAAGGCATTTGGCCGGGCCCGGCCCGCCACCGGCTTCACGCTCGACTTGCGTCAGCTCGCGGCGCTTGCCGCGCGCGCGCCGTAAACGCAAGGCATCGGGACATCATGGGCAAGAACGTGGTCGTCATCGGCACCCAGTGGGGCGACGAAGGCAAGGGCAAGGTCGTCGACTGGCTGACCGAGCACGCGCAGGGCGTGGTCCGCTTTCAGGGCGGCCACAACGCCGGCCACACGCTGGTCATCGGCGACAAGAAAACGGTTTTGCGATTAATTCCCTCCGGCGTTCTGCGTCCCAATGTCCGCATCTTCATCGGCAACGGCGTCGTCCTTTCGCCCTCCGCCCTGCTGCAGGAGATTGCCGAGCTCGAGTCCGCCGGCGTCGAGGTGCGCTCGCGATTGTCGATCTCTCCCGCGTGCCCGCTGGTGCTGCCTTTTCACGTCGCGCTCGATCAGGCGCGGGAAGCGTCGCTGGGCGAGACCAAGATCGGCACCACCGGCCGCGGGATCGGTCCGGCGTACGAAGACAAGATCGCGCGGCGCGCATTGCGGGTGCAGGACATCCTTTATCCCGACCGCTTCGCGGCCAAGCTCGAGCCGCTGCTCGAATACCATAACTTCGTGCTGACGCAATATTACAAGTGCGCTCCCGTTTCGTACCGCGAAACGCTGGATGCGGCGTTGGCGCTGGCGCCGCAATTGCGGCCGATGGTCGCCGACGTCGCAGCGCGGATCCAGGAAGCGCGCCGTCGCGGTGATTCGCTGTTGTTCGAAGGCGCGCAAGGCGCGCTGCTCGACATCGATCATGGGACGTATCCCTACGTGACCTCGTCCAATTGTCTTGCCGGCGCGGCGGCTCCCGGGTGCGGCATCGGCCCCCAGCTTCTCGACTACGTCCTCGGTATCGTCAAGGCGTACACGACGCGGGTCGGGACCGGTCCCTTTCCGACCGAGCTCACCGACGATACCGGCGCCGTGCTCGCCAAGCGCGGCAATGAATTCGGCTCGGTGACCGGCAGGCCGCGCCGCTGCGGCTGGCTCGATCTGCCCGCGCTCAAGCGCTCGTTGCAGCTCAATGGCGTCGATGGATTGTGCATCACCAAGCTCGACGTGCTCGACGGCATCGGCCCGATCAGGATCTGCACCGAATACATCGCGGCGGGCGCGAGGCTCGATCTGCTTCCGTCCGGCGCCGAGGCCGTCGCCGAATGCAAGCCGGTCTACGAGGAAGTGCCGGGCTGGGACGAGAGCACCTTCGGCGTCAAGCGCTTCGACGATCTGCCGCAGAACGCGCGCGCCTATCTCCGCCGCATCGAGCGGCTCGCGGGCGTCCCTATCGCCATGGTGTCGACCGGGCCCGAGCGCGATGAGACGATTCTGATGCATCATCCTTTCCATTGACGCAACGCCATCCCTCAGATCATGAGCCTTCACGTCAGCTGGGACGAATACAACGTACTGATCGAACGCCTCGCGCTGCAGGTGCACGAGTCGGGATGGCGTTTCAATCAGATCATCTGCATCGCGCGCGGAGGCTTGCGCGTCGGCGACGTCCTGTCGCGCATCTACGAGTTTCCGCTCGCGATCCTGTCGACGCGCTCGTACACGGCAGACGGCGGGACGACGCGCGGCGAGCTCATCATTGCCGAGCACATGACGATGACCGCACCGAGGCTCGGCGATCGCGTGCTGCTGGTTGACGACATGGTCGATTCGGGGCACACGCTGGCCGCGGTGCACAAGGAGCTGCCGCTTCGATTCCCGCACATGTCCGATATCCGGACCGCGGTGGTCTGGTACAAGGGCTGCTCGGTGTTCAAGCCGGACTATTACGTCGAGTATCTTGCCGACAGCCCGTGGATACACCAGCCGTTCGAGGTCTACGACAATCTTCGCCCCGAAGGGTTGAAGGCGCGGCTCGGAAAGTGATCGGCACAAAAGGCTAGCGATCTAGCCCGAAGTCTTGACCGACCTTCGCCGCCGCCACCATCTGAAGATCAGATAGGCGGCAATGGCAGCCGCGAATGCGACGATGGCGTCCCAACGCGTGCACATCACTCGCCACGAGTCTGAAGGTGTCCGAGGGTTTATCGCGAGGAATCGAATGATCGACATAAGACGCGCCGCCGACCGCGGCATCGCCAATTTCGGATGGCTCGACAGTCGGCACACTTTCTCGTTTGGCGAGTACCACGATCCGAAGCACATGGGCTTTGGCCCGCTGCGGGTGATCAACGAGGACCGCGTCAGCCCCGGCCAGGGATTCGGCACCCACGGGCACAAGGACATGGAGATCATCTCCTACGTTCTCGAAGGCGCACTCGAGCACAAGGACAGCATCGGCACCGGGTCGGTGATCCGGCCGGGCGACGTGCAGGTCATGTCCGCCGGCACCGGCATCCGCCACAGCGAGTACAACCACTCGAAAACCGAACCGGTGCATTTCCTGCAGATCTGGGTGATGCCCGATCACCAAGGCATGGCGCCGCGCTACGAGCAAAAGTCCTTTTCCGATGCCGAGAAGCGCGGCAAACTACGGCTGGTGGGTTCGCCCGATGGAACCGGCGGCTCGGTCGTCGTTCATCAGGACGTGCGGATTTTCGCGGCACTGCTCAATTCCGGCGAGAAGGTGAGCCATGCCTTGCAATCCGCGAGCAGGGCCTGGCTGCAGATCGTCCGTGGGGCCGCGACGCTGAATGGCCACGCTTTGATTGCAGGCGATGGAGCGGCAGTTTCAGGCGAGCCGGCGCTGACCGTGACAGCTAAGATCGACGAAACGGAAATTCTGGTGTTCGATCTGCCGTAAACGATCGACCCGCACGCTCTGCAGAAGATTTTGATACGCAATCGGAAGTGGGCAATGTCAGATCGATGCAATCATCTGGACTCGGTGATCACGGGGACGCCGAATAGCAACGGGTGCGAAGAGTGCCTCGCTCTGGGCGATGCCTGGGTCCATCTCCGCCTATGCCGAACGTGCGGCCACGTCGGATGCTGCGACGATTCGAAGAACAAACACGCCACGAAGCATTTCCGGTCGACCAAGCATCCGATCGTGACTTCGCTCGAACCGGGCGAGGATTGGAGCTGGTGCTACGTCGACGAGCTCGTGCTGGAGCTCCGATGAGTGGAAGCGCCGAAAGCCGCCATGCGTGCATGGCGGCTCCAACCACCCGCCAGAAAACGTCTTGAGCACTGCACCATCCCCGGCTTCCCCACCGCCGGCAGCTTCAGGCCGCGCAGAACGTTCCCCATGGAGCCCACTGCAAAATGCGGTGTTTCGAAGCCTGTGGATCGCCACGCTGGTATCGAACATCGGAAGCTGGATGCACGACGTCGGTGCCGGCTGGTTGATGACCGAGCTCTCGTCGTCGCCGTCGCTGGTCGCGCTGGTCGAAGCCGCCGACAGCTTTCCGCTGATGCTGCTCGCCATGCCGGCGGGAGCGCTGGCCGACATCGTCGATCGCAGACGGCTCCTGATTGGCGTTCAAATCTACATGCTCATCGTCGCCGCCGCGCTCGGGATCCTGACCTTGCTGGAGATGACGACGGCGTGGGTGCTGATCGGATTTACGTTCGCGCTCGGCGTTGGCGGCGCACTGATGCTGCCGGCGTGGGCATCGATCGTCCCCGATCTGGTGCCGGCCGAAGACTTGCCTTCAGCGATCGCGCTCAATAGCGTTGCCATCAACGGGGCGCGCGCGATCGGACCGGCCATCGCGGGCGTGCTCGTCGCGGCAGTCGGTCCGTGGCTCGTATTCATCCTCAATGCCCTGTCGTACATCGGCATTCTTGTCGCACTTCTGCGATGGCGGCGCGTGCACGAAAAGAGCACGCTGCCGGCCGAGCGCTTCCTCACCGCGATTCGCGTCGGCATGCGCTTCGTCATTCACACGCGCGCGTTGCAAATCGTCCTGATCCGCGGAGGAGCGTTCTTCATCTTCGCCAGCGCGACCTGGTCATTGTTTCCACTTATCGTGCGGCAGGAGCTCAAGCGGGGTCCCGAAGTGTATGGGTTGCTCCTGACATGCATCGGCATCGGGGCGGTCGCCGGAGCCGTGCTGCTTCCTCGCGTACGTGCGCTGATCTCACGCGACACCCTGGTCGCCGGTGCAAGCGCGCTTTACGCGCTTGCCGCGCTCGCGCTCGCACACCTGCCCTATGTCAGCCTGCTCGCGGTGGCGATGGTGGCGACCGGTGTCGCGTGGATCTCGATTCTCTCCGCGCTGCAGGTCTCCGCGCAGATGACGCTGCCTTCGTGGGTCCGGGCACGCGGGCTCGCCGCCTTTGTCGTCGTATTCATGGGCGGAATGGCGATCGGCAGCGTTCTATGGGGACAGGTCGCGACACACGTCGGCATCCCGACCGCGCTGACGGCGGCGGCGCTCGCGATGCTGGTCGCGATAGGCCTGACCTGGAGATTCAAGCTCGGGCATCACGAGGTGCTCGATTTCAGGCCTTCGATGGATTGGCCGATGCCGCTCCTCGCCGAGACTCCCGAGCCCGACGGCGGACCGGTCATGGTGACGATCTCGTATCGCGTTCAACTGGAGAAACGCGCCGAATTCGTCACCGCCATGAGCGCCGTGCGCGAAATGCGCCGGCGCAACGGCGCATACTTCTGGGAGCTCTTTCACGAGTCGTCGGATCCGGGGCGGTACCTGGAATGCTTCATGGACGAATCGTGGCTGGAGCATCTGCGGCAACACGAGCGCGCAAGTGTGGCCGATCGCGCCATCCTGGAGCGGGCGAAGGTTTTCATGGTCGAAGGAGAAACGACCCATTCGACGCACTGGCTTGGACATCGGGAAAGCTGAGCGCTTGACGCGCTTGGGGCGCCGAAGCCTGCGCCGCTGACATCGGCGCTTTCGAATCATGCCGGCCCATCGAGCACGATCCGTCACGCGAACAAAGCGTACCGCCAGCTTTCGATTGCCACACGCGTTTGACGCATCGATCCGGGCGGATCGCTTACGTCCAGGATCGCTTACGTCTAAATAGACATGCTATCTTGGTGCCCAGGAAGGGACTCGAACCCCCACAACCTTTCGGCCGCTAGGACCTGAACCTAGTGCGTCTACCAATTCCGCCACCTGGGCGATAGCAAGCC